>Ga0209958_1001123_pt1 | contig 24790 bp, 21 predicted proteins | sample ThiBio_inoc_plan_FD_183942 | JGI IMG/M metagenome (GOLD analysis project Ga0209958, IMG submission 183942) | Wastewater bioreactor microbial communities from Cape Town, South Africa - Thiocy_inoc_plan (SPAdes) | ecosystem: Engineered > Bioremediation > Thiocyanate > Unclassified | place: South... | reverse complement strand
TGGTTCGGATTTTTGTGATTGCATAAGTCATTATTGTTAAGGTGGTTAATTGTTGTAAAATCTAAAAAACAATACTGCTTATGCTGTAAATTCCGATCTATCCAAAACAAACATAGCGACTCCGGAGTGTTTGGGCGGCCAGATTTAGGTTGTGATACAACCTGACATCTGGCCGGAGTCGGTAAGGCAGGACTCCTCCGGACTTTTCAAAAGGCTTCAAACACTATCATAGGGACTGATGCCCTTTTTAAGTTTCGGAGAGTTTCGCAGAGAGTTGTTCCCTTCGGCTATAAGCCATTCATTTAGGTCCTTATGATTTTCATAAAGACTGCTGGCATCGCGGTATTGATAATTTAAAGACAAGGCATGTTTGGTCAGCTCTAAGCCTGCCTGATCCCTGTCAAGGTAAAGGCTGATCTGGTCATGGGTTTCCAGGATCGGCCGGGCTTTTTCGAAGAATGAAATGGAGTTCAGCACGATATAATTTTGAGCGCGCGTGCTTCCCTTACCATTAATTGCAAGGAAAGAAAGCAGGTCGAAAAAACCTTCAAACACGCTCGCGCGTTTTGAGCCGTTGTCGATCAGAGTTATATCTTTGGGCGAGCTCGATATTTTTGTAAAAGCGTTTCGCAGCTCGTAGCCGCCAGAGTTGTTTTTGAATCCGATGGCGTAGTATTGTCTTCCTCCTAGCTCATACAAGACTTCCTTGCATAATTCACCAGCAATTTTTGAAGGAATTTTCCTTTGAGATAAATAGTGTAAAAGAGGGGTTGAGAACAATGGCTTGGCTTGTAAGATCTCAATCTTGCTTTCAGATTCTTGCTGGCTCTGCAAAGACCTGTCAAGACTGGGCTGTTGAACGGAAAAATCAACCCCAAATTTTTGGAGAAAGTCACTCACAGAACATTGATAATATTCGATGCCGAAATCTATCAGGTTCCCTCCCTTTCCCAGACCGTGATCAAACCATTTATTAAGTCTACGATTAACCTTAAAAGAGGGTGTTTTTTCATCCCGCAAAGGAGATTGGAACCAGTAGTCGGCATTTCTGATCTTGGTGGGCTCGTAACCCAGGGCAAACAGGTAGTCTACCATATCGGTTTCTTTGACTGCCGCCAACGAAACCTGTTGTTTTCTGAAATCCATAGTTCACGCATTTTCAATTTCACAATTCAGATACTCGCTTGAAATTACCCAAGTCTGGTCTCCCAAACCTATCCTGCCTGTATTTTGGGTAGGATAAGTAAGGAATGCTGATGGAGTTTGATCGTGTGGGTGTCGCAGGCACCAGACCAGATTTTCGTTAGGATAAAGTGAGGGGGATAGAATAATTTTGGAGCAGTTAAATGAGGGGACAACTAAAACTGTGAAGTATGGAAACCAGGATTGAAATAAGCCGAATGTATGATACGTTACTTGCGGCTCCGGGAATGAATCAGAGTATAAAAATTTCCTTGACTATTTCTAGAAAAACCGCATTGTTGTTAAATCAGCTCATTGAGAGAGGATTGATGGAAACCGGGCAGGGAGAACTTTCCGGAATTATGGCTGCATTGCCAAAGGAGAATTTTCAGGAAATGGAAGTGATCGGTATGGACCTGCTCCGGAAAGCGGACCTAACCGAGCTGAGTGAAAAATTGAAAACGATAAACCAGCGGTAGCCATGGAAAAAAACGTCTTGACCTGGAACCAGGCACTCAGAATGGGATATCAACCTGGGCTATATCCCTTTATCGCCACGCTGGTCCCGACCGGCAAATTTGAAGCGGTCCTTGATTTCAAAGTCTGGGCCAGAAAGACAATGGCCATCTGCTGCTATTTCACGCAAACAGAAACGGGCATAAAATTCCAGCTGACAGTGTACCGCAGAAAGAGCGATGAAAAATACATGCTTGAGGGCAGCGAAATTGATTTCAGCACGGCAGACGTAGGTTGTAGCTACCTTGTCTGGGTTGGTATCAATGGTAAGGGGAAAATAAGTTTTAAGAGTGCCTCTTGTCAATAAACGTTAGTATTCCGGATTGGTCATATTCGGATATACAGGTAAGCGATTTTGAACCATATGTGCTTTCGGCAAGTCTTTCGAATTGAGTGTTAAATATTAAAGGGCCGGAGCCCTTTAATTTAATAGACGCTGAAAACATGTCCTTGCATGTCGGTGTAACCATCTATGAAAAGATCCTTTGCAAATGCTTTGTAGTCAAAATAGCTTGCCAGGGTTTGCGGCACATCTGTCAGCATTCCGGTATCCTGAATGTATTGATAGGCGAATTCTTCTTGTGGTTCTGTCAAAAATCCACCGAAATATCCTTGATAGGATTCATTAAAGCTTTCCAACTGGTCTTCAATTTCATTATTGTCATCCGGCCAGCTGGTAATATGCTTGCAGTAAATTTCAAATGCATTAGCCCGTTCTTCATCCATGCGAGAGATGGCCTCTATGTAGGTAAAAGTATCCTTATGCAGACTGCTTTCAGAGATCAGAAAATCCGGGACGTATTCCCAGTCTTGAAACATTAACTCAGGATCAACTTCGTCCTCATGCAATGCGAGGCAAGCGTTGTAAAATTCTTTCAGGTCGTTATAGTCTGCAAGGTCCATCCATTTTCCATAGAGTGAACCATCATTGTACTTGGCGTAGGTTCCGACATAGATTCGAAATTCAAATGAAGATTTCATGATACTTAATATGTAAAGTCAACTGCGCCCGGCACCTGCCCTGGGCATTCGCGAGTGCCGCACGGAATAAAGCTGATGGGCTTTGCCCCTGGTTGCAAGCCCGGGGATGCGTTTACGGCGGGCTGGAAGAGCGTTTGCTAAATGCATACCCGACCAGCGGGATGGCTTGCTACCGTCAGCGTTTTCCGTAAATTTCGAATTGACCAGTGGCTGACTGTCTGCCGAATGAAACTAATAAGTGCCTGTGGGATCAATATTGACCTCACTCCAGCGCAGGACTAGCGGACCAGGTATCATTTTGACGCGCTGCCGGAAGAGGTATTATTGAGGGATGCGGACGGCTTTTGTAAATACTAAGAAATCTGTTTTTCTTTAACGGGTATAGGGGCCTTGCTTAGCGGGCTGTGAGGAATGCAAGTTTAAAATGTGCTGACAGACATAGTTATATCAGCCACAAATGATGGCCGCATCTTATATTTTCGCGGTGCAGCATCTTAATCAACGAGGAGCCTATGCCGGAAAGACCTGTACCAAAACATAAATCACATCGGCTACTTTTGGATATATGGCCCGTTGGCTGATCTTGTAAACGAGAAAGGATCGCCGTGTATGATAAGTCCGCGGCGGCGCTGAATAGTTGGTTGCGGGTGAGTGAGAATACTTTATCAAATGCGATGGCCGCCCCTGCAACTCCGGTCAATATCCCGGCAGGTTCTGTCGATGCACCATTTGCGAGGTATGTCCCGGCACGTTTACCCAATATCTCCAGTGCCGAGGCTTGCCAGTGCTCATTCTCGAAAGTCTGTCCGGCCCTTAAGAGCGCATAACCAGTGCCCAAATCACCTAAGTGAACCGAAAGCAAGTTGCTGAAAGGTTGGTGTTTTAGCTGAAAAGATAAAAAGTTGACCGCTTTCCCGATCATAGTATAAACACGTTTTTTGTCGATGAACCCGTAATCTGCGGCACAGGCCAGAAATAGGATTACAGCAGCTTGCCCATTCCAAAGTGTTAATGCAACTCGCTGATCGGGACACCAATGACAGGCTTGTTGACTGGAAATAGCATACTGGTCTAAACTATCAGTCAATTCCCGGATGACTGGGGCGAACCGGTCTGGGTTATAGCAGGCCCTGCTGAGAAAGTAAAGTCCGTATCCCATCGCACCAGTGGCAAAGCCGCCAACATTCATTTGCCTTAGTGCTGTGCGCATTTTCGAAAGCAAAATCTCGTCCCACTCGCGAAGAAGGCGATTTGGATCCAGGCTTAGGACTCCAGCGCCAGCCAGCTGCTGACTGACCGCGCATAATTCTGTGCAATGCAGGGGATAATTGATCTCAGGATTGGTGTCGAGGATATTAAGGCCAGACTCAAAACTAGCAACAGATTCAGCAAACACACTTTTCTGGGACACGTGTTGGCTATACAAATAATAAAATAGGGAGATACCCAAATGACCATTTAAGAAACCTGTTCCGCTAAGGGGGTTATTGTTTTCGCGGATGGTATGATAGATGTCATCGATTTTGCGGGTTGCCAGGCCGGTGGGAAGCAAGTGCGCTGCATGCCACATTTCAGATTTGCTTTTTCGGTAAATCTGATAGGCCCGTGCATCGCAATCAAATTTATTATACCGGCTACTGCATTATTCTATGGCATTGGGGTGATTTGCACGATGAAGGTCGGAATTCAGAGCAGAGAAGCAAAAATACGACCGTTGCAAAATGCCCTTAATGGGTATAGGAGGCGACTGCCTTGGTATAATTAATTTAGAGATAACGATCGGCGTGTTCAAATTCAGAGCGGTTAGTTTCCAAAATTAAACGATCGGTCTATGAGCAGCGAAGCTTTGGGATTTTTTATGCTTAGAAAACCTATGCTAAGCATGGATAAACTTTTTGATTTTAACGAAATAATAAAAAAGTGCCCTGAATCATTTGAAGAGGAGCTGATTCGTGTATTCTCCCTGCCTTTTATGCAGGAAGCCATCTATGTGGCTTCTCCATCTCTTTACAACTCCGTTCTGGGGCTAAGTCAGGTTAATGACGATAGAAGCAGGTCTAAAATACTGAGCTCACTTTACAAATACCTGATCCGAATGTGCACAAGGGCTACTCCATACGGGTTGTTTTCCGGATTTGCCACCGGCGTGCTTTCAGATAAAACGCATATTTCGTTTTGCAAGAACAAAGCTGTCACCAGACATACCCGACTGGATATGGAAATTCTTGCGGAGCTCTCCTCCCGTTTTCAAAGTAGGCCTCATATTTTAAAGCAAACCCGCTTTATTGTGAATTCAAGTCTATATAAAAGCGGTGAAAGCTATAGATATGTTGAGAGGATCAAGGATGAAGCCGGGTTTAAGGACCTGCTTTGCGCGGTTCAAACGGATGCCATACTGGAAAAAGTCGTTGCTTCATGCCAGGCCGGTTGCACAATCGATCAGCTAATACCTGATCTTTTGGATGATATGTCTGCCCCCGGGGCCAGCCAATATGTGCAGGCCCTAATTCAAATGCAGATCCTGGTCAGTGAATTTGAAGTCAATGTCACCGGAGACCCGCATTTTGATGTATTGCTTGGCAAATTCAGCAGCAAACCAGGTGCCATAAAAGAGGCTTTGCTGCTAAGAGCAGCCAGGAAACTGCTGTCGTCGCAAGGCAATCGAATGAGCTCATTGAGAAAACTTGAGAGCTTGATAAGCTCTCAGATAAGAAATATTGCTGGTAGGCCCATCATTCAGACAGACTTAAAATTCAATACAAACAGGTGCCTTATCAATCAAGGTGTGGTTTCGCTTTTAGGAAAGGAGTTTGACCATATCAGTCGCTTGTTTGAGACGGAAAACACGTCTTCTGACCTGGGTGAGTTCAAAAAGTCTTTTTTTCTAAAGTATGAAAACAGGGAAGTGCCGCTGCTCGAAGCGCTCGATTGCGAATCAGGGGTTGGTTATGGACACCTGTTGCCTGGCACGGGTCATCCACCTGAATTGATACGGAATCTTCATTTTCCCGATCGGTCCGAGCAGAGCGTAACTTTCACGGCGCTTAGCAGATTTAAAGAACGGCTTGCGGATCTTGGAGTAATTGAGAAACGATATGCGATTGACTTGGGCGATGAAGATTTGACCGGTCTTGAAAGCCCCCATGGCAAAACAGACAGCTCCTTCTACTGGTTGGGTAGTTTTGTTACGAATTCTCAAAAAGAGCTCGATAATGGAAAGTTCAAGTTCTTGATGAGAGCTATTGGCGGGCCCTCAGGTCTGGAGTTAATGGGAAGGTTCTGTTACGCAGATACATTGTTGGAAGACATGGTTAGGAAGTCAGCCTCTGTCCAGCAGCAAAACAGTCCGGATCTGGTATTTGCCGAGATAGCTCATCTACCGGCAGCCAGAACGGCGAACATATTATCCCGTCCACACTTACGGGATTATGAGATTGTTTATCTTGCCGGTAGTAGCCTGCCAGATAAGAACCTCATTTATCTGAGAGATCTGATGGTTTCAGTCCCGGAAGGCAGAAAAGTGGTCATCCGCAGCAGCAGACTTCAAAAGCAGGTGATCCCATGCATGGCCACTGCACATAATTACATGACGGGGCTTCCCGCCTATAAGTTTTTGTGCGATCTGGCTCGCCAGGGAGATAGTAATTTTAGCACCTGGGACTGGGGACAGCTAAACTCAAGACCCTTTTTACCCAGACTCGAATACAAACATTTTGTCATCAGCAGGGCTACCTGGAACATAGAGAAAAGCCGATATCCCGCCCTATTTGACAAAAAAGATAGTTTCGAATTACAATGGCAAAGCATTCGGAAAAACTTAAATATTCCAAGGTATTTCCAGGTTTGTCATGCTGACAATGAACTGCTTGTTGATAGCTGCAATTTGCGTTCTCTTGATTTGTTGAGAGATATACTTTTTAGGGATGGAAAAGCGAGGCTTGTCGAAATGTTGCAGGATCCGGGCGAAAGCTTGTTGTCGGAAGCCGGTCAACATTTTGCCCATGAAGTAGTCTTGCCTTTTCGGCACATAGGGCAATCTTCACCCGCTTCGGGGGTAAACTTTTTGGAATCAGATCAAAAAATAGCCAGAAGTTTTGTGGTTGGAGGTCAATGGCTATACGTCAAGATCTATGTAGGGGTTAATGGGGCCGATAGAATTTTAATGGAATTGATCAAGCCGTTTTTGGCGAGCATGGTATTGTCTGATATGATAGAAAAGTGGTTTTTTATTCGTTATCAGGACCCTGCCCCACATCTGAGACTCCGTTTTTATCATGGCGCAAGGCCAGATTTCTGGCATCAGGTGCTAGGGAGCCTGACGAAGATTTTAGCAGAAATGATCCAAGCCGGGGTAGTAAACCGGCTGCAAACCGACACTTATAACAGGGAAATAGAAAGGTACGCTGGCCTGAGTTTTGACTTGGTTGAGTCTATTTTTCATGCGGACAGTGAAGCTGTCTTATCCATTTTAACGATGAGTAGCAGTGAGCCCGACCCTGAAAATCAGCGCTGGCTGGCTGGACTTTATGGTGCGGGTTTGTTGATGGATGACTTTGGTGTAAAACCAGAGGATAAGGTTAGGCTTACCGGACAATTAGTTGCGCGGTTTCTCGAAGAGTTCCAGGCAGGGAAAGATCTGACAACCCAGCTGGACAAACAATACCGGCAGCATCGCACATTACTTTGGGATTCTATGGAGAATTGCTTTCCGGGATTGTCTGAAATTTTTTCACTAAGGTCTTCTCGTATTCGTGAAATACTACATATTTCTGCTGTTGACGGGCCCATTCCCTTTACTACGATTGCTAGTTTTATGCATATGTTTTTCAACAGGTTGTTTTCCTCCGATCACCGAAAGCAGGAGTTTGTTGCATATTATTATTTGAATAAATACTATAAATCATGGGTTAAAATGCACTGATTTTCACTCAAAATATTGATTGATAAGGTTTTATGTTTTAAGTAACCAGTAAAATACATAACTTATGGTAGTTTGTTAGCGTTGAAGCCAGTAATCCTCCTCTGCGTTCGAGATTTTAAAACAAAAACGTGATGGAAAATGAAAGACAAAACTACTTTAAGATTAAGCTGTCTGCTTATCGACGATGAAGAATCTGCACATACTGCCCTGAGAGAATTAATCGATGATGTCCCCTGGCTTTCACTGGAAGGAAGTTGTCATAATGCCATGCAGGCCGTGGACACCACTGCACAGAAGAAATTTGACATTATCTTCCTGGATGTTCGGATGCCAGGGCTGAATGGTCTGGACTTGCTGGGGTTGCTTCCTCATCCCAGGCCATATATCATTATGACAACAGGCTTTCGTGAATATGCGTATGATGGTTTTGAGCATGAGGTTACAGATTTTCTCCTTAAACCTATCTCTGCGCGTCATTTTATGAAAGCGGTCCTTAAAATTCGGAGGATCTGTGACAAATTTCCCGAAACTTCGCCGGTCAGTGATGCGCAGGATTTTGAAGTGCTTTCTACGAGCCCGGAAATTGTGCGGGTGGACAGCGCTCAGAACCAGATATGGTTAAGGGCCGCAGGTAAAAGTATCCCAGTCCGCCTGAAGGATATCTATTTTGTTCAGGCACTAAAAGACTATGTGAGGGTCCATTACAAGCAGGGCACCCTGGTCATTTACGGGAACCTTGGAAGCATGGCGACGAAGTTGCCGAAAGATCAATTCGTCAGATTAAACCGTTCGTATATTATTAACCGTTATGCGATCCTGGAAATTGAAGGCAACACCGTTAAAATGTTAAATGGGTTCGAAATATTGATTCCCATCAAAAGTTCACGGGTAGATATAATCAGAGAATTAACCAGCTAGGTAAGGGGAGCTATGCAGACATTTACAGAAGAACTATACACCTTTCGCAAAATCCTTTTCCCTGCCACGACAGGGCAAAGGGTTTTGGTGCACATGACATTTTGGTCATTTTTCGTGGGATTTCATCTTTTGATTTTTCTTCCTGCCCACGACGAAAAGCTGAAAAACCCGGCAGTTTTATGGGCGTACATCCTTTATTATGGTCGTTGCATTCCTGTCTACTATTTGATGGTGCTATTTTTTAGATTTTTGAGGAAACGTATCAAAAGTCCCTGGCGGGTGCTTCTGCTTGTCATATTTGGTCTAGTACTGTATCACCTGGTCACGGTAGTGCTTTACCAGTACTATCAGCATTATGTGGGAATGGAAAGGCTCCCTGACGGGTTTCACAAAATGGGAAGGTTATATTTGGAACCCTTTGGCAGTAGGCAGGGGAGGGATTGGACGGTATTTATATACGATATCTCCGAGTTACAGCTGCTCATTCTGCCCTTTTCTGTCAAGATGATGAAGCACAGTATTCACCTGGTCAGTGAGCAGTTTGTACTGCAGCAACAGAGACTGCAATCTGAGTTAAAATACATGCGATCGCAATTGACGCCACATTTCATATTTAATATTCTTAACGCAGTCTCGGTGGAAATCAAATATTCACCCAAAAAAGCGGCTGACGTTCTATTTAAAGCTGCGGATATGATCCGGTTTTCAATTTATGATATAGAGAAAGAATTTATTTCCCTTGAAAAGGAGCTTCATTATGTGGAGCAGTACGTTGAATTGGAATCTATGCGTACCAGCCAGAGAAGTGAAATATGCTTTATTAAAAAGGGTCAAATCTCTGCTACCCACCAGGTCCCAACTCTTTTTCTTGTCACCCTTGTTGAAAACGCATTTAAGCACAGCGTACATGCCACCCATGAGCGTTCACAGATCAGCATAATAACCCAGATAAAAGGGAGATGGCTCATTTTCGAAGTGACAAACAGTAAGCCGTCACAGGTAACTGAAAAGAAGTCCGAAGAGCAAAAGGGAATTGGACTGAGCAACCTAAGGAAAACTCTGGCCTTGAAATTTGGTAAAGACCAACTGCTGGATATAACTGAAAGCGATAAGTCTTTTTCTGTATTACTTAGATTACCTTTATCTTCCAGGAATGCCCCATTGATATAGATTATTCCTACAACGATATAATAAATTTCAAATTACCGCTTTCAGCTGCTTGATTGGATAGTTAAAATAATCTATCTACTTAATTTATGTACTATGAAAGCGAAGAAAGAACAGGTTTGGGCTCTACCGAAAAAGTACGTTGTTGCCAGGCTGGATTTGCCTAAAAGTGCCTTTGCTGTCAAGAAAGGTGATACTACCACGATTACGACGAGTGGTTCGACGTGTGGAATTATTAATTTCAGGTAAATCGCAACAATAAAAGGCCTTGCACAGGATGCCTTGTGCAAGGCCTTTTTATTATGTGTCCTAAACATTCTGCCTACCAAGTTTTTAAATTCAGACAGATTCACCGCATCGTCCAAAAAAGAAGAATAGCTATGGCATGTCGCTGATGCCATTGCCAGGCATTCAAGACTTAGAAGGCGGTTACGCTGGTTGAAAAACAACCTCTCCACATAAAGCACATCATTCCTCCAAAATCTCAGGAGCCCTTAATTCTAAAATTTGAATTGATTATTTAGCTGGTAACGGGCCGACATTCGTATAGCAATTTTCGAGCTTCGTATAATAGTTTTGGCTCTTTTGCTTCCAGCCCAGAATTTTGTCGGCACGTCAGTCGAGTCAGCATGTTTGCTTTATGCCAGTTTGGAGACTGATTTTACATAGCTCAACGTATCATGCAGCAAATTTACACACTGGAATGGCTGGATCTTATCGTAAGTGTGACGCTAAACCCTGCCAAGACTGATCCGGGTGCTCTGGATCCATCGCAAGCCGAGATGATCATTGCAAAGGTTAATGAAGAAAGCAGTCGCTTGACAGCGCTTCTCAAGCAACGCACATTTACCTTATTTAGCAGGAAGAAGATAGAGCTTCTCATCAAGCAGTACCATAGCAATCTTGTTGTGTTATTGGATATTGTCTATGAGAATACGCATCAGATCGGGCCGCAATATGTAGTAACAAGGAAGATATGCCAGTCAGTGATTGACTGCATTGAGGGGCTACTGAATTTTCTGGAGAAAAGCTTTGGAGAATACATTGGCCTGGATGAGCGGGTCCCGGCCGCCTATCTTGGCCAGATAAAAAGAGATTTAAAAAGCCGGACCGATTTAGTGAAAATCAAACTGATCAGTGGCGTTGGCAACAAAAACCTGACGGATATACTTCTTCATGCACTTTACAGCTTTACCAATGAACCACAGAAAAGAGTGGTTACTTACAGGGAAGTATTTTACAAAAAGGAACTCGTCAAGGAACTTGAAAAAATTAACAACCTCTCCGGCGAAGCGAAAATGCATGACGCACTCGTCGAACAAATGGTATGCCTGAATTTCAACAGCAGGGCATTTATGAACTACTATACACAAAAAATAGCTCAGAAAGCCAATTCGTATGGCCCTTTGAATGAGAAAATGGACCATCTGCTATTTCATTACAAAGAATTCAACCAGATGCACCATAAGTCTGATGTCCGTCTCAACCCGCATTATGGCGATGTCAAAAAAGTTGTGGGTAATTGGTTTGTGCAGGAGATATCTTACTTAGAAAAGAAACATCAATGGGATGTTTCGCCGCTGCCACAGGTTCAGCAACCTACCAAGACGATCAGATCGGAACCATTCAAGGTCTTGTGTTTTCTTTCCGTGGACCAGATTGCGCTCATATTCAGGGCGATGGATTCTCTCAGGATATTGCAGTCACGCTCATTGAACCTGATTTTTCAAAGTATAGCCCCGTACCTGTCAACACCGCGAAAGGAAGAGATTTCCTGGAAAAGTATGAGAAGCAAATCATCGGGCTTCGAGCAGAGCGATAGGGAGGTAGTCATTACCACTTTGCAAAATATCATTAGTTGGGTGCGTGAGTATTGAATTCTTCTTTTCAGAATAGCCATGGAAATTGCCAAGCTTATTGACTTTCTTTCGCAGTTGGATACACTCAGCGCCCCTTTTTCTGATTTTCTCAGGAAAAATGTGGTACTGCGAAGTTATAAAAGAGGCGCGCTGGTGGTAAAGACCGGAGATGTCGTTGATCAAACCTGGTTCATTACCAAAGGAATGGTCAAGTCCCGGTATCATGATGAATCAGGCCGACAGGTCGTCACCCGGTTTTGGAAGGAAAATGAATTTGTGATAGTAAAGGACCGGGATGTTCAATTCGGTCCGATATATGCCAGGGAAGACATTGTGCTACTTGAAAATGCACGGCTGGCTTCATTATCGCACCGGCATCTCAGGTATGCCTTTGAGCATTTTCCCGAGAGCCATCAACTGGCAAGAAGAATATACTTCTCAGAAATCCGGAGTCATGAAATCAGGCAACATCTGTTGGTTTTGGATGCGGCACAAGCCTACCAGGCCTTTTGCAGGCATTTTCCTTCTACAAGAATACAAATTCAGGATATTGCCTTCTATCTGAACCTGAGACCATATACCCTAAGCAGGATCCGAAAACAGAAGTGATGATAATGGGCGCGATTTCTTGCCTTATGTGTAGTAGCCTGAGCATTTTGGTCAGTAGCTTTGACCTAAGAATTAACCCACCTAAGAAACAGCGGCTCCCGGAAGGGAGTATTCAATCTCGATGTCATCCTAATGATGCGCGTAGTGATAGTTAGGCAGTAAAGTCGTTTTAGACCGTGTCGCTGTTTGAAGTTTTGTAGTCCAGAATTCTATTGTTCTGCAAAGGCTTGTTGGTCGCTACGTACGGTGCGACCAGTTGAGCAGATATGCGCTGCTATGTCAGCATTAGAGCTGTATGCGGGCTACTGTATTTTTTGAGCATTATTAAAGTTGCGGGGCAAGAGCAACTATTCTTTTCCATTGACTTGGACGATGGAGGTAGGCACGCCTATCTGCCAAAAGATTTATTGCCTGGGCTCTTACAAGCGCATCGATCACCGAATCAACTATCAGCAAATATGGCATTGACTACTATTATTTCAAATAGACTGCGAGGAGTTTGGGTTATCTCAGCTTTTCTGATAACCCTTTTCGTATACACTGCTGTCAGCAAGCTTCTTAACCTGGAAGAATTTGAAAGCCAGCTTACCAGGCAAACTTTACCAGATTGGTCGGTGAAATGGTTGCTTTGGCTCATTCCTGGCATCGAACTAGTCGTATCACTCCTTCTGGTTTGTAGGCCTACACGTAAAATAGGGCTTTTCGGTGCAGCCATTCTTATGCTGGTCTTCACGGGATATATGGGTCTGGTATTCTTAAATGTATTTGACCGGGTACCATGCAGTTGCGGAGGTGTGATCCGTCATATGGGGTTTGGTGCTCACTTTATGCTGAACCTATTTTTTCTTGTCCTATCGATGCTGGGAGTATATATGTCTAACCGTGAAAAGAAAGGAGGTGAAATGGCAATGAGTGATTTTTGACAAGCATGCCGAAAATGGGTTGACAATGGCTTCCCATTTTCGCCAGGGGCTTATTTACAGAAAACCTGAAAATAGAGTATGTAAATTGTTTCACCATCAAAGTCTCAATTGAGGCACCAATGCTTTATGAAAACTTTTTTTAATCTTAAGTATTTGCCACTGTTCGCGCTGGTATTAGGTGGCAGTCTTGCTGTTGGGTCGAATGCGTCCGGCTCCGAGGCCAAGGTCTTAGCGGATTATGAAGTGCAGCTTGAAACGAGTACTTACTATCAGGTGGGAACCGCGCCTTCATGTGGCACCGGTACCGACCAGGCCTGTGATATCTCCTCTCCCCAGGGGCCTGACGCAAATGGAAGAATTTCCAAGAGTGTTTCGGGAATCGTGGTTAACGATAGAAGGGCTAATTAATTAGGTAAACAGCCCGGCAAGACTATGCCCGGTGGGCGTCGCCGGGCTGTTTATTTTTATACTACCGCTCTCCTTGGTACATTTTTAGCGTACTGATCAGGGCAGTGGTAGTATTGATCCCTTCTGCAAGTCCGTTGTTGAATATCCTTTCGATCTGGCCCTTTCGGTTAATAATGATCATCTTGGGGACCGACTCAAAGTGATAATATTTGACCCAGGGGTGGTCAGCCCCTTTTGTGTACAGGTTCAGGACATTTGTCGAAGAGTATTTACCAGAGGCCAAGCTACGTTTCCATAACTCCTGGTTACGATCGGTAGAGATCGAAACAAAAACAATATCCTTCTCATCCTTTAGGGCCTCTTCGGCCTGCTTCAATACATTGCGATAATATGCCGCACAAGCACCGCAGCCGGTAAACCAGACGTCTACAAACATCATTTTTCCTTTAAAATCGGCTAGCCGCATTGTTTTTCCTGTCAGATCTGGTAGTTCAAAGTCCGCTACCGACATTCCTGGCAAAACTTTGGCCGATTCATCCAATGCCGTCAAGCAGGCGGTATCTTTTATCAGAGGGCGCACCCTCTGGTATAACGCATTGATATCCTGGGTCTGGACATGGTTTAAAAACAAATTCAACAACAACCTGTCGCTGAGTGGTCGCTGGTGATCTTTGACAATCGCAGAAGGATAATCAAGCGGCCGGCCAGCCGCTTTGTGTAAAGAGGCCTCGAAAAGTAACTTTTCGTGCAGGTATCCGGTGTAAGATCCGGAAAGGGCTGCTATGGCTGCTGGAATTTCACTGGCCACCGAATCCAAAGCAGTATGTAGATTCTGCCAAAGAAACTTCTGACAGAGTGCAGAGTCCCCTTCGGACTGATTTTTACATGCGGATTCGAGCCGCATAAACCTGCTGGCCTGCCAGCCTATGATGTCGGCTTTAAACAAATGATAATAGTGTTCGGGAAGAACAGGCTTTAATTCTTCAAGCGTGTTAAGTGCGGCATCAATTTTCGGGGCGAGCAGGTCGTGGTAAGCCGATGAGTTAGCCAATCCGACGACCAGGCCGGGCTCGGCGTTTAATCGCGCTCTAAGAATTTTTTCCCTTGCCATGTATTTTTCATACCCAGGCCCATCAAATCCAAATGCATAATCGTCCAAAGTGTTCCCTGTCAGGCCTGTTACATTACGTTTGTCCATGCTAATGCGCACGCTGTCTGAGGAGCACCAGTTGAAAACGGGTGTAATCGGCAGGTATCTCTGCCGTCGGCTACTTGCTTTTGATGGTTTAGCTTGGACAACGAGCCGCCCGCTACCTGTTGCGTTGCCACAGTATTTAAACACACCATTTTCGAGCATTTTAAGCCCTGCAACGCTATCGATGACTGCTTCACCTTTCAAAGGGTTAATGAAAAAAACAAAGAGGGAATCCATTTCGATGCCTTGGCCGAGCCTTACAGTGAGCACTAGCGAGTCGGTGCTGGCCGGGAGACGTTGGTTTGGTTTGAGAGCAACCGCTTTCAAAGGGATCATGGATAGAGCCAAACAGATGGTAAACCAAAACCTTAGGAGAATGTTCATGCTTATATGATGTTTAGATTGTTGATGGATTACCGCTGGTTTTGGAGGATCCCGCTAAGCTGGATTTCAAGGTCAGGAAACGGGAGCACGTAACGCTTGTCGCCTGGCAGAAGCGCATACTCCATCCCGTTAGCGCGCCGCCTGAGTGGCATTGGCCTCTCTTTTGCCAGACGTCTGAGGTCTTCCCATCGCGCTTGTCCGGTAAAAACAAGTTCTTTTCTACGCTCTGAGAGAATTAAATTTAGTGCAGAGTCCTTATCTGAAACCTGCAATTCTGTAAATGTGCCTGCTTTGAAGCGATTTTTTAGAAGCAGGTTCAGCCGACTGATAGCCTCAGTGGTGTTTCCCAGTCGGGCGTGACATTCTGCCTGGATCAGCAGCATTTCATTGGCTGCGATGCCTGTAAATACTCTGGCCGTGCCGGTGTACCTGCCGACATGTTGGAACCTACCCTGGGCATCCACTCTGAAAAAGAGGGTTTTTCTAAGGTCGTTATTCTGGTAGCTGCTGGTTAGGCCAGAATCAATAAAAGTAATCGCCTGGCTGGGGTTTACAGAGGCGAGCCCCATCGATTCTGCATGGAATAGAATCTCGGGATTGGAGCGCTGGGCGGTGAAAGATGGAAAGCGGTAGGTGCTCGACGGCTGGATGATATCCGAATTGAAGTCCAGAATTTTTGCCTGGTCTTTTAAGGCAAGGTCTGCATGGTTTAGTGCCTGTTGGAACATCCCCATTACCAGGTAGGCTTTGGCTAGCATCCCATGTGCTGCGGCTTTTGTAGGGCGCGTTCTATACGGCTGTTGCTGCGGCAGCAGCTCTACAGCTTCAAGTGCATCGGCCAGGATTCTGTCGTAGGTCTGTTGAACAGTCGACCGCTGGGAGGTCAGGTTAGGGTCAGAGGATGCCCTCAGCTGCAGTCCGGGATCCTGGCCAGCAGTTGCGGGGTCGTAGGCCTTGCAAAAAAGCTGGGCTAGTTGATAGGTGGCGAAAGACCTCAGAAACAGCGCCTGACCTTTGATGCCTGCACGCTCAGATTCAGAAGTTTGATCAGCCAGTGGCAATCTCTCCAGAACGATATTGGCATAGGAGATCTTTTCGTTGGGTCCAGCGAATTCAGAGGAAGCGGCTCCCTGGTAAATGTCCTTTGCCCAAATATAGGCGTTTCGTTCCGCCACAGAAGCAGAGTTTAAGCGGTCGTCGGGGATGTAGATGTCGTCCGCGCTGATCTGGCCCAACACCGGGTAATTCAGGTTGACCACGAAGTGGTTGTCCATAATCGCCTGAAGGTCCGCGAAGGTATGCGGCATGACATCGGCCTTGTAGCGTTTGACGTCAAGCCAGTCAGTGTCGCCGCATGATACCAGCAATGGCGGCGTTAATACGAACAGTATTTGGCAAAAACATTTGTTTATTTTCATAGTAGTCATGGAAATTATAGTTTGACTTTGATACCCATTGCAATTGAGAAAGCCCGGGGCAAGTTGTGATCGGTGGTCACCGAGACCGGGGCAACGTCCGGATCGATGCCGTACTTGTTGGCCCGCCAAAGTATGCCCAGGTTTGCCGCATATAGATAAATCTGGGCGTCACCGGCACCTTTTTTGAAAGCGGGTAAATCATAGCTGAACCGGATATCCTGTAGTCGCAGATGATCCGCTCTTTCAACGGTAGCCTGAGAAAACCTGTAAAAAGTGCTTCTGGCTATATTGGATGGATAGACAAAGGAGGGAATGTCGGTCAGACTTTCATCGCCAGGTTTTTGCCAGCGGGGTTGGTAGTCCTGGTGGGTGTATCCGGCAAGCACATCAGCATAGTTGGGGGAAACCGATTGTCTCCGGAAAAAGTAGCCCAGTTTATAGGTCAGGTTGATGGACATTGAAAATCCTTTGAACGAAAAATCGTTTCTGAGTGATCCAAAGATTTTCGGGACAGCCGAACCGTGGAAAACCAGGCTGTCTGCGCTAAAATTGTTGATAATACCGAGATAGTCCGTGCTGATTTCTCCATTAAGATACCCCTGCGGGTCTCCGGTTGCAGGATCAAGCCCCGCCCATCGGTAGGAGTAGATTCCGTAAAGAGGCTTTCCGATGATCCCCGGCCTTCCATCGGGATTTTGGATGCTTGCCGCACTTTGCCTGACGCTAAACCGCTCGATTTTGTCTTTGATAAGACTTATCAGGATGACCGGCTGCCATCTTAGCTGGCCTGTGGTAACTTCTCCATTCAAAGTCAGATCGAGCCCACGGGTAGCGGTTGCTGCTCCGTTGGTGAAAAATTGACTGAACCCTACCGAAGGGGCCAGTTGCTGTCTTTCAATCAGGTCAGAACCTTTCTTTATATAATATTCAATGCTTCCACTGACGATATTGCGTTTTGAGGCAAAGTCTAGTCCGATGTTAAGCGTACCTACTTTTTCCCATCTCAGCTCGGGATTGGGAGCTGTCAGGTTCTGGATCGTTTGCGCGCCTGTATAGGAGCTTGTTGAATAAACACCTTTGACATATGTAGTTCCCTGGTAAGGATTTCCGCTGTATCCATAAGAAGATCTTAGCTTCATGTAAGGCAGCCAGCTTATTTTATAGAAATTGCTCTTGCTGATATCCCAGGCTATTCCGGCAGACCATAGCGGCGAAAAGCGGTTATTGGTTTTTGCGCCGAAAATGTTGGCGCCATCCTTTCTTGCGCTCACGGACAAAGTGTACCTGTTAAGGTAGGTATAGGCTCCGTTGGCATAATAGGACAGAAACCGGCTATCGTAAGTGTAGATTTCTCCGGCAGGGGCGGGGATTTGTGCTGTACCGGATGGATTGACGGTGAGCGGACTTTTAAAATCCAGGTTATTGACAGAAACGCCCAGATCGTCGTTGTAACCATAAGAGGTTCGCATCTGGCCCTGGGTTTGCAGTCGCCTTGCCTCGGCCCCGGCCAGTGCGGTCAGTTGATGTGAGCTGCCAAACCTGCGGTCCAAATTCAGCTGTGCTCTTAGGTTATGTGACTGCCAAAAGGTATTGTTCTGCATTAGAATTCCACCTTTGGGTACCTGGAAGGTTAGGCTTCCGTCGCTGTTTTGAAGCGTGAACCGGTTGATCAGATCCCTGGCATAATAGCTGTCCTGGCTTCGGTTGTCAAAGGAATGGATCCGCTGGCTCTCATTCTGATATAGCACTTCTGCGTTCAGGGAAGGAGAGATCCGGTACTGCAACCCGCCACGCAAGAGCAGGCTGTTTATCCGGGTAGAGTTATCAGCTGTGGCCGTTTCTTGCAAAGGCCTGTATTGCCAATCCAGGAGGCCACGGGTCTCGGCGGACTCCGTGTAACCTATACGATAGTCTCGAGCGATGGCAAGTGGGCTGCCATCTTCAGCGGCTAACCTGGCGTACGGGTAGAGATTGCCGTATTTGCCCCCGACAGGTAGATACCCGAAATTATTCTGATAATTGTTGGTGGTCGTCAGGTTGTTGCTATAATTAAGGGCGGTAGTCAGATCCAGTCCTTTGGCCAGTGAATAGGTCGTCTTCGAGTTTAAGGTCAGCCTGCTGTAATCGTTACCGATTTGGTCGGATAGGTTGTGATCGTATCCCGCAGACAATGCATAGGAGGCCTGTTGGTTTCCACCTTTGATACTGGCTGCATACTGCTGGTTTACCGCCCTGCGGTAAACATGTCGGAGGTACTGGCTTCTCAGGTCCTGCCGTCCCAATTCGAAGAGTTGTGCATCGGTTTGTGCGTCAGAAATCACGCCTTTTTTTTGCTGGTCCAGCAATTCGATCACCGGCGATAGCGGTGGTTGCGAAATATTATCTGCCAGGTCTGCGTTGAAATATCCCGCGTCAAAAAGTATTTTTTCTACCTGGATATAGTCAGCCGAAGGAAGGTAATTCCGGTCGGCGTATAGGTCTGGCTTGCCGGAGATGGAGATATTGCTGTTGAGTTCAACACTCATAGGAGAATTTTTACTGCCTTTTTTTGTGGTGATCACAATCACGCCATTGGCTGCCCTGGCTCCCCAGATGGACGCAGCGGCGGCATCCCTGAGTATACTGACCGATTCAACGTCATTGGGGTTGATGTTGTCCAGATTGCCCTCGAAGGGGAAATTATCCACTACAATTAACGGGTCACGGCTGACCTGGGTGATGTCACCGAGCGTGTTTTCGCCACGTATGCGAATACCCAGGTTTCGTCCCAGTGGGTTTGCTGAGGTGGCCTTTTGCTGATCTGCTTTAAAGAGTACGCCACTGGTTATGCCGTCGAGCCGGTCGAGTAAGTTAGTGGACACTTTACGGTTGAGAAGCTGCTGACCTACGTTGACAAATGATCCGGTCGATCTTTCGCGCGGAATTTGCTGATACCCGGTGATAGCAACTTCTTGAAGGAAGGACGGTTCTTGTTGTAGCGATAGAATCAAGGCGCTCGTTAGCGGGAGCCGAATAAGGGTGTCGAGCGAACGGTAGCCGATAAACGAGACGACAAGTGCTATCTCTTTGGTATCACTAACAGGCAAAGTAAAGTGCCCATCCTTATCCGTGGTGGCGCCAGTGATACTGCCTTTCAGAAGTATACTCGCTCCAACAAGGGCCTCCCCACTTTCGAAAGACAGTATTCGACCTTGAAGCCTAGAGACTGTTGTCTGGCCACGCGCTGGTCGCCATGCAAACAATAACAGATAAGCAAAGACGAGGTAGGCAATGTAACGACATAGCTTAACTGGGAAACAATAAATTAGCTTCATTGTAACGATTGTTAAAGGAGTGAAAAAAAGTGTTGTTAAGCAAGTTGATTTGCCAGGCAGTATGATCTCACCCTGTTTCTGGCCAGAAAACGGTAAATCATAGGTTCTACACAGCAGCTAAAACCTTTTAGGTTATTGAGGCTTGCGAATCAGCAGTTTGAAAAGAAGACGATTACTCATACGCGTAACAACTGTTTTTGCTTCATTGAGAAGCGTTGAACATTCGATAATTGCTACTACAAGTCTTTGAGTATGTTGGGTCGAAGGAAATGGCGGTGGAACCCAACTTACCGATTTAGAGGCCCTGAGAAGCCTTGACCACGAATAAGCGGGCTCCCCACCAATAGCAAGGAGCTTTCCACTTTTCGTCTCGGGTCATTGAAATTTCTCAGGTTTCTAAATCGAGACTCTAGTGCGAATGCTTTTTAAAGACAATCGCAAAGTTATGTTTTGGCATTGGAATTACCCAAATGCAGGATACTAATCTAATTCTTCTGCTAATATAAGCGATTTCATTAAAATCTCCTAATTAAGAGTATACTTTTTAAGAGTACGCCAAGGCTCGTTTTTTTCCGTATTTCAACTTTATGAGCAATGAGAATAAAGAAGAGCCCGGAACACCTGAACTAGATGCCATAAAAGAGCGTAAAAAAATTGGCAGAAAATTAAGAATATTGAGGAAAAAACTTGGGTATTCTAGTCCCGATAGTTTTACGTATGACAAAGGGTTTAATAGATCTCAATATGGTAAGTATGAGGCTGGTTCTGAGGATTTTAGATTTAGTACATTGATTAACTTGCTAAATTTGCATGGCTTAAAGCTAAGTGAGTTTTTTGATGAAAGTTTTGAAGAAAGCTGATTTTTACCAAATTGCATTCATGGTATTTGGTATAGAGAAGTTAAGGCATTGCAGCAAATTTTGGTTCAGCTATGTAGTGAACAAATTGTCAAATCGATCAGGTCACAAACCTAGAAAACGTAAAGGAAAGACGTAAAGGGTAAACAAAGATTTCTTTGTTTACCCTTTTTCTGTTAATGGATTCTTTTGTCGATCTCTAAACTTGCTGTAGTTCCCTGGCTGTTTTGGGTTACCCACCTTTGTATTTCCTGGTATTCCGTAGTTGTGTCACTTATCTGCCCGTCGACCGCTATCAGCACGGTACCTTATACTGACATGAAGCTGATAGCGAATCATCTTTTTCTGCTATCAGTAACGACAATTTAAGTGAAAGATCAAGAGAGGGTTTAGAGGTATGCCTATTTCCAATGCTGTTATTCCTTAAAGTTGCGATCGACGATTAGCAAATGACCTTCGTTCGCCTTTGGAAATGGATCAATATGAGGGCTGACTGAAAAATTTTCGGCACTCATGTCTGATTAACTATCTGAATATCAATGGGTGCAAAAAGGTGCTGAAAAGTTGTACTTTTTTGCACCCTTCCACAAATCATTACTTTGTTTCGTGACCGACAGAAATCAAGGCTGCAATCTTCTGGAAAGAAAGACAGGAAGCCGAACCGTTTTGTGGGAACAAGAGCTTACTGACTTTTAAAATCTTAAATGATGCTAATATGTTTACTCTCAACCCCTGGGCTGATTACCTGACCGTGCTCGGCCCCCTGATTGCAGTTTACTACTTGTTTGTCGGCCTGAAATTCTATAGCCGTGATCTTAAAGCGAGAATTATCTCAGGACGAAATTCCAGGCGATCCCGTAGGCCTAAAATGAAGCGGAAAGAGGATCATGAAGATGCACTTGAGGTGGAAGATCCGGCCGTTGAATCCGTTAACCCAACAAGTGATGCGAGCCATTCCTGGAAAAATGAGGCTTTGTTTAGCCAGGTTGAAGGGCTCGCTGCACATCTGCGGGAGGTCATAGCGGAAGCACATGAAAAGCATTATGAAAGGGAAGAGCTTGTGTTACTCTTACAAATGACATTAAAAGAATATCCTGCCATTCCAGGCACGCCATTCCAGCTTGCGATTAATAACCTGATCGGGTCGGAATGTGCAAAATACGGCTCCATACATCTTGATGCACAGGACAAAGTGATGATATGGAATTAGGTGTGATGGAGCCTGCTCCCGGACGTGCTTCCTTGCCTTTAAAGGCAGGAAGTATCCCCGGGACTTACCAAACAGTATGTTCAACTTTTTAAATATTGTGACTTATGAAATCTCAACTGTTGACACAATCCAGTAAAATCAGCTACGGACTAGCTGGCAAGGCGAAAAGAATGATCTTACAATGCCGGTACCGTTTACCACTTACACTAGCCGCCTTTTTTGTAGCGCTCGTTGCCAGATCCCAGGATGGGGCAGCGGGGATAGAAGAAGCCAATAGTCAGGTGAGAAGTTATTTTGAACCAGGAACGAACCTGATGTATGCGATCGGGGCAGTGTTGGGGCTGGTCGGCGCAGTTAAGGTCTTTCAAAAGTGGAACGCGGGCGACAATGATACCGGCAAAGTGGCGGCAGCCTGGTTTGGCAGCTGTATTTTTCTGGTGGTGGTGGCAACAGTGCTGCAGTCCTTCTTTGGTTTGTAATGCCAGCTATTTCTTCCAACAGCAGCTACCAGATCAATAAAGGCATTAACGCGGCCATCCAATTCAAAGGATTGCAAGCCCAGTATATCTGGTATATGGGCGGGGCAGCAGTGGTACTGATGATCATTTATGCAATCCTGTATGTATCCGGTGTCAATTCTTTTGCCTGCGTTGGGATTATTACAGCCTTGGGCATCCCAACAATTATGGGAATCTATCATCTGAGCAGCAGTTACGGTGAGCATGGACTGACAAAAGCATTTGCCAGACGAGGCCTTCCAAAGACAGTAAGGTCAAATTCAAGAGTGGTGTTTAAAAAGCTAAAAACAAGTGGTTATGGAAAAGCTGTTTGATGAGCTCATACCGATACTAGACGTAGAGCATGACTGTATCCTTTCCAAACAAGGGGATATCACGGTGGTCTTCGAGGCAAGACTACCTGAAATATTCAGCCTTTCGGATCACGACTACGAGGCCTTTCACCAGACCTGGGTAAAAGCCCTGAGGGTGCTGCCCATGCACTGTGTTTTTCATAAACAGGATTGGTTCATAGACAGTTTATATGAGCCGGATTTCAACAGGGACGATAATAGCTTCTTGGCAGCGAGCAGCGATCGGTATTTTAATGAGAGGCCATTTTTAGACCACAGGTGCTATATCCTGATCACCAAGAAACCGCCTGGAAGAAAGCTGTCAAGCTCGTTGTTCTCCAATCTGATCCGGCCTTCGCTAGTGCCGGATCAGACATTGGACCCGAAAGCGTTGCAGGAATTTCTTGGATCTGTAGGTCAATTCCGGCATATTCTGGAAACCAGCGAATTTGTGCAGCTGAAAAGACTGAGGCAGCAGGACTTGTTGAGCTCGCATCGGAAGGCAGGATTGATTGAAAGATACTGTTATCTGCACCAGGGTGAGCAGGATCTTATGATCCGGGACATGGTTTTTGAAGACGGCATACAGATCGGGGCGCAGCACTGCCAGCTTTACACGCTGGCGGATGCGGTTGACCTTCCGGCCCAGTGCGGCTCAAAGAATAATTATGATAAATACTCCACTGACAAAACTAAATTTAGTGTGGGTTTTGCATCAACGCTCGGGCAGTTGCTGCCATGTAATCACATTTACAACCAGTACGTTTTTATTGATGACGCTGCTAAGACGATCCGTCGGCTTGAAACGAAAAGGCTTCGTCTGCAGTCCCTGGCGGCCTACTCCCGCGAGAATTCCATTGCCCTTGATGCGACCAACGAATTTCTTAACGAGGCTATCAGTAGCCAGCGTTTGCCGGTTAAAGCACATTTTAATGTGCTGGTTTGGACGGATCAGAAAGAAAAGCTGCCGGAGCTTAACAACCGGGTCTCTTCCGCACTGGCCCGCATGGATGCTGTCGCCAAACAGGAAACGACTGGCGCGCCCCAGATCTTTTGGGCTGGTATCCCCGGAAATGCAGCGGATTTTCCAATGAATGAAACCTTTGACACATTTGCCGAACAGGCCGCTTGTCTTCTGAACCTGGAAACAGGGAGCCAGTCTTCGCTGAGCCCTGTGGGCCTGCGATTGGGTGACCGCCTGACAGGAAAACCGGTGCATGTTGATATCAGCGATGAGCCGATCAAGAAGGGGATCTGCACCAACCGCAATAAATTCATTCTCGGCCCTTCTGGCAGTGGGAAGTCTTTTTTTACCAACCATATGGTCAGAAGCTATTACGAGCAAGGCGCACATATCGTGCTGGTCGATGTGGGCCATTCCTATAAAGGGCTTTGTGATCTGGTTAATGGATATTACTTTACCTATGAAGAGTCAAACCCGATCCGTTTCAACCCGTTTTACATCGAAGACGGGCAGCGGCCCGACACAGAAAAAAAGGAAAGCATTAAAACACTGATCCTGGCGCTTTGGAAAAAGGACAATGAAGTCTACAAGCGAAGCGAGTATGTGGCTATGTCGAATGCGCTGACACTTTACTATGACTTTGTAAACGAAACGGACACTTTTCCGTGCTTCAACAGCTTTTATGAATATCTGAGCACTGAATTTGTGAAGGTGCTGCAAACGGACCAGGTCAAAGAGAAGGACTTTGATGTTTCGAACCTTTTGTATGTGCTGCGGCCGTATTACCAGGGTGGCGAATTCGATTACCTATTGAATGCCACCGAAAATATGGACCTTCTCAGTGAGCGGTTCATTGTCTTCGAGCTGGATGTCATAAAAGACCACCCGATCCTTTTTCCGATTGTGACTATCATTATCATGGAGGTATTTATCTCCAAGATGCGTAAGCTGAAAGGGATCAGAAAGATGATTTTGATCGAGGAAGCCTGGGTGCGACGAGACGCCGCATAAGTGATTGTCTGGCAATATGACCAGACCCGCTGTTTCGTCAGCGGTAACCTACCGACACATGCATCGCTGGTAACGGTGGTGTGTGAAGCTGTCGGGACAATGC
>Ga0209958_1001122_pt1 | contig 24865 bp, 25 predicted proteins | sample ThiBio_inoc_plan_FD_183942 | JGI IMG/M metagenome (GOLD analysis project Ga0209958, IMG submission 183942) | Wastewater bioreactor microbial communities from Cape Town, South Africa - Thiocy_inoc_plan (SPAdes) | ecosystem: Engineered > Bioremediation > Thiocyanate > Unclassified | place: South... | reverse complement strand
TCTGTATTACCTTGCTTTCTTTGTCGCCGTAATCCCTCGTTAATTGCGAGAAATCCTGAAAGCCCAAACATACCGCTACCTTGTTACTTCTCGCCGTTGCAATGAGGTTATCCAGTCCCCTGAAATAAATTGTGGGCAACTCATCTATGATAACGGAACTCTTTAATTGTCCTTTTTTATTAATCAGTTTTACAATCCTCGAATTGTATAAACCCAAAGCTGCGGAATAAATATTTTGACGGTCGGGATTATTACCCACGCACAAAATTTTCGGCTCTTTCGGATTATTGATGTCAAGCGTAAAATCATCGCCTGTCATTACCCAGTATAGTTGCGGGCTAATCATTCTTGACAATGGAATTTTTGCTGATGCTATCTGACCTTGTAACTGGTCTTGTGCGCCACCTTGCCACGCATCCATAAAAGGTGATAGGTAGTTTTCCAAATCAGGATATGAGGTTAAAATTGTGAACACGTCTGAATACTTTTTATTCAGCAATTCAATAGCGTGAGGGAACGTACAATACTTGCCATCCTCATAGATTTTCAGATACCAAATAATGGCAGCCAAAAGAATAATTGGGCTTTCCACGAAAAAATCCCCTTGCTTCTGTATCCACGACCTGTTGAGGTTTAGCATTATGGTATAAGCTGCTTCGTAAGCATCTGAAATGTCCGTCATAAAGTCAGGATTGAGTGGATTGCAACGGTGGCTCTTGCGTGGGTCGTCGAAATTTATCACGTAAAATTTAGGCTGAACTTTGTACTTATCCCTGTGCTTCAGTAAATGATTGTAGGCAATGGTGGAAAGGTCGTCAAACTTGAAATCGTAGATGTACATACTAAAGCCTTTCTCTATCTGCTGCTTGATGTAGTTATTTACGATGGCATAAGATTTACCGGAACCCGGAGTACCCAACACGATTGATGCCCTGAAAGGATTGACAATGTTTATCCAACCGTTGTTCCATTTGCCTTTGTAGTAAAATTTGGTGGGCAGATTGACGGAATACTCATTTTCCATCAGTTTGGTTTCCTGCTGAAAGCTCTCGTTCTCGTTATTGAAAACATCATCCATCAGGTTAGTACGGAGCAAACGGCTCATCCATACACCTGCCATCAGCAAGGCGATATAACCTAATGAGATAGTAAGCATATACAGGAATGTGCCTGTTGCCGGAGATAGCTTTAGCAATGGAGTGTTCAGAAAGAACAGCACAAAACCCACGCCCAAAGCCACGTAAATTTTAGACCAGGTTATCTTCTCATTTTTTACGCCCTTTGTTCCTAAACAGCTTAAAGCCAGTAAGACCAAAGCAAATGCTTTGGTATAAAGGGTATGTGAAAACAAGCCCGCCGTCCGGTCGAAATTGCCTAATATCTTGTTGATTACTTCCAACGTCCAACCACGTTCTAAAAAGAAACCGTAGCAGAACCAATAAAGGTGCATCAGCACCAAAAGAATACTGACTGCCCGCATAAAAGCCATTATCTTGGCAAGCCCTCTTAAATCGTCTTCTCCCTGCATTATTTTAAGTTTTAATGTTCGGGCGTGAATTTAAAGGCTCTATGCAGTGGCGATAAGAATGTGGCAGCCAGCGGCGTTCTGTGGCAGTGTTTGGCTAAATATTACTTCTGACCTCTTTGGCGTTTGCGCTTCTTCTTCATCTTATTGGCAAAGTCCTGTTCTTCGTAATCGTCGCCCTGGACTTCAGGCAATAAGCCGCCCAGTGCTTCAATCAAACCGTCTTCGCGTTTGTCCGTAGTTAAGAAGTCGAACAAATGGTGTGGTTCTTCCGCAGGAAGATCCGCATCATTTGATGTGGATAGTTTAGGTTGTAAAACGGCAGGTTCCTTAATATCCGGTTTGATGTTATTGTTCCAATAATCATTAAAGGTATTGGCAGAAAGTTCCGTTGCTAAACGTGAACCGTTCCAAACTGCTTTGGAATTGTGGTCAATAAATGAGATACCATAAATACGCCCTGTATCGTTCCGGCGCACCACAACGTTAATACCCTGTTCCGCTAACTGCTTTTTAAATGCCTGTTCATCACTCGTGGTTTTCAGGGCAATGGTAACGGCAGATTTTAGGGTCTGTTTGGTCGGGCTGTCTTTCAAAGCCGTTTTGCATTTCGCAAAATGCAATTCCAAAGCCGGAAGCCCTGCGCTCTTTCCGAACAGCGAAGCCTTGAACGGATGCCCGGCTCTTTCGCCTTTTTCATTTAGCGGAATATATAGTAAGCCCTGCTTCATCTTTCCCTGCAATTCGCCCTCGATTTTCTCGGCGGTAATATTGAACAGGGAAAGCAGGGCATTGTATTCGCCCAAAGTTTGGTACTGGTAATAATTCGGCAGATGGCGAACGACCGAAGCGATTTGGCTCTTAACATCGCCTGCCCAATAATCTACCGGACGGAAAACCTTATCAGTTTGGTTGCGCTCCTTGTCTGTTGCGGGTATCAATCCGTGTTGTCTTTCCAGTTCACGGCATACATTCATAGACCGCATTTTCTCGAATTTATCCGAAATCTTTTTGCCCTGCTCGTCCACGCAAACCGATACAATGTGTATATGGCTACGGTCTATATCCGTGTGTTTGAAAACTACAAAAGGCTGTTCGCCGTAACCCATTTCACGCATATATTGTTCTGCCATTTCCCTAAATTTGTCATCGCTTACCTTGTCGTTCGGGTCAGGATTGAGTGAAATATGCAACGTATGTTTCTCGGTATTGCGGTTGGCTATCAGGTAAGGCGCTAAAGACTGGGCTAATTGTGCCACGGAATAATGACCGCTTGCGGTTTCAATCATCTTATTGGCAAACAAAATCTGCCCGTTTTCATTCTCTACTTTAAGCTGATTGTATGCCAATGCCCCGTATAAATTTGCACTTCTTCCAATTTTTGCTATCACTTCTATATTATTTTTTTAGGTATTCTTCCTCAAATTTTTCGGTAATCTGAATGATTTTTTGACACAGCATTGCCATTTCAGCCGTCTGTTTTTCCAGTTTATACAGGAACGCTGCGGCTTTTTTCTCGGAAAAATTCTTGTACAGCAGCTTTACAATTTGGTTATAGTTTACACCGATAGAACGGAACTGGCTGTGAAATGAGGTCAACCTCATATAAAAATCAACCGTTCCTTTGTCAATCTGAATGGTCTTTATTGTCTTGTCAAAGATGCAGGACGTTATAAAGTGCGCCTTTACCTGCATACCTGATTTATCAAAAAGGGCAAGAAAGCGGGCGTGTTCCTGTTCGTTAAAGGAAATCGTATAGCGGATTGTCGCCGGGTCTTCTTTTGGGCGACGTCCGGTCTTTTTCAATTGCTTTTTGTTGTTATCGTTCATCACTAATCCATTTTAAAATCCATACAAAACCCTGACTTCGGAAGGTGTTTTCTGCCCCCTGCAAAGGGCAAGTTGTTTTGAGCATCGGAAATCATTCCGAGATGCTCAAAACACAACTTGCCGTGTTCCGCTGAACACAAAAATCCGCCCTGCGGGACGGATTGAATGTAACAGAGAAAAACGGCTCGTTGCCGTTCCCGTTACGTCCTGATATGTAAAAAGACTTTTGCATAAATCCGTTAATAAAAATCACAATACAAAGTAAAGCCCTGTTTACGATAGCGTTGCACTGTGCCACAGTGCCAAATGCTGCCTCTGAACGCCAAACGCTGCCACTGCTATACAACCGAATGAATTTGATGAGTTCTTTGCCCCTGAATGTTGGCAGGCAGGCAGACAGCCCGTGCTTCAGGACGGGCAGACGGTACACATTCAAGACAGCAGGTTATCCTGCCTGCAAGATTGCAGGAATGCAGGAAAGCAAGAGCGCAGGAATGACGGAAAGCAGGACAGCCTGCTATCAGCATATCACGCCTGCCTGACGGATGGAATACCTGACGGAACCAATGCAAGAACGCAATCCCGCCTGATAAGATGCAGGACTGCTGTACGGCAGGGAAGCAGGCAATCAGCAAATCCCGCAGGCAAGCCTGATGGCTATCCTGCAAGAAAGACAGCACGAAATCAGGATTGCCGGACTGAAAGACTGCAAGACTGAAAACAGGAAGATGTAAACTTTAAATTTTAAAAATATGGACACAAAAAAGAAACCTCTGTTTGTTGCATTTTCTTCTCAAAAAGGCGGTGTGGGCAAAAGCACATTTACTACGCTTGTCGCCAGTACGATGCACTATCGGTTGGGCTACAACGTAGCCGTATTTGATGCGGATTTTCCGCAGCACAGCCTGATGAAAATGAAAACCCGTGATTTGGCAATGGTAATGGAAAACGAGGCTTTGAAAAAACTGGCATATAAGCAGTTTACCACCATCAACAAAAAAGCCTATCCCATTATGCAGCACAAAGCGGATAGCGTACTGGATGCGGCGCACGAATTTGTAAACACTTCTCCCGTTCCGCTTGATGTGCTGTTCTTTGACCTGCCCGGAACCGTGAACACGCTCGGCATCCTGAAAGCATTAGCAGGTATGCACCACATCTTTACGCCTATCACGGCAGACCGTGTGGTAATGGAAAGTACGCTCATCTTCACGCAGCTTTTGCAGGACGTGATTAAGAAAAAAGGCGAAACTTCCATACAGACCATTAACCTGTTTTGGAACCAGGTGGATGGCAGGGAAAGCACACCCTTATACGATGTGTACAATCAGCTTATTGCACAACTGGGGTTAAGCCTGATGCAAAGCCAAATCAAGAATAGCACCCGTTTTCGTAAGGAAAGCGAAGTGGACAGCAAAACAGTTTTCCGTTCTACCGTAATGCCACCCGATGAGCGTTTGATGAAAGCCTGCCAGTTAGACCTGTTCATCAGCGAATTTTTAAACATCATTCAATTGTAGTGCTATGGAAAAAGATAATAAAAGAAAAGTCACGCCAGACATTAACGAGGAAATGATGATGAACCTGATGGTGGACGGCGTTAAAAAGGACGGCTTACAGCTACCGCCCGAACCTGCTGAAGAGCAGGTAAAGGAAGCGGCAAAAGACGAGGTGCAGCAGGAAGAATTACCACAAAGCAAGCCTGCACAGCGGGAAAGGAACCGCACAAAGAAAAATCTTGACGGAAGCTACGGCGAACATTTTTTGAAAACCCACTCGATGACGAAGCGGGGCGATAAAAGTATTTATATCCGGCAGGAATACCACGAACGGCTATCCCGTATTGTACAGGTCATTGGTAAAGATGCCATACCCCTGTATGCCTATCTTGACAACATACTGGAACATCATTTTGAACTGTTTGAAAAAGCCATTACCGATGATTTCAACGAAAAGTTTAAACCCATTTTTTAAAATAACTGATTATGGAAATAGTAATTGTGATTTGCCTGCTCGTCGTCATTGTCCTGCTTTTGCAGGATAAGATTTTCATTCATAAAAGGTCGGAGCAGAAGCCCACGCAGGAAAAAGTTAACCCGAACCTGCCCGATATTATGGGGCAGCCCAAGCCAGTAAAAAGCCATTCCCTGCCAAACACTGCCAATGAAAGCCAAATAACGGAACCGGAGATAAACCCTGATAATTTAGACATAGAATACGACGAAAACGAAAACGTCAGCATTCAAATTCCGCAGGAAGAACTGGACGAAGTTTTCAGCAATATGTCTGATTTGGAGGAAGAGGAAGAAGAATGGAACAGGTACGGAATATCCGGTGGCGATAACGGTTTTGCCCAAGGGGTTACCTACGACGAACTAAGCTCCGTAGGGGCGTTGCTCCAAAAAGAGAATTTGGAACAGGCTCAAAAGGAAACAGCGGTAGCCATAGTTCAGAAATTACAGGGAACCGAATTATTCAGCTTACTGGAAAATTCCATTGAGGGTGCTTCCCGAATAATTGCCGAGCTTTTGGATAGCAAACTTTCATCTGAAAGCGATGACGGTTCTTCCACCTTGCGGAAAAGTGATTTGGATGATTTTGACATTGGGGAGTTTGTGTGAAATATCTACTCTTTTCTTAAACGTCGTATAGTAGATGCTTTATAAGGACAAAAGGAAATATTTATTATCCTTTTGTCCTTTTTATTTTCTATAATCTTTACTAACCAAAAAGTTAATAAAATTTCATTAAATTTGACATAAAGTGACAAGTCATTGAAATGGAACTCCAAAACTTCGGAATAATAGTTAGGAAACTAAGAGAAAAGAAAGGGCTGCTGCTAAGACAAGTTGCTGCTATTTTAGAAATAGACACGGCTCTTATTAGTAAAATTGAAAGAGGTGAAAGAAAAGCTAACCGAGAGCAAGTTGCCAAATTAGCAGAAGTCTTAGATGTAGAGGTGGATGAACTTTTAGTTATTTGGCTTTCGGACAAGATTGTGGAAATTTTGGAAGAAGAACCGTTGGCATACAAGGCACTTAAAAAGTCAGAAAAACGAATACAAAAGAAGTAATGATATGCAACTAAACTACTTTCCAATTAAGTTTGAGTTTGAAGAATACCAGATTAAGACAGAACCTTATTCAGAAGAACGGCTTAAAGAGCTAAGGGCATTATATAATGCAACTCATTCTTTTTTTAGGAATGGTGACTATATCTATATATCAAACAAAGAAGGAGAAGATACAAGCCTGACAGGAGAAATTATACCTAAGAGAATATTTGATGATAGTCAGGTTACCGCTTCGTTGATTAAACATCTTTTTTTCAGGACATTCAAAGAAAGATTTCCGAACTATATTCCGGTGGATTTTTATCCATTCCGTTTTTTTTCTGCACAAGCTAAAGATGATATTATTTACAATGCACTACCGGAAAATCTTAGGAAGCGTATCGCATATAAAAAACTGATTGAGGTTCAATTACGTCTAACTGAGATAAATGGAATTAAACAATTTGGTTTTCTTATCAATATAAAACGTAATTGGGTATTTAACAAATCTTGTTTAGAACTGCATTCAGAAGGCTATAACTTAATAGGTGTTGATGTTCTGTATGCGGAGATACTTCCAGGTTTAACAGAAGTTCTCGCACCTAATGAAGAATTATTAGGAGTAATTGCTGAAATAGTTGATGATAAGGCGAGAATTGAGACTAACGAAGGAATTAAGGAATACCCTCTCAACCAATTATTCATCAAGAAATCCAAATATAATATAGGTAACTATTTATCATTTGCTATTTCACAACAGAAAAGTGATGAAATAATGAACCTTATTGAGAGTAAACGTTCCGATATTTACAATACAAAAGCGTTGTACGATGAAATTTTAAAAATATCAAACCATTTATTTTGCGAAAATGCAGCCCCCATTTTATTTCACAATAAAGATGGCTTTTGTTTTACAGTTGACAGCCAACCGTTATCGGTATCAAATAGTATTGAGCTAAAAACTCCCACTTTTATTTTTGACCCCGCAGCAACTAAAACAAATAGTTCTAATCCAGACTTAGGCTTGTCAAATTATGGACCTTATGATAGTTCAATTTTTGACATTAAAAGTCCTAACGTGCTTTGTATTTGTAATAGAAATAATAGGGGCAATTTCACAAAGTTTCTCTCGAATTTGAAAGATGGGATACCTCAATCTCGATATTTTCAAAAAGGACTTCAGAAAAAATACGATTTGCAGGATGTGATACTTAATATAAGGGAAATACAGGCTTATAGCATTGATGAATATCTAAATGTTATCAGTGGTTATGATGAAAACAAACCGCATTTGGCAATTATAGAAATCCCTGCAAGCTTTAAACGTCAAGCAGATTTAGCAAACCCTTATTACCGAATTAAAGCTAAGCTTTTATCATTAGAAATTCCTGTACAGTTTGTTACATCTGAGATAATAGGTAATCATAACGAATATATTCTTAATTCGGTTGCTCTTCAGATTTACGCTAAACTTGGGGGAACTCCGTGGGTTCTTCCTTCTCAACGCTCCGTTGATAAAGAAATAATTATTGGTATTGGTCATAGTTGGTTGAGAAAAAATCAATATGCCGGTGCTGAACAGAACCGAGTTGTGGGTATCACAACATTTATGTCAAGTGATGGTCAATATCTACTTGGAGATAAAGTTAAAGACGTTCCATTTGAGGGCTATTTTGAAGAGTTACTAAAAAGTTTAAAGCAATCAATTATAAGACTTTCCACCGAACAAGGATGGTCTGATGGAGATACGGTTAGGCTAATTTTTCATATCTTCAAGCCCATCAAAAACACTGAATTTGATGTTATTAGTCAGTTGGTTCGTGATATTACCCAATACAAGATTAAGTTTGCGTTCGTTACGATAAGTACTGTTCATCCAACAATGCTGTTTGATATAAGCCAATCTGGAATATCTAAATACGGTAGTAATGTGATAAAAGGACAATATATACCAAATAGAGGGAGTAACGTTGTTCTTGACGAGAAAACTTGTATCGTGCAAATGTTTGGGGCAAATGAATTGAAAACAGCCAAACAAGGTATAAGTAAGCCAGTCCTAATAAATATCAGAACGCCACAAGGAAATTATAATAGTAGTGATTTAAATGATTTGCTGTTCTATGATTTAGGATATATTACCCAACAGATTTTTTCATTCACGTACTTGTCCTGGAGGAGTTTTTTACCTGGCGAAGAGCCTGCGACAATGAAATACTCTAATCTCATTTCAAAGCTTTTGGGGAAAATGAGAAATATTCCAAATTGGGATGCTGATAACTTAAACTATGGTCTAAAAAGAAAGAAATGGTTCCTTTAGAAGAAAGAATAGGTTATTTGGCAAGAGTGAGTGAGAATGCCAAGCTTTCAGCTTTCAATGATTTCTTATCTGGAAAAGTTTACATTACTGCTTCAGGTCAAAACTCCAATGAAAGCGAAGAAATCTTTTATGGTTTAATAGATGCTATTTTATCAAACAATAAACTGAATTTTGAAAGTTACTATAATAAAAAAAATAAGAGTAAGCCGAGCAAAGGTTCTCCAGCACCATTTGTTAATGATGATTTCTTAATCTTTTCCTTAATATCAGGTATAGTAAAATTTAATTTAGATAAAACTTGGATAAAAGATATTGTTTCTATCAGGAACAGAAACTCTATAACAATAACATTTGAAAATATATTAAATGAAAATTATTATAGTACAAGTAATCTACCGGAAATAGTTTTTATGTTTTTAAGCATAAATGGTCAGTCTTTAATGACTAATGATTTTGTAGGTTTCACATACACAAGAATTACCGGAAATGTAAAATTATTTGAGAACAGAAGTGACTTTCAAATCCTATGTTCACTTAAAGCTTACGATACGATATTCTTACTGAAAGACGTTCCTGACAAAAAAGAGGTTGACCTCTTAAAGAAATTTAATGCAAATTTTATTAATCGAATTAAGTATATATCTTGGATAGTTCAGGCAATGCTATTTGGACTGTTGGTTTATGCAATTCTTAAACTTCCAAATTATAGTCCAGAGTCTATAAAATTTATAGATAAGTATAATTATGCATTTACAATTTTTGGAGCATTAGGACTTAGCTTTTTAGGAAATGTAATACCTGTAATTAGGAATACATCTCAAAAGATAATTATGCAGCTATTTGGATATCCTAAAGAAATGCTAAATGACCTAAAAATTAGTAACAACTCATAATGTGATTGTTTTCTGAAATTAATAAGTAATATTTGAAAGAGGCTGTCTCAAAAGCGAGATAGCCTTTTTTATGCAAAAAAGGAAAGCCTCGGCTTTCCTAATAGTTGCAAATTTTGTAATTTGCTGTGTGTTAACTAAGTCAAAAGTAGTCTTTAAAGATTACAATCCCAAACAAAATTTGCTTTTTCCTCCGAATTTATCGGAGTTGATTGATGACAAGCATCCTGTGAAAATAGTTTCAAACATCATCGATGGTTTGGATATTAAAAACTTAATCAAAACCTACAAACCTGGAGGAACATCATCTTACCACCCGAAAATGCTTTTGAAAGTATTGATTTATGGCTATTTGAGTAACATTTATTCAAGCCGGAAAATGGAACAGGCATTGAAGGAAAACATCCATTTTATGTGGCTTTCGGCAATGAGCCGTCCTGATCATAATACGTTGAACAGGTTTCGTAGCGAGCGATTGAAAGGTGAAGTCAAAGCCATCTTTACACAAATCGTTCTGCTCTTGGAAAAGGAAGGTTTAGTAAGCCTGGAAACCACTTTTGTAGATGGAACCAAGATAGAGGCCAACGCCAACCGCTATACTTTTGTTTGGGGAAGAGCCATCAAGAAGCATCAGGTAAGAATTGCAGAGCAACTGGAAGAGCTATGGAATTATGCAGAAAGTGTGGCAAAAGAAGAGCTTCAAAACACTGAAAATATCGATTTTAAGGAGATTGATTCCGAAAAAGTAACACAAACCATCGACAAGATCAACGAGGTGTTGAAGGATAAAAAAATACCCTCGAAAGTTCGTCAGAAACTGAATTATGCCAAGAAAAACTGGGCAAACAATTTGGATAAATACAAAAAACAACAGGCGATTTTACAAGCCAGAAACTCTTATTCCAAGACCGATACAGATGCTACTTTTATGCGGATGAAACCGAAGGTTCGCGAATTCCATTGAAAAAACAATAAATATGTAATAATGAGCAATGAGGATCATATGCGAAACGGACAACTCAAAGCGGCCTATAATCTACAGATTTCTACGAATAAACAATTTATTTTACATTATTCCATTCATCCCAATCCTACGGATACCAAAACATTGGAGTCTCATTTAAAAGGTTTTGAAGACAGCTATCATAAAGTTCCGAAAGAGCTCGTTGCCGATGCAGGCTACGGTTCGGAAGAAAACTATAACCTACTGAAAAACAAGAAGATAAAACCTTATATTAAATACAATTACTTCAGAAAAGATCAAAAATCGGGACAAATAACCACTTCTCAAAACAATCCGAAGCTGGCAAAAATCAGGGAAAGGGTTTTCAAACTACTCAATACCAAAAAAGGTATCAAACTCCGAAAACAGCGATGTCACGATGTTGAACCTGTTTTTGCAGAGCTCAAACACAACAAAAACTTTAAACGCTTTATGCTTCGAGGAAAAACCAAGGTCGAGGTAGAAATCGGCATTCTCGCCATTGCCCACAATCTCAAAAAAATGGCAAAAGCAGCCTGAAATAGACTGTTTTTTGACTTTTTTAGCTTTGTTTTTCAAAAAATCAAAAATAGAAAACTTCAAAAATCGGATTTTTAAACAAAGCACAAAAAAAGACTGTCCTTTTGAGACAGCCTCTTTTGCTTTAACAGCCACTCACAGCCAAACACTTCCTTTGACTGCCACTTTACGGTAACGCCTCTTTTTCCATAAGACATTTGTCCCGAAAGCTCGCAAAGTGCGGGATAAACAGTAACAAATTAATGTGTTTCAATTATGGAAAAACAGAGAAAAAAAGTTTTACTGGCAGCCGTGGCAATGCTGTCAGGAATTGGTGCGTTCGCACAGGGAAACGGCTCGGCAGGTATCAACGAGGCTACCCAAATGGTAACAAGCTATTTCGACCCCGCAACGCAGTTAATCTACGCCATCGGTGCAGTCGTCGGGTTAATCGGGGGCGTTAAGGTGTACAACAAATTCAGTTCCGGCGACCCCGACACGAGTAAGACCGCAGCTTCGTGGTTCGGTGCGTGTATCTTCCTGATTGTTGCCGCTACTATCCTGCGTTCATTCTTCCTTTAATCCTTTGCCTTATGAATTACAATATCAACAAAGGCATCGGCAGGACGGTGGAATTTAAAGGGCTGAAAGCACAATACCTGTTCATTTTCGCAGGCGGGCTGCTCGGTACGCTTATCCTCGTGATGATACTGTATATGGCAGGCGTAAACTCTTACATCTGCCTGTTCCTCGGAGCAGGCGGTGCTTCGCTCATCGTATGGCAGACCTTTTCGCTGAACAGGAAGTACGGCGAACACGGGCTGATGAAAATTGCAGGCAATAAAAGGCATCCCCGCTACATCATCTGCCGCAAGCCTGTACACCGCTATTTAAAATTCACACCTAAACAGAATGCCGTATGAGAAATGTAGCAAAGACCACCACACTGGAAAACAAATTTCCGTTGCTGGCAGTAGAGAACAACTGCATCTTATCCAAAGATGCGGACATTACCGCTTGCTTTGAAGTGCGTTTGCCGGAACTGTTCACAGTCGCTTCTGCGGAATACGAAGCCATACATTCCGCCTGGCACAAAGCGATTAAAACCCTGCCTGATTTTACGGTCATTCACAAACAGGGTTGGTACATCAAGGAAAGCTATGCGCCCGATTTGGCAAAGGAAGACCAGAGCTTTTTATCAAAGTCTTATCAACGCCATTTCAACGAGCGACCGTTCCTGAACCATTATTGCTACCTGTTCCTTACGAAGACCACTAAGGAAAGAATACGGATGCAAAGCAACTTCAGTTCGCTTTGCAAAGGTACGCTGATACCAAAGGAAATCAGGAACAAGGAAACGATACACCGCTTTATGGAGGCGGTCGCCCAGTTTGAACGTATCGTAAACGATAGCGGTTTTGTAAGCCTGCAACGTTTGACCGAAGAGGACATTATCGGAACGGACAATACACAGGGATTACTGGAACAGTACCTCACGTTATCGAAGGGAGCCGCAACACCAATGCAGGACATCGCACTCGGAAACGAAGAGGTACGCATCGGCAACAAAAGGTTAAGCCTGCACACGCTTTCCGATACGGACGACCTGCCCGGAACAGTATCAGCAGATACCCGTTTTGAAAAGCTATCAACCGACCGTAGCGACTGTCGCCTGTCATTCGCTGCACCTGTGGGTTTGCTGTTAAGCTGCAACCACATCTACAACCAGTACATTTTTTTGGATAACAGCGAAGACAACCTTCAAAAGTTCGAGAAGTCCGCACGGAATATGCACTCACTGGCAAGGTACAGCCGTGCCAATCAAATCAACAAAGAGTGGATAGAAAAGTACCTGAACGAAGCCCACAGCTTCGGGCTGTCCTCCATCCGTGCGCACTTCAACATTATGGCGTGGTCGGAAGACCCTGCGGAACTGAAACAGCTAAAGAACGATTGCGGTAGTGCATTGGCACTGATGGAGTGTAAACCCCGGCACAACACTACGGATGTGGCTACCTTGTACTGGGCAGGAATGCCGGGCAATGCAGGCGACTTTCCGAGCGAAGAAAGTTTTTACACGTTCATTGAGCCTGCATTGTGCTTCTTTACGGAAGAAACCAACTACCACAATTCGCCCTCGCCGTTCGGTATCAAGATGGCTGACAGGCTTACAGGAAAACCTATCCATTTGGATATTTCCGACCTGCCTATGAAGCGTGGTATCATCACGAACCGGAACAAGTTCATACTTGGTCCCTCCGGCAGTGGTAAATCATTCTTCACTAACCATATGGTACGGCAGTATTACGAACAGGGCGCACACGTACTGTTGGTAGATACGGGTAACTCTTATCAGGGCTTATGCGAACTCATCAAAGGAAAGACCAAAGGCGAAGACGGTGTTTACTTCACTTATACCGAAGATAACCCGATTGCCTTTAACCCTTTCTATACCGATGATGGCGTGTTCGACATTGAGAAAAGGGAAAGTATCAAGACTTTGATACTGACTTTATGGAAACGTGATGATGAGCCGCCAACCCGTTCGGAAGAAGTTGCCCTTTCCAATGCAGTAAGCGGTTATATCGAGCGTATCAAAACGGAAGATGTTTACCCGTCATTCAACGGTTTCTATGAGTATGTAAAAGGCGACTACCGCAAGGTACTGGAAGAAAAGCAGGTCAGGGAAAAGGACTTTGATATTGCCAACTTCCTGAACGTACTCGAACCCTATTACAAAGGCGGGGAATACGATTACCTGCTGAACTCCAACAAGCAGTTAGACCTCTTATCCAAACGCTTTATCGTGTTTGAGATTGATGCGATTAAAGACCACAAAATCCTCTTTCCCATAGTCACGATTATCATTATGGAGGTGTTCATCAATAAGATGCGCCGACTGAAAGGTATTCGTAAGCTCATCCTGATTGAAGAGGCTTGGAAAGCGATAGCGAAAGAGGGAATGGCGGAATACATCAAGTATTTGTTTAAGACCGTCCGCAAATTCTTCGGGGAAGCGATTGTAGTAACACAAGAGGTTGACGACATCATCCAGTCGCCCATTGTGAAAGAAAGTATCATCAATAACTCCGACTGTAAAATCCTGCTTGACCAACGCAAGTATATGAACAAGTTTGATGACATACAGGCGATGCTCGGACTTACGGACAAAGAGAAAGGGCAGGTACTTTCCATCAATATGAACAACGATGCGAGCCGACTTTACAAAGAGGTTTGGATTGGCTTAGGTGGTACGCACTCGGCAGTCTATGCCACCGAAGTTAGTTTGGAGGAATACCTCGCTTACACGACCGAAGAAACCGAAAAAATGGAAGTAATGCAGCTTGCTTCCGAATTGGACGGTAATGTAGAACTCGCCATTAAACATATCGCAATGCAAAGGCGGGACAAAGCAAATCAATAGTCATTAACATTTTAAAATTCAGAACAATGAAAAAAGTATTGTATCTGGTGTGTACGGCACTGATGCTCGCCGTAGCACCGTCAGCAAAAGCCCAGTGGGTGGTAACCGACCCCGCAAATTTGGCTTCAGGGATTATCAACTCTGCGAACGAAATCATACAGACTTCTTCGACCGTGAGCAATGTGATAAAGAACTTCAACGAAGTGAAGAAAGTGTACGACCAGGGCAAGGAATATTATGACAAGCTGAAGGCTATCAACAACCTTGTGAAAGATGCCCGTAAGGTGCAACAAACTGTATTGTTGGTAGGCGATGTGTCCGAAATGTACGTGCAGAATTTTGGTAAGATGATGAACGACCCAAATTTTACCCCACAGGAATTGGTCGCTATCGGTAACGGTTATTCGGCACTGCTCAATGAAAGTACCGAACTGCTGAAAGAATTGAAGCAGATTATAACCGCCACAGACCTTTCGCTGAATGACAAAGAGCGTATGGATATTATCGACCGTGTGTACAAAGAAGTTAAGGATTACCACAGCCTTGTACGCTACTATACCAATAAGAACATTTCTGTAAGCTACCTAAGAGCGAAAAAGAAAAACGATGCCCAAAGAGTGCTTGAACTCTACGGAACTGCTAACCAAAAATACTGGTAAACTATGGAATGGGATAATCTTCACGAACTCCTGCGGTCGCTTTATGATGATATGATGCCGCTTGCAGGCGATATGGCGGCAGTAGCTAAGGGTTTGGCGGGATTGGGAGCATTGTTCTATGTGGCATTAAAGGTTTGGCAGGCTTTAAGCCGTGCCGAACCTATTGATATGTTCCCTTTACTGCGCCCGTTCGCTTTAGGGCTTTGCATTATGTTCTTTCCGACCATTGTTTTGGGAACCATCAATGCGGTATTAAGCCCGGTGGTAGTAGGAACCCACCAAATACTCGAAGACCAGGTGCTTGACCTGAACAAGCTGCAACAGCAGAAAGACCAGTTGGAATACGAGGCAATGGTAAGGAACCCCGAAACCGCCTATATGGTATCAGACGAAGAGTTTGATAAAAAACTGGACGAACTGGGATGGTCGCCCTCCGACATTGGTACAATGGCGGGTATGTATATGGACAGGCAAGCCTACAAGATAGAGAAAGCCATAAAGGATTGGTTTCGCAATCTATTGGAAATACTCTTTCAGGCGGCGGCTTTGGTCATTGATACCATACGAACGTTTTTCCTGATAGTCCTCTCCATACTCGGACCAATAGCCTTTGCTATTTCCGTATGGGACGGATTTCAGTCTACGCTCACGCAATGGCTCACGAGGTACGTCAGCGTTTACCTGTGGCTTCCCGTTTCGGATTTGTTCAGCTCAATGTTGGCAAGAATACAATCCCTCATTTTAGAACGGGATATAGCAATGCTTGCCGACCCCACCTATATACCTGATACGAGCAATACCGTGTACATCATTTTTATGATTATCGGCATCATCGGGTACTTTACTATCCCGACAGTAACAGGTTGGGTAATCCAAGCCGGAGGCGCAGGAAACTTTACCCGCAATGTAAACTCCACAGCAATGAAAGCCGGAAACATCGCCGGAGCAGGCGCAGGCTCAACAGTTGGAAACATCGGCGGTAAACTGATGAATAAATAATCATTAATCATTCTAAAAAATGGAATTTAAAACGCTAAGAAATATCGAAAACAGCTTTAGGCAGATAAGATTATATGCCATTGTGTTTGCGGTTCTCTGCATTAGCGTGGTAGGTTACGCCGTATGGCGTTCCTACCGCTTTGCAGAAGAACAACGCCAAAAAATCTATGTACTGGATAACGGCAAATCCCTGATGCTTGCCTTGTCGCAGGATGCGAGCATCAACCGCCCGGTTGAAGCAAGGGAACACGTCAGGAGATTTCACGAACTGTTCTTTACGCTTGCACCCGACAAGAACGCTATTGAAAGCAATATGAAACGTGCGTTCAACCTTGCCGATAAAAGTGCTTTTGATTACTACAAAGACTTGTCGGAAAAGGGTTATTACAGCCGTATCATTTCGGGGAACGTACAGCAACGCATAGAGGTGGATAGTGTCGTGTGCAACTTCGACAACTACCCGTATGCAGTGCGTACCTATGCCAAACAGTTCATTATCCGGTCAAGCAACGTAACCAGGCGCAACTTGATTACTTCCTGCTATCTCGTCAACTCCGTTCGTTCCGACAACAATCCGCAGGGCTTCAATATTGAAAAATTTGCAGTCGTGGAAAATAAGGATATAGAGGTTATCGAACGCTAAAAAAACAATCTTATGGAAGCATTATCAGATTTAAGCACGTTCGCAAAAATCCTTACCGATAAAGGATATAATGGGTATTTCCATACGCAGGGTTCGTATGCCGGAAAGCTGAAAGACAGTATCAGCGAATACCTCGAAAGCTGCCAAAAAGGGGCAGATACTTTGCCTAAGCAGGACTTACTGCTGACAGGCTACCTGCAATGGTCTGGCGATGACAAGCCCCGTGTAGAATGCAGTATGTGGGTAAAGTACCTGAATGGCAAATTCTCATTGAGCCGTATGGAGGTAGCGAAGAAAGACGGCTTTGGGCAATTACTCAAAAAATCGGAACTGGCAAACCTGTCCGTAATGTCCGCACCCAAATTAACGGAAGCGGTCGCACTGGTTAACGATGCGCCGAAGCAACAGGCGGGTAAAAGTCCTAAGCGTTTCAAGCTGTAACACAGAAATAGTAAGGCTATGAAAAAATTAAGAGCAAATATGGACAGGTACTTTGACAAGCTGGACGAACGTTGGCGGGCGTTGCCCTTGCGCAAACAGCACCAATATACGCTGTACTTCTTTGTGGGTTATCTGCTGCTTACCGTAGCGGTCATTGGCAAAGTGATGTACGATACCTCAAAGTCCGGTAACGGTATGGTCATAGAGCATATCGAAAACCCTGTCCTTAAAAGTAAAAACCCTGCAAGGTTGCAGGATAGTGTATCAACAATTTTAAAAAATCAGATTTATGAAAGAAAATGAAAAAAGGGTCAGCTTTCTCGTTGAGGGAGAAGACCAAAACGGAGCATCAAATCTGCCGGATAATAAAAAGAGCAATAAGGATAAGCTCAAAAAGCCAATCATTTTCCTTTTGATGGGCGTGGTATTTCTCGGCTGTATGTACCTCATATTTAAACCGTCTAAAGATAAAAAGGCAGTTGAAAATATCGGGCTGAATGATGCTGTACCGCAGGCTACCGGAGCAGGGATGCCCGATGATAAAAGCAAGGCGTATGAGCAGGAAATGCTCGAACGCAAAGAGCAGGAAAAGCGCAATGCACTGACCACGCTTTCTGATTATTGGAATACTGAAGATACTGCATCTGCTGACAATGAAGAAAGTTTACCTGAAGAAGATGAAGAAAGCAACGGCTTTGGGGGTGGTGGCAGAAAATCGGGACGAAACGGAAATTCTGTATTGAACAGTTACCGTAATGCACAAAGCACGTTGGGTTCATTTTATCAGGACAACAATTCGGAAACAATGGAATTGCGTAAGCAAGTGGACGAACTAAAAGCAAAGTTGTCGGAAAAAGATGTGCCACCTGTGGCCACCGTTGACGACCAACTCAAATTAATGGAGAAATCCTATGAAATGGCAGCAAAGTATCTTCCGCAAAATGCCAATACCGGAAATGCTGCTCCTGCCAATGGTGCAACTACTGGGGCTGCGGGTGCTAACCAAAAAGAGCAATTTGTATCGTTCACACCAACAAGAAAGAACATTGTATCAGCCTTGTACCGTGAACCGTCGGACAGTGCCTTTGCAGCCGATTGGAGCCAAACAAAAAACCGTGGGTTTTATACCGCAGGTTCAATTGAACAGGCGGTACAGCCTAAAAACAGCATCAAAGCCTGTGTACACGAAGCCCAAACGGTAGTTGGCGAAACAGGTGTGCGTTTACGCCTGTTAGAGCCTGCTAAAACTCCGCAGCGTACCATCCCCAAAGGAACGATTGTAACGGCTAATGCAAAATTTCAGAATGGCAGGTTGCAATTAAAAGTTACCTCCGTAGAACTGGAGGGCAACATCATCCCGGTAGATATTACCATTTACGATTTGGACGGGCAACAAGGTTTGTACGTTCCGTATTCGCCGGAAATGAATGCCCTTACTGAAATGGCGGGCAATATGAGCCAGACCGGAGGAACAAGCGTAATGCTCACGCAGAATGCCGGACAGCAGGTGGCGGCTGACCTTAGCCGTGGCGTGGTACAGGGTATTTCGGGCTATTTCGCCAAGAAAGTAAGAACGCCAAAGGTTACGCTGAAAGCAGGCTATCAGGTCTTCCTTGTATCTAAAAAATAATGTTGAACTCAAATAAATAAAACAATGAAAAATCATTTAAAAACCTTTTGGGCTATTGCTCTGATACTCGGCTTTGCCGTAACAACTTATGCACAGGATAGTGCAACTGCAAAAACACCGCTTGCATTGGGCAAGATAGAACCGTACCGTATGGAAGTTACCTACGATAAAACGTCGCACCTAATTTTCCCGACCGCCATTCGTTACGTGGATTTGGGCAGCGAATACCTGATTGCGGGGAAAGCCGAAGATGCCGAAAACGTTTTGCGTGTAAAAGCATCAGTAAGGGACTTTGAGCCTGAAACGAATTTCTCCGTTATCACGAATGACGGGCGTTTTTACAGCTTCAACGTGTATTACAGCTCCTACCCGGAGGCATTGAGCTACGACCTGCTCACAATGCAAAAAGCGGTGGATAAAGCCAACGGTAACGACGTGCTTTTCGAGGAACTGGGCAACAATTCGCCCTCACTGGCAGGCTTGTTACTGGAAACCATTTACAAGAAAGACAAGCGCATTGTAAAGCATATCGGGGCTAAAAGTTTCGGCATTCAGTTTATCCTGAAAGGGATTTACATACACAACGGCAAATACTATTTCCATACGGAATTGAGAAACCGTACCAATGTGCCTTTCGAGATTGATTTTATCAATTTCAAAGTCGTGGATAAAAAGGTAGCCAAACGCACCGTAGTCCAGGAACGCCCTTTAACTCCGTTGAGAACTTACAAGCCATTGGACGGTATTGCCGGAAAATCGACCGAACAAAATGTTTTCCTGTTAGACCAGTTTACCATTGCCGATGATAAGGTGTTGCTGATTGAGATTTTCGAGAAAAACGGCGGCAGGCATCAAACATTGCAGGTCGAAAATTCCGACCTAATCAAAGCCCGTTTGATTGACGATATGCACCTAAAATTTTAATAACCCTTTAAAGCAAGAATATGAAAAAGTGTATCTATACCGTGCTGTTTGTCCTGATAGGCATCACGGCTGCACAGGCACAAAGGATGCTGCCGAAGCAGAAGGGATTGGAAATAAGTGCAGGTGTATTGTCCAATGATAAGATTGGCAATGATTACTACATCAGCGCAGCAATGACCATAAACGGTAAAAATGGTAATTACCAGCTTTGGGCGTTGGAATATACCCACCAGTACCACGATTACAAAGACCTGCGCATACCGCAGGAAACCTATTCCACAGAGGGCGGTTACAGCTTCTTTTTGTTGGGAGATGCCCGTAAGAACATTACGCTGAATTTCGCCGTAACGGGCGTGGTCGGTTACGAAGCCATCAACCGGGGCGAAGCGATGCTGTACGACGGTGCGAAAATATTGAGCGAAGATAATTTTATCTACGGAGCAGGCGGTCGCCTCATTTTTGAAACCTACCTGTCCGACCGTTTTGTATTAGTCCTACAAGGGCGTACAAAAGTTTTGTGGGGGACGGATCTGGAACAGTTCCGTCCATCCGCAGGTGTGGGATTAAAGTTTAACTTTTAAAACGTAAAACAATGATAGCAATATTCAATAAATTCAGAACAGGGCTACTGCCGTTGTATGTATTCCTGACAATCCTAACAGCTTCGGTTACGTTGGTATCTTGCAACAAAGATGATGAACTCGAAATACAGAACAATTTTCCTTTTGAGGTCAATGTAATGCCAGTGCCTAAAGATGTTGCCAACGGGCAGACCGTAGAAATACGCATTACCATACAGCGTACAGGCAATTACAGCAATACGCAGTATTTCCTTCGCTATTTCCAGTTTGATGGGCAGGGAACGTTGCAATACTACAATGAACCGCCGTATCAGCCCAATGACCTATATCAATTGCCAACGGAGCAGTTCCGGTTGTATTACACTTCAACATCTACCGTATCACAATCTTTTGATGTTTGGATTTCGGATGGTTTTGGAAATGAAAAACAGATAACTTTCCAGTTTAATAGTAGTGATTAAAAATTACAGGTCATTTCATAAAAAAAAACGGCTTATCTGACAGGTAAGCCGTTTTCGTATTTAATACACATCGTTACAGATTGAAACAAATATTTTTGTAAATTCAAACAGTAGAAATAAAGTGTTTTTGTTATGGTTGCATCATTGGTTAGCGGAATAATATTTTTGGTTGCAGGCTTGGGACTTCGTTACTGGATTAACCGGAGAAAGTTTTACAGACGCAACCCTATGGGAGCAGAGGGTTTCTCATCTTATGAGAGTTCGGTTTTTATCAAATTGATTGAAAAGATTGGTAAATGGATATCTTATGCACTAATGATATTCGGGTTATTGTCGCTTTGGGTTTATTCCCGTGAGAAAAAGGAAAAACAACAACAAGAGGAAGTAAAAAATGAACAGCCAAGCCCAATAACAAAGCATAATTAAATTTGTGATTTAACTATTTTTGCAGGTTAATAAATGTACTATCTGTAATATGGGACGCAACATAAATTAAATATATAAATAATGTCTATATATCAGGATATTTTAAACTGGTCACAAGGTGGCAGACAAGCGTTTGTCCAAGATGCTTTACGAAGACTTGTTACATCAACAACACTTACACAAAACGATATTGATGAACTTGTTCAATTAGTGAAAAAAGAATGCGGCGACAATACAATAGCTTTAAACCCTATTCCGCTTGACAGCACTCACATTCCAACAACAACTGCGACAATTGGAAGTTATCCCAAACTAATTAGCCTAAACAACCCGATTAATATTTGTGCCTTACACAATCAAGGAGGTTTACAATTTTCCAATACGGGTTTGACAGTAGTTTATGGCGGAAATGGTTCGGGGAAATCAAGCTACTCACGTATTTTGAGAAAGCTTTGTTGGAGCCGAAATCCAAGCGTTACACTAAAAAAGAATGTTTTCAATCCATCCTCTAATCAACAACAAGTTGATTTTGTTGTAGAAAACAATGGTTCAAACATTAGTTTTTCTTGGACAGAAAATAGTCCGAGTAACCCTATCCTTAATTCAATTTTTCTTTTTGACAATGATTGTGGAGATATTTACATCAATAATGAAAATCCTACAGAATATAAACCTGTTGGAATTGATGTTTTAGAAAAGCTGGTTTCAACTTTTGGAAGTATTTCGCAAGCATTTAGTTTGTCTGTTGCCTCATACATTACACAAAAACCAGAGTTGCCACAAAATTTACTTCAATCCTCCACAGGACAATGGTATGGAACGATAGAAAATTTACAGCGAGCTAACGTTGATTCATATATCCAATTTACTCAAACAAACATTGATAGAAAGCAAGAACTTACAAACTTAATAACAGCACAAAACCCCCAGCAAAATATTACGAATTTAAACAGTCAAAAAGGTCGAATCAGTAACTATATTCAACAATTACAACAAATAGAATCGTTATTCAACGAACAAAAAATAAACGAAGTAAGGGCAAACAGAACCACTTTTGAAAGCGTAAACGAAGCGTATCAAATTGCTACTACAGAACTACAAAATATAAACTCGTTGGAAGGGTTTGGTACAAATCCTTGGCGAACATTGTGGGAAGCAGCAAAAAATTATGCTCATAGTTCAAATCTGTCAGACGGTCAAACTTTTCCCTCTTTAATTTCATTGGAAAAATGCGTGTTGTGCCAACAGGAACTTGATGAAGCAGCGCAACAAAGATTGACGACATTCAATCAATTCGTTTTGAATGACGTTTCAACGCAATTAAACGCAATTAACCTTACAATCCAACAAAAACATAACTTATACAATTCATTAGTTATCCCGCCTATTGAAAACCTGACAGAATTAGAACAGTTTATACCAGATTTCAGAACGAACTATACTCAATTTTCTGATTCTGTTTCCACATTCAGAAATTCAATCATCTCATTTTTACAAAATGGTGGTGAATTGAACATCAATTTACAATCTCTGACCCCAGAGATAACAAATATAATTCCGAACATTGATTCTCAAATTGCACAAAACACTCAACTTGTACAAAATAGAAATGCTTTAGTTGCTGAACTTAGTGAGCTAACTGCTAAAGAATTTTTGTTTAACAACAAGACGACAATTCTTCGATATTTCGATGAATACAAATACAAATCTTGGATAAGTCATTGTCAATCGCAACTTACGACTACTGCAATCTCACGAAAAATTGGCGAGTTAATGGAAAATCAAGCTGTGAGTTTGCAACACCAAGAGTTTATTTCACATCTTAATTTCTTTAATCGTGATTTGGCAAGTAAAGTTTTGATTTCAAAAACGAGAACCAGTCAAGGAAATACATTTCAAAAATGCGGTTTGAACGGTATCAATGATTCAATCAATTCAATTCTAAGTGAAGGTGAGCAAAAACTTATTGCCTTGTCTAATTTTTTAGCTGAATGCACGATAGACAATCGTCTGAACACAATCATATTTGATGACCCTGTTACGTCATTAGATATGGATTATAGAGATAAAATTTCAGATAAAATTGTTCAACTTTCCCAAAACCGACAGATAGTTGTATTTACTCACGATTTATCATTTTTACGCCTGCTTATAGATACACATAAAGCAATCACGTCAGTGGATTGCGCGATAATAGGAATTGACAAATACAATGGGGTAAGTGGTATTGTTACAGATGAAATTCCATATTTAGCTAAAAATGTACAAGAAAGAGTTGATTCTATCCGAAGAATATTATCCGAGCACGATGCTCTTGCATTAACTGATGCACACGGACGAGAAACCAAACTTGATTCTGCAAGAAAAAGATTTAGGATGTTGTTGGAACGCTCTGTTGAGGAAGTTTTATCCAATAAAACTTACGAGCGGTTTTCTAAAAACATTCATTTAAAAAAGGGTAATTTATCAAGCTATATCGTCACAGAGCAAACAGACGTTGACTTTCTTTTAAATTTATTCGGAAAATATTCCGTGACGGAACACGATGGAGGGACTTCAACAATTCCGCTATTACCAACTAAAACAGAAATTGACCAGGATGTTACAGATTATTCTAATTGGAAAAATGGCTTTAAAACTAAATTACGGACATTCCAAGCGACATACAATTAAATAAGTATTTCCAAATAGTAGTAAAATCGGATAACCCAAAAGGTTATCCGATTTTTTGTTTATGGCAAAAGTAAACCGCCAAACACTACCTCTCAAAGCCAAACCCTGCAACATTCCCTATCACTACTACAAGCCTTTATAAATTCGACTTCCACAGAAAAAATGAGCAGATTATGGAAGTTATCGCAATACAAAAGTCCGCATTGGACGGAATGAATAATGGGCTACGGGAACTTTTGGAACTGACCGAAAATGCCACGAGAAAATACACGCCTATTTTCAAAGAAGAGAAGTGGCTCGATAACCAAGAAGTATGTTTGATGATGAACATAACCAAACGGACTTTGCAGACCTACAAGGACAAAGGCTTATTGCCCTATTCCCGACTAAACCGTAAGAATTATTATAAACGCTCGGACGTGCAGGCTTTGCTCGAAGCCGGACAGCCGTACAATACTACCGAAAATGGATTTATTCACGAATGACAATGAAGAAATCATTGTCCATCAGGAAATGATAACGCAACTAAGAAACCGTATCGAAAGCATATTGAAAAACTACCGCCCTGTAATGAACGGCGAAATATACCTTTCGGGCGAAGATGTGTGTAAGTTGCTCCATATCAGCAAACGGACTTTACAGCAATATCGTGATGATAATATCCTGCCGTATATACAAATAGGCGGTAAGATTATTTACAAGGAAAGCGATATTCTGACAATACTGGAACAGAATTATATTTCACATAAAGCAGTTTTACCGTGCATATTCCGCACCATACTACACCACCATTCCGCTCCAAAGTACACCAGTGATTCCGCTGCAAAATACACCACTTTGGTGTAAATTTTTAGCAGCCTAATTATAAGTTGGCGGTCTTTTAGACTGT
>Ga0209958_1001119_pt1 | contig 24975 bp, 22 predicted proteins | sample ThiBio_inoc_plan_FD_183942 | JGI IMG/M metagenome (GOLD analysis project Ga0209958, IMG submission 183942) | Wastewater bioreactor microbial communities from Cape Town, South Africa - Thiocy_inoc_plan (SPAdes) | ecosystem: Engineered > Bioremediation > Thiocyanate > Unclassified | place: South... | reverse complement strand
GAGATGGAGCCCACCAAGCGCGGGCCTTACGCCGGGGCCGTCGGCTACATCGACTTCACCGGCAACATGGACACCTGCATCGCCCTGCGGACCCTCGTCATGCAGGGCGACACCGCCTACGTCCAGGCCGGCGGCGGCGTCGTCTACGACAGCGTCCCCGCCGACGAGTACCAGGAGACCGTCAACAAGGCCAGCGGCCTGCTGAAGGCCATCGAGATCGCCGAGACCCAGCTCTGACCCGAATGGCACTCCCCGAGACGCCTAAACGACTGTTAAGAAACCCAGGCGGGGGAGCCCGCTACCTTCGGCGTCGTCGCAGTCCGGCGGCCAGCAAGAGGCAAGCCGCCGCGCCGGAGACCCAGGGCGCCGCGTCACGGACTCGCGCCCACGGGCGAGCGACGAGGACGCACCCCGTCCAGCCCGGTCGAGAGGTCAACTGGTCGAGGTCCATGATCGAAGGGGCATGGGGAGGATCGATCACCTGGGCCATCGTCCCGGTGACGCCGACGGGGCGCAGGGCCAGGAAGTGTCCCCCTTCCTTGTCGTTGAACAGCGCGATCGCCGGCCGATCGAGATTCACGACCGGGCCCGTGAATCGTTCCCCCGCCAGGTTCAGGCCCAGGGAACTCGACGCGGCCGAGAGTTCCGCCATGGAATAGCCCCCCGGCCGGCGGGGGGGCAAGGCGGCGTCCAGGCGCTCGACCGAGACGTCCCGCCCTTCCAACTTGAGCAGCACGAAGAGGGAGTTCGCCCCGCAGTCGAGTTGGGTCGTCCCTTCCTCCGCCCGCGTCGCCCCGACCGCCAGGATAAAGAGCGTCGAGACGAGGCATCCGGCCGCGATCCCGAACGACCTTCCGCCCGGCCTGAGGGCCGTGGGCCGCTTCCTCCTGCGATCGAGATTCATTCAGCCCCCCCGCCTCTGGACCCAGAGACCGAAGACCGACGCCACCGCGACGACCCCGAACGCCCAGGGGAGCCATCGCGTCCAGTCGCCTTCGTCGTAAATCGCGGTCACCAATCCCGACGCCTGCTCGTCCGCCTTCGCCACCTGCTCCTCAAGCATCCGACGCGCGTCCGCCGGCTTGGGGCGTGAAGGGATCTTCTGGTCGCCAAACTCGCTGGTCAGTTGCTTCAGGTGGTCGGAGATCGGCGTGCGCGGCTTGTACTTCATGGTGAACTCCTCCCGGCCGGGACGCCGGTTGAACTCCATCGTCCCCTCGACGACGCGCGTCGACGAGAGCACCGTGGGCTCCGAGGCCACGAAGGCCCCCTCGCCGGCCCCCGCCGCACGACCGACGAACTCCCCGGACGTGGGCATCCACACCTCGGCGTCGCCCACCTTGAAAGGAGAGAGGACGATGTCGTGACGGGCCGCCACGACGTCGCTCATGTAGGCGTCCTGGCGGATCACCTGGCCGCTCCGGCGCAAGTCGATCCAATAGCTCATCACATTGATGTCCTTCTCGTCCCCCATATCGACCGCGATCGTGAGGACCTTGACCGGCCGCCCTTCCAGTTCGTCGTCTCGCACGGTGGCCGACAGCCCCTCGTCCGCCACGTCGCGCTTCATCTTGTCGATCAGGAAGATATCCCCGTAGGAACCGGAGGACCAGGGGTTGACTTCCCTCGGATCCTTGATGACGGAGTATCCGATGGGGGCGTCGTTCTGGCGATAATACTCCTCGGCCTGGTTCTCCTTGACCCGGACGATGAGGTTCTGCCTCATGATGGTGCCGTCGGCCCCGTTCCGCTTGAGGCTGTCGTTGTGGGTGTCTCCCCCCCGCCGCCACGTGAACACGCCGCTGAAGGTTTCCAACAGGCCGTCCTCGCCGAGCTTGACCCCTTCGGCGGCCTGATTCTTGAGCTTCATCTCCCCTTCGAACTCGCATCGAAAATCTTCGATCGGTTGCTGGAGCGCCTCGATCGTTTCCAGGAGCCGTCTCGCGTCGGCCTTCGCAGGGTCGTCGGTGGGTGTCTCGGCGATCAAGAGGGTGAGCATCAGCGCGAGCATCGGGAGACTCCCTTCGAGAAAGGATGTACGAAAGCTTCTCGATCTCGACGCCAAGGCGAACGGGCGAGCGGGATCGAGGAGCATGAAACTGACGACCATCCTCGCAGGAGCGATCGCACGCACTGAATCACGGGCCAGCGAACTCGCGCCATATCATGCTTCACTACTGGACCGTGGGAGAATTTGGGGGATCAATCGTGCACTTCCCTTCCTGCTCCCCTTTTGCACACACCAGTTGCGACGTGCAGACGCCGTAGAACATGCTGCCGCAGGCGCCCACGCCCGTGCCGGCGTTGTACCCGCCCGTCGAACTCCCTCGGGTGTTGACGAAGGCGTTCGTCTCGCAGGTCGTGCAGAACTGGCCGTATCGCAAGCAGGGCGTGATCCCGTTGAGTTGATCGCAGGAGTCCTGGAACAGGACCAGGTTCGGGTTGGCCCCTCGGAGCGAGGCCATCTCCTGGGCGCTCAGAGAAGCTCGCCCCGTCGATTGCAGGCCGACGATCGCGCACACAAGGGCCAGGGCGCCGCCCGGCAGGATCAGCCACTTCCGGTTGCCATCCATCGGGATCTCCTTTTTCCCTGATCGTTCCGGATTTTGGGGCGGCCTGCGATGACGCCGGTCTTCCCCCCTCGCGGGGGAAGACAGACCGCGAAGCGGTCAGATGAGGGGGACGCGAAGCACCGGCTCCGTCGGAATCCGAAGGCCCGTCCGACCGGCTCGGGACCCGACGGCCGTCGCGCTCGTCCTCCCCCTCATCCGGCCCTGCGGGCCACCTTCCCCCGCCAGGGGGGAAGGACGTTAGGATGGCCGCCCCAAACTCCGGGACGGCCAGCTTTTTCCAATCGCCTCCGGGGAAGAACAGGCCTCGCACGAGGGCCGTTGGTTCGTGAGGTCGAGCGACCCGGTCGGTCACTCGACCAGTTCGTCGCCGTTGCGGGTGCCGAGCGCGCGCCACACCGGGCGGGCGATCGATGCGATGATGCGTCTCACCGAGCCGTCGCCCATGAGGCTCTCGACGCCGCCGGCGTGGGCGCTGCGGGCCGTCACGATCCCCATCCAGGGCCCGGCGGCGATCGCGTCCGGGATGGGCCCGTTCGGCTCCTGGGCGTGGCAATAGGCCGCGCATCCGAAGTCGCCGTAGGACCAGGTGAAGCCGGCGTCGCGGCGGGCGGGGAAGTCTCGCGTCGCGGCCAGCTTGGAGCAGGAGAGGGCGTAATCCGCGTCCCTGGTGATGCAGTAATCCGCCACCAGGATGTTCCCCAGGTCTCGGGCGGTGGAGGATCCGCCGTCGGGCCCCGATCCCAGCAGCCGCTCGCTGTAGGCGACGGTGTGCGAGAGGCCGTCGGGGAAGGACTGCGGCCCGGTCACCCCGGGGAACGTGTAGAAGCCGTTGCCGCTGTCCTGCGTCTCCCGCGAGGTCGCGGCATGGGGCCCCACCCCGTAATTGCCGCGATAGCTGCATCCGAAGGGGGCGGAACGGCTCCGGCCGTCGGACGGGCAGAGGTACGTCGAGACGCTCGTGCCGAAGGCCGTGACGTTCTGGGGATACGGGGCGGGCCCCTCGGCGGGGAAATTCTCAACCAGGAAGTTGATCGAGTCGTACAGCGGCCGTCGTTCGAGGTGCGGCAGCAGGCGGCAGAGGGCGGAGTAGGATCGCGAACCGATCACCCAGGGACGCCCCCGTTCGGGGTCGGTCCTCGGGTCGCCCCAGTTGAGGGGGAAACACCGATGCGACGCCGCGTAGGCGTGGAGCGCCAGCCCGATCTGCTTGAGGTTGTTCGCGCAGGCGGCCCGCCGGGACGCCTCGCGGGCGGACTGCACCGCCGGCAAGGTCAGGCTGATCAGCAGGCCGATGATCGAGACGACGACCATCAGCTCGATCAGGGTGAAGGCTCGTCGCGAACGGTCCGTCCCGAACAGTGGTCCCCGATTCATTCGCATCACAACGCCTCCGGACGGCCCCATGCAGGGGGGCAGTCGATTGATACGAAGGGAATGTCGATCCTCGGCTGATCGGGATGGGTCGTGAACACGCAGACCACGCCCTTGGCGAGCGAGGGCTCCGGAAACGAGTCGAGTTCGACCTCCTGGGCCGGCGAGTCGCGGTCCACGCCTGTCCGAAAGGGGACCTCGATATCACCCCTCGTGATCCTCGTGATGCGGAATGGGGTCTGATCCTGGGCCTGGACCCGGAATCGGATGTCGCGCCGATCCTGCGCGACCACGATCACCTTCGGCGAGACCCGGAGCGGGAGGACGACCTCCCAGGAGAGGGCCCGTCGCCCGAGGATCCGCTCGCCGAGTTGGAGCGAGAACTCATCCCGATGCGGGCCGGGCCCGGCCGACGAGTCGAGCGTCGCGACGAGCCTCCTGGCCTGCGCGACGAACCCGGCCTCCGCATCATGGGCATACTTCGGGCCGTCCCACGCCACGCCGGAAGAGGCGGAGCGCAACTCCACGCGATCCAGGTCCACAGGAGGCTCTTCAGGAGCGCCGATCGCGACCACGCGGAAGGAGATGCGGACCGGCGGCCCCCCGGCCGGCAGGGAGGCGGGCTGCGACCCGTCGGCCTCCTCGATGCGTACGGCGGGGATCGCGAAGGCCGAGGTCCGCAGGACGACCTCCGGGACCGCGGGCAGGTCGGTCACGATCCGAGTCGCGTGGGAGACCTCGCCGAACGTCTCGCCGATCCTCAAAGTCACATCGACGGCGGCCGATTCGCCCGGCCCCAGGCTTTGCCGGTCGATCCGAACCGCCCCGCAGCAAGGCTTCTGATTGATGAACTCGACGATCTCGATCGTGCGGTCCGTAGGATTGACGAGCCGATACCGGTGCTCCCGACTCGCGCTCCCCGAAGAGATCACCGTCCCAAAGCTGTGCCGAGAGTCTCCGTCAGAGATCAACGTCGGCGTGGGCGGCTCTCCCGCTTCCACAAATGGGGGGGGGGCCGGATCCTCCGCATCCGACGAGAAGCACCGCCGAGAGGGCCAAGAAGCGGCGCGCATGGGGGGAGGCCATCGCAAGCTCCATCGACTCACGGGATCGGGCGCGACCATTCCGGTCGGCTAGCTGGGGCGGCACGACTCGCCCGGGATTTGCCGTCCCCAAAGCTACTCATAAGCCGGCGAACGGTCCAGCAAAATATGCTGAATTAATCTGAACTCCTCGCTGCACACCACCGAGGGGCGATGGATGCCGGCCTTAAGCTTCACCGGCCGGCCCCGTCACCTGCGCGAACCGCTCTTCATACGCCGGGTTGTTGGTCCCGAAGACGCCGTCCCAGAGGTTGAAGTAGAGGCCGTAGTTGGACGTCACCTTCTCGTGGTGCATGGCGTGGTGGGTCGGCGTGTTGAGGAACGCGCCGAGAGGGGTGCGGAGGAACCAGCGGGGGTAGATCTCGTATCCGCAGTGGCCCATCACGTTGAAGGCGATCTGCCAGACCATGAACAGCAGGAACGCCGAGAAGTGCATCGGCACCGCGTACACGAGGATCGGGCCGATCATCGCCTGCACGAGGGCCTCCCACGCGCTGAAGCTGTAGGCGGCCCAGGGGGTGGGGTTGTTGGACAGGTGGTGCGCGCGGTGGACCGGCCGGAACAGCCGGGGGTGGTGCATCAGGCGATGGGTGGCGTAGAAGTAGGCGTCGTGGACGAAGATGCAGACGACGACGCTCGCGTAGTACCAGCCCCAGCCGTGCAGGTCCATCGGGTTGTAGAGCTGAGTCCGGATCCCCAGGGGCCGGATCAGGACGACGGCCCCGCTGACGAGCCCGAAGATCAGCAGGCTCATCAGCGACAGCCGCACCTCCCGCGAGACCTGCCCCCGCGCCGGGGGCCTCGGGTGGATCTTGCGCCGGGACATCGCCCGTCGCCAGACGACGTAGAACGCCGCCCAGGCGAGCCCCGCCAGGAGCGCGTACCAGCCGAGGGCGACGGTCGAGAACTCCCAGGTTTCCCAGAGGGCGCGGCGGAGCGGGGCGGGGAGGTTCATGGGGCGGGCTCGCGGGGAGGGTCGACGATGGGCTCACGGGCCGTCATCGAGTCGACCACACCGCGGCCGCGGGATCAATCCCGCGTCGGGGCCACGACGTAAGCCGCCCGGTGGAGGGCCGCGGCCAGTCGCGTCCGGCCGGCGTCGCTGGCGCGGCGGAGGCGGTTCGCCACCTCCCGGCGCTCGTCCAGGAACCGGATCGGCGGGACGGGCCCCGAAGGCGTCTTGAAGGCGTGGACGGCCGCCCGGGACGCCCGCGCGACGCGGTCGCCGATGCGGTCGACCGGGGCGGGCTTCGAAAGCCGCCACGCCAGCGCCGCGCACGCGGCCGAGGCGAGCAGCAACATGACGCCGGCCCTCGCCCCGATCATCAGGCCGGCGGCCCCGAAGGACGCGAGAGCCCCGGCCGCCACGGCGAGGGCGGAGGGGGCCGAGGAGGCGAGCCCGAGGGCCCGCGCGGAGGTGGTGCTCATGAAACGTCTCCCGGGAATGTCGACGCGCCCTCGTTCCGTGCGGGGGCCGTCGGTTATTCGCCCCGGCCGGGCGATTCTTGGAGCGACGGCTTCAATCCAGGTCGTGTCGGGCGGGCTTCGGCTTCACGGGGGCCTTTGCGAACAATACTCCCCACCTCCTCCCCACGCGGCGGGGCAGGCCCTCGTCGCGGAGTACCAGCCCGATCAAACCCAACATGGCCGAGCCCACGGCCAGGCCCCCGATGACGAGGTACAGGCCGGAATCCCATCGATCGTTCCAGAAAAACAGCATGCCGAGGACATATAACTCGACCATCGCCAGCCAGCCCGCCCCAAGGAGGCAGAACGGCCAGATCGGGACCTGGAGGAGCGGGCGGCCTGGAGGCGCGTTCGACCCCTCCTCCTCCGCGGCGGGGCCCGGCTTCGCTCCGTCCGGCAGGGACTGTTCACGGAAGGCGCGAAGCATGTTGCAGAACAGGACGCCGATCATGAAAAAGAGGAATTCCCGGCCCGTCATGGGACCCGCCTCCGGTGGCGATGCGGCTTCAATCGGCCACGTGATGGCTTCAATCCAGGTCGTGTTCGCCCCGGGCGGGCTTCGGCTTGGCACCCTCGGGGATCGGCTCGAAGAACGCCTCGTAGGCCGCGGCGCACGCCCGCGCCAGGCGACTGTGGAGGTCCTTGTCGCGGAGCAGCAGCAGGCCGATCCAGGCGAGCAGGGCGGAAGCCGCCGCCAGCCCGGGGACCATCAGGAACAGGAGCAGCGAGCGGGGGCCATGCCCGAAGGTCAGGTCGTAGAGCAGGGCGAGGGACATGATCGCCAGGAGGGCCGCGTAGGCCAACGCCCCCACGCCGGCGAGGATCACAGCCGTCGCCCGGAACTTCCGCTGCCGCTCCGCCTTCTTCGCCTCGTCGCCGGGAGCCTGATCCCGCTGGATGGCGCTCACGGTCAGCATCGCGAAGACCATCATCATCACGAATCCGCCGTCCATCGCGATCGCCCCCCTCATCGCAGGACCTCGTCGGTCGCGGGCCCGCACGGCTGGTATTCGCCGGTCGCCGCCGGATCTTGGGAGGATTCCGCCCCGGATTTCCGCCCGAACCAGAAGATCGGGATGCAGAGGAGGTAGATGCCGGCGCAGGCGAGCCAGGAGACGCCCGGGGTCGTGGTCTTGGTCGCCGCGTAGAGGCTCACGACGAGGAGCGGGCCGACCACGGACGCCAGGCTCTCGATGCTCACGAGCGTCCCTTGCAACTCGCCCTGCTGGCCCTCGTCGACCTGCTTGGAGAGGAGCGACTGGAGCGCCGGGACGGCGATGGAGCCGATCGCCATCGGGATGCAGAGCGCGAAGGCCATCCAGCCCTTGCTGATCGTCGCCATCGTCAGGTACGCCGCGGCGTCGACGATGAGGGCGATCATCAGCGCCCCGCGGTCGCCGAACCGCGCCGAGAGCCGGCCGGTCAGGAACGCCTGGGACAGCGCGTGCAGCAGCCCGAAGCACGCGAAGTTCAGCCCCACGGTCCGCGTGTCCCAGCCGAACTGGTCCTGGCCGTAGATCACCCAGAGCGCATTCGGGACCTGCCAGGCGCAGCAGAGGATTGAGAAGACCAGCACCAGCGGCATCACCGACCGCATGCCGAAGACCCACCCCAGCGAGCGGAACGGGTTCAGGTGCGACGGCTCGAACGCCTTGCGCCCGGCCTTGTGCGACTCGGGCAGGACGAACACGCCCATCAGGAAGTTCAGGCCGTTGAACAGCGCCGCGGCCAGGAACGGATAGCGGGGGGAGTACGACCCCACCAGCCCGCCGATCATCGGCCCGACCACGAAGCCGACGCCGAAGCAGGCGTTGAGGAACCCGTAGCGACGGGTCCGCTCCTCCTCGTCGGAGATGTCGGCCAGGTAGGCCGTGGCCACGGCCATGTTCGCGCCGGTGATGCCGGCGACGACCCGGCCGACGTAGAGCAGCGCGAGCGTCGGCGCGAACGCCATCATCAGGTAGTCGATCGCCGCCCCGGCCAGCGAGACCAGCAGCACCGGCCGGCGACCGAAGCGGTCGCTCAGCGCGCCGAGGATCGGCGAGAAGAGGAACTGCATCAGCGCGTAGACGGCCAGGAAGACGCCGTAATGGCCCTCGACGTCCTTGAGGTGCGAGACCTCCCTCAGCAGCGTCGGCAGGACGGGGAGGACCAGCCCCAGGCCGACGGCGTCGAGGGTCACCGTGACCAGGATGACCGTCAACGCCCGGTTCGTGGCGTACCGCGGGAGCAAGCAGGCACCTCATGTTCGCGGCGCCTCGGCGAGGCGCATGATGATCCGTCGACCCTTCTAGACGATCGAGATCGCCTCGGGGTTCGCGAAGGCCGCCGTCAGCCCCAGGTCCACGAGGCGCGATGCTCGCCCGCCTCCAGGCGGGCCGTCCAGCGGACGCGGCCGGTGCGGGGGTCGAACTCGGGCGGGCCCGAGCCGGCGGAGGATTGCCAGGGGCCCAGCTCCGTCAGGCCGGGGCAGGTGACGGAGACGTCGAGCGTCACGGGGGTCGAGAGCTTCGCCTCGAAGGTCAGCCGGTGGACCGCGCCCCCCAGCGGCCGTTCGAGGCGATACGCGACCTCGCCGCAGGGGAAGGGCCGCGAGACCCCCGTGTGGGGCCACGACCCGACGAGGATCGGCCGGAGCTGGAGGCGGCGGTCGACGGCGTCGTATTCCAGGCCGACCAGGTCGAGCATCGTCTCGATCATCATCGCGTGCAGCCCCCAGGCGATGCCGCCGGGGGTGGTGGCGATGCGGGCCGACTCCTGCGACCGGCCCCCGGCCCGGAGGAGGAGCCCGAGCGGGCCGAGGCGGCCGAGGAGGGCGTCGATCATGGCGACGGCCCGCGTCCAGTGCCGCCCCTGGCCGGTCTCGCGGCCCAGGTCGATGAGGTATCGGATCATCCAGAACGTGGCCAGTCCGGAGATCTCCTGCGGCTCGCCGGCGCGGCCGGAGCGGGGACGGGCCGAGGACGGATACGACATCCGCGAGAGGACGTCCCCCTCGGTGCTGGTGGTGCGCGGCGGGTTGGAGCGGAGGATCGTCTCGGCGGTCTTCAGCAGGCGGGGGTCGTTCGCGGGGAGGAGGCCGAAGGGCGTCCCCAGGGCCAGCGCGTTGACGTCGACCACGGCCGAGCGATCGGCGAGGAACGCGGGGTCGCGGGTCCAGAGCCCCCGGAGCATCGACGTCCGCCGGCCCGACAGGAACCGGCCGGTCTCCGGGTCGACCAGGCCCGGCAGGCCCTCGCGGCCGGTGGCGACCTCCTTCAGGATCCCCTCGCGCCAGATCCGCTCGGCCAGGGCGGACCAGCCCGCGGCCCGGTCGTCGCGCCCCAGGGCGTGCGCCAGCCGGGCGGCCGACCGGAGGCCGGCGACGACCGCGGCGTTGGAGTAGAGGAACCGCCCGTAGAGCTGGTCCCCCATCCCGGCCGAGTGTATCAGGTGCAGCTCCTCGTCGAAGAACAAGCCCGGGTGGCCCCCCGAGTCGCCGCCGCAGACGGCCGCGGCCTGCTCGACCATCGGCCAGACCTCGGCGACGAACGCGGCGTCGCCCGTGGCGCGGTAGTAGCGCTCCAGGCCCCAGGGGATCATCGCGGTCTGGTCGACGGCCGGCGTCTCCCACTCGGGGACGCCGTCGATGGAATACTTCTGGAACCAGTAGAGGAACGGCCGGTTGTTCGCCCGGACCCGGTCGAGCCAGCGGAGGACGTCCCGGAGGATCTCCGGGTGGCCGATCCGGGCCAGCGCCCCGCCGACCCAGATGGCGTCGCGCGGCCAGCAGTAGGCGGAGAGCCCGCGGTCGAGCCCGGCGGCGACGGAGCCCTCGTCGAGGTCGGCGTGCAGGGCCGCGGCCAGGGCGGATCGCCGCATGCTCACGGCGTAGGCGGCCCGGGGGAGCTGGAGCGTCGGGATCGGCTCCACGAACTCGTCCCACTCGCGGGCCGTCCCCTGCTCGATCGCGTCGAGGTCGGTCGAGCGGAACCAGTTCAGCGCGGGGCGCAGCCAGTGCGTGAACGTCCCCTGGTCGCCTCGCCAGCCGGTGAAGGCGCCGCTGACCAGGAGGTCGATCGTGACCGCCTCGCCGGGGGGGAGGTCGATCCAGCGGTAGAGGATGGCCTCGTTGGGGCCGGTGGGCTCGCAGTCGACGTCGCCCCGGGGGTCCAGCGCCAGGGCGAACTCGATGGTGGAGTCCCTCGCCAGCTTGCGGTTGGAGTGGCCGTGGCCGCGGTTGATGGCCAGCAGGGCGCGGTCCTGGTCGTGCCAGCTCAGGCCGGTGTCGCCGACGCCACCATTGACCTCGGCCTGGACGTAGACGCCGAAGATCGCCTGCCGCGGCTCGGCCCCCTCGTTCTTGAGGCGGAACCGCTTGATGTACTGCCCCGACGCCCGGGCGCCGGCGGCGTTCGACGGGACGACGTCCCCCGCGGCCACCAGGTCGGTGATGATGACGCGGATAGGGCCGTTGCGCCAGGTCAGCTCGGTCGTGAGCAGGTTCGTGGCGCCGGAGTAGTTCTGGAACGAGTCCCAGGCGGATCGCTCCGTGAACCAGTCGAGCCGGCGGCCGACCGCCAGCCCGCCGACGATCGCGCGGAAGTGGGACCGGCTCTGCGGCAGGTCCCCCTCCTTCGGCCGGACGTTCGAACGCAGGCCGACGGTCGGGAAGTAGACGTCGTAGGTCGACCCCCGGGAATCGACCCGCACCGTCATGCGGCGATTCCCCACCAGGCCCTCGATCGTCGGCGAGAGCAGGTCCGCCGCCTCCGTGCGGTCGGGGAGGTTGGGGCGGACGATCGAATCCTGATAGGCGCTGTAGGCCGTCTCCGACCCTTCCTTCTCGGCGACGGATCGGTAGTGGAGCCGCACCCCCACGGCCTGGGGCGGGATGGGGGCGTGCCAGTAGCTGTTCCCCCCTTTGTTCTCGATCCAGTACGTCGGGAGCCGGCCCAGCTCCAGGTCGTCGGCGTGCAGCTCCAGCCAGACCCGCTGGTCGGCCTCGATCGGGTGCGTGCCGACCACGGCCGCGGACCACATCCCCGCCCGGATCGGCCCCGCGTTGCGCCCCTTAGCCGCCGACTCGATCCAGGTCGCCACCATGCCGGGATTGCCTCAGCTCGCCGATTGCAGCCCGTCGCGGCGGCGATAGGATAGGGCGCGGGGGACGAGGGGCCCCGCGATCACGATCCGCGCGGCCGCCCGCCGGGGATCTGCTTCGAATTCTCCGGTTTTCCCCCCTTCGCGCCAAGGGGCTCCCGGGCCCTGGCTGTCGATTCGGATCGTCCGAACAGGAATATCGAGAAGCCGAAAGGGGGGGAGATGTATGCGTGCTGGAGCGCCCGGGCCGTCGGGCTGACGATGACCGCCGCCGACGCCGTCGAACTCGCCGCCGAGGCCGGCTTCGAAGGCGTCGACCTCCTCGTCCGCGACGTGGCGGAGTCCGGGGCCGACGTGAAGGCCCTCCGGCGACGCATGGACGACCTGGGGCTCCGCGGCGGCGGCTGGACGCTCCCCATGAACTGGAAGAACGACGAGGCCGCCTTCGAAGCCGACCTGGCGAGGCTCCCGCGCCACGCCGAGATCGCCGCCGAATTAGGGCTCGTCCGAACGGGAACCTGGGTTCGCTTCGAATCCGATGCGGTCGGCCCGGAGGTCAGGGAGTCCGACAGGCTTCGTCGCATCGAGGCGACGCGCTGGACGGCCTGGCAGTTGGACCGCCTGGGACGGATGGCCGACGTGCTCGCGAGCCACGGGAGCCGGCTGGGTTTGGAGATCATCGGCTCGCGGTCGGAGCGGACGGGGCAGGGCATCCCCCTCATCTCAACCTACGATGAACTGCTCGCGAAATTCCGCTGCCTGCGCAGCGTGCGCTCGAATGTCGGCGTCCTGGCGGACGCCTATCATCTGTACGCTTCGGGTGAGGAGCCGGGAGCGGCCCTGGCGTGGGGGGCGGGGGATGTGGTCTGGGCCCACGTCGCGGATCCGGCGGTGCTGGATCGATCGTCGATGCGCGACGTCGACCGGCTGTTGCCCGGCGAATCGGTGGGCGGGATGAGTCGACCCTTGCTCGCCGCGCTGGCGGCGGGGGGGTACGACGGTCCGGTCACGGCCGAGCCGTTGGCGCAGTGTCGATCGTTCCGATCGGCCGACCCGCACGAGAGGGCGCGAGCGACCCGCGAGGCGTTACGCCGCGTATGGCCGGGTTCGCAGTCTCCGGGATGATCGGCGGGGCGCGAGGCCGACGATGACAGCCGGCCCGGATCGCGCCCGATCACCCGAAGGGGGGGAGGGTCGTCACGGACGCCCGATTCAGACGCCGACCTCGTGCATCGCCTGCCCGGTCCGCTGCGGCGCGATCTCTTCGCGGTAGACGGGGACGTCGTGGGGGGCCTCGATACCGATCCGGATCTGGTTGCGGTCGATCTTGACCACCGTCACCACGATGTTGTCGCCGATGACGATCTTCTCTCCCAGCTTCCTGCTTAGAACCAGCATGATTCGCTCCCGGATGTCTTCTTGATCTGGTACGTCAGCGACCCGACGGGTCGTTTGTCGTCCCACTCAAAGAGCACGCCGCGTGCCGAACCCTCGAAAACAGACCTTGAAATCGAGCTTTGATAACTGGTGTGATTGGACTTGCGAAAATATTCAAGGGCAATCCCAGGGTCGCTCCGAATGCCCTGAGACTGGCACCCCCGCCACTCCTTCCAGGACCCCTTTGTAAAAACGGGAAGCTGGGTTGACACCTAGGCTTCGAGCACCCGGATCGGGCGGAAGCCGATCGCGTCGGCCGCGACGCAGAGGTAGCGAATCCCGCCCCGGACGCCCTGGACGGCCGCCGCCCACTGGGCCTGGGTATGGAGATGGCCGTACAGGCAATGGGTGACGCCGGCCTCTTCGAACCGCTCCACCCACGGGCCCGGCCGGCCGTAGGCGTCGAACGGCGGGAAGTGCCAGAGGAGGACGAGGGGCGTCGTCGGATCGGCTCGCAGGGGGGCGGCGGCGGCGAGCGCGGCGTCGAGCCCGGCCAGGATCCGATCCCTCTCCGCGCGGGCGGCGGGGGTCTCGGGGTCGTCGCGGTGGGGGACGGCCATCGATCGGGCACCGGCGACGACCACGCCGCCGACGGCCTCGGCCGTCCCCTCGACGGCGCGGAGCGAGGGCCGCATCATCGCCCGGACCTTCGCCAGGTCGTTCCACCAGCCGTCGTGGTTGCCGGGCGCGAGGACCTTGCGGCCGGGGAGGCCCTCCAGCCGGTTGAGGTCGGGCTGGAGGTCGCGATGGTTGCGGGCCGAGGAGACGTCGCCGGGGAGCAGGACGAGGTCGTCGCGGCGGACGGACTCGCGCCAGGCGGCCTCGATGCGGGCGGCGTGGTCGCGCCAGCGGTCGGCGAAGCGGTCGCGGCGGTCGGGCCGGGCGTAGGAGAGGTGGAGGTCGGAGATCGCCCAGACGTTCATGCGCCGCCCGGCTTCGCCCGCGCGAGGAACTCGCGGACGTAGGGGTTGGCCCGGCGCTCCTGGCCGATGGTCGTGTCGGGCCCGTGGCCGGGGAAGACGCGGGCGTCGTCGGGCAGGGGGAGGAGCTTGGCGACGATCCCGGACATCAGGGTCTCGAAGTCCCGCTCCGGCCGGCCGCCGAAGTCGGTCCGGCCGATCGAGCCTGCGAACAGGACGTCGCCGCCGAGGACGAGCGTCGGCGTCTCCTCGTCCAGGATGTAGACGACCGAGCCGGGGCTGTGCCCGGGGACCTCGCGGACGAGCATCGAGAACCCGGCGAACTCCAGCCGGTCCCCCTCGTCGACGAGGCGGTCGGCCGGGGGGCTGACGATCGGCGAGCCGAACGGGAGGCTCAGGTTCAGCGCGGGATCGGAGAGCATCGGCGCATCGATGCGGCCGATGATGAGCGGCGCGTCCGGGAAGGCCGCCTTGAGGGCCTCGTTGCCGGCGATGTGGTCGACGTGGCCGTGGGTGTCGAGGATCGCGGCCGGCGCCTTGCCCAGGCGCTCCAGCCGGCGGAGCAGGGCCCGCGAGTCGAACCCAGGGTCGACGACGATCGCGTCGCCCCGGTCGGGCCGATGGAGGATGTACGCCATCTGCGCGAAGGCCGCCGATTCCACCGCCTCGATCGAGTATCCGGCCGCCCCCACTCGCCCCTCCACGTCTCGGACAATCAATTCCAATTTTGTTCTCATGTCGCCCTTGATCGCCGCCGCCGTCGGAGCCGACAATAAGGACGGTGCGGCGCGGGACGCTTCCAGGGGATCCTATCTTTCGGTCGCGGAAAATGCGAGCCGTCCGTCCGGCCCGTCAATTGCGTGATACACTTGGCGAACGGCGCAATCCGGGGGGACGAGCGGGGCCGAATCGCCGGCCGTAAGGGGCCGGGCGGCGATGCGTATCGTCCTGCGCCGACGTCGGTCTGGTCCCGCCATCGCGGGCCCGGGGATTCGAGGGGCGGACAAACACCAGACGGCGGGGGATGCGGGCACATGATTCGAGCACGATCCGGAGGGCCGACGGTTACGGTTTCGCGGCGCGTCCCGATCGGGTCGCTCGTCAAACGCGCGTCCGCTTCCTGCCTGGTCCTCGCCCTGGCCGTCGCGGCCGACTCGCCCACCGGCCAGGAGCCCGGGGCCGAGGCCCGCGTCGCCCTGACCGAGCCGATCGCCCCCGGCGGCATGAAGGCCGACCTCTCCGCCAAGGCCGTCGCCGAGGGCCCCGCCGCCCGCGCGATCCGCACCATCAAGGAGTGCCGAGCGAAGTTCGACGAGGTGGAGGACTACACCTGCACCTTCTACAAGCGCGAACGGATCAACGGCCGCCTCACCGACATGCACGTCATGGCGATGAAGGCGCGGAACAAGCCGCACAGCGTCTACTTCCGCTTCCACCAGCCGAACAAGGGACGCGAGGCGATCTTCGTCGAGGGCCGCAACGACGGCTACATCCTGGCCCACGACGTCGGCTTCACCAAGCTCCTCGCCGGGACGATGCGGCTCGACCCCAACGGCGCCCGCGCGATGGAAAGCTCCCGGCACCCCATCACCAACGCCGGCATCAGCCACCTGATCGACACCGTCCTGGCCCGCTGGACGGCCGAGCTGAAGGACGAGGAGTCCGTCGTCCTCTTCGACCCCCGCATGCGGCTGGGCTCCGCCCCTTGCCTGCTGATCGAGGCCATCCACCCCGAGAAGAAGCCGCAGTACCTCTTCCACAAGGTCCGGCTGTTCGTCGACGAGAAGCTGGGGATCCCCGTCCGCTTCGAAGCCTACGACTGGCCCGAGAAGCCCGGCGAGGCCCCCGAGCTGGTGGAAGAGTACGCCTACGACGGCATCAAGCTGAACGCCGGCCTGAGCGAATCCGACTTCGATGCCGGCAACCCCCTCTACGCCTTCGGGCGGTTCTGACACGCCTCCGACCGCCTCGCGGGAATGCTTACTTAGGGGCGGCCCCCCGGCGTGATCCGGGCCCGCCCCTCGCTTATCCTGCGGAATCCTCATGCCCGCCCCGGGCCCGCGCCGATAGACAGGATGGCCGCCCCCGCCCCCGCGGGAGAGGCCGGGAAGGCCCCGCCGCCAGCCCCGCACGGGGGTCGCAAGCGACCTTGGCAGCCTCGGGGCCGTCCGCTAGAATCCGCCCCGCTTCGACGAGGCGGACGGGTCGATCGCGGGGGAATCATCTCTTCTCGACTGAGTCCAGGCGTTCGCGTTCCAGCACTTCTACGAACCGCCGTCGTCGGTTTAATCATGCGTCATTGCGCGAGTCGGCCCAGGGCAGGGCCGGCGAAGCGACGATCGATCCGATCCACGGAAGGAGGCTCGATGAGCACGGTACCCACCACATCCTCCCAACTCCGGGTGCATGTCCGCTGGATGATCCGCCGCGACATGCCCGAGGTCCTGGGCATCGAGCACGCCGGCTTCGAATACCCCTGGTGCGAGGAGGAGTTCCTCCGGGTCCTCCGCCAGCGCAACTGCATCGGCATGGTGGCCGAGCAGGGGGAGCGGATCGTCGGCTTCATGATCTACGAGCTGCACCGCAACCGGATCCACGTCCTCGACTTCGCCGTCCACCCGGACTTCCGCCGCCAGGGCGTCGGCCGGCAGATGATCGCGAAGCTCGTCGGCAAGCTCTCCAACCAGCGCCGGAACCGGATCGCCCTGCTGATCCGCGAGACCAACGTCCCGGCGCAGCACTTCTACAAGATGATGGGCTTCCGGGCCGTCGAAGTGATCCGCGAGCACTTCGCCGACACCGGCGAGGACGCCTACGGGATGCTCTATCATCTCGACGAGTCGGTGCTGGCCCCGCCGACGGTCGTCAACCGGATCGCCCGCCAGCTCGGGGGCTGATCCGGCCCGAAGGTCATCGAACGACGAAGCCGGCGGCGTCGACCCGACGTGGATCGACGCCGCCGGCTTCGTCGCGCGCGCCTGGCCCGGGGGCGTCGCGGGGGGGATAATGGCGACGACCTCGGACCAACCGCCCCACCCACCCGGCCTGATCCATGACGAACGATGTCCCGCCCCCCGTCGAGGGCCCGCGTCCGCCGGACGTAGCCCAGTGGTATGAGGAGACCGCCGCGATCCTCTTCGTGCTCGGCTGCCTGCTGGGCGTCCTCCGGGCCGCCTGGATCGTCGCGGCGGGGCCGGGGGGATTCGCCCCCTGGATCGAGGCCGCCTACGCGATGCTGCTGCACGTCGCGGCGGGATACCTCGCCTCCGTCCCGGTGCGCGGGCTGGGCGCCTGGCTGGGCCTGGCGGCGGATCGCGGCGCGGCCCCGACGCCCGTCGTCCCGGCCGGTCCCGCCCCGGCGACGGCGGTCGGCGAGGCCGCGACGGGAAAGCCCCCGCTCGACGCCGCGCGGTGGCGGGATCGGTTGCAGGCGGCCCGCGAGGCGAACGACCCGGTGCGCGTCCTGGAACTCCGCGAGGAGGCGCCCGAGGAGCTGGGCGAGGCGGCGCTGAAGGAGCTGGACGCGGACCTGGGAAAGTGGTTCCTGGGCCTGGTCCATCGCCGGCTGCGGTCCGGGCCGCTGCAACTGGATTTGGTGACGCTGGCGGACCGGGTCTCGGAGGTGCTCGGTCACACGAAGGATGGGGCCAGCCTCCGCGCGGCGCTGCCGACGCTACGCCGCGGGGCCGGGCTCTGCCCCCGTTGCGCGAAGCCTTACGCCGGCGTGTGGGAGGCGTGCCCGGAATGCATGGGACGGCCCGAGCCCCCCCCGCCGGTCATCCCCGGGCTCGCGACGGTCGAGGTCGAGGTCGAGGAGCTGGACGCGCCGTCGCCCGGCGAGCGATGGTTCCTCGACCCCGACGAGGAGCCGCCGGGCGCCGGCGGTAGGCCCGGCCCGTGAGGGAAATCTCGCGACGGCGCGGGGCCGGGTTGGACCGTCGCACGTCGGAATAGATAGAATCAACCGAGTATCCCGGCCGCCAAGGCCGGATCCGCGGCCCGCGTCGTTTGACCGGGGCGGGATCGTCGGCTAGGCATGTGTATCGGATTCGACCGCGCGCGCCATCTCCGCCCAGCCAAGAAGGACCCGACCATGCCCCGCCGACTCGCACTGGCCTTGGCGCCCCTGCTCCTGTGCTGGGCGGGGCCGACGGCCCACGCCCAATCGCAGTCTTCGAGCGTCGCCGTGCCGTCGCGGGCGGCCTTGTCGCGGCTGGGGCTGGAGCGGCAGTGGGTCACGGCGGCCCCCGTCTCGGGCTCGGAGAAGGTGCTCCGGATCAGCCGGGGCAAGGACTACCTGTTCGTCCAGACGAACCAGGGGATGATCCACGCCTACGAGGCGGAGACCGGCCGGCCCCTCTGGTCGACGTCGATCGGCGAACAGTCGGCCCGGGCCCTGGCGGTCGCGCAGAACTCCTACGCGGTCTTCGCCACGTCGGCCAACATCCTCACGGCGCTCGACCGCAACACGGGCCGGATCATCTGGAGGCAGGGCCTGGGCACGACCCCCACCACCGGGACCACCGCCGACGAGGACCATGTGGTCGTCGGCCTGGATACCGGGATGCTCCGGTGCTTCGACCTGAAGGAAGAGGAGGGGGACGGGCCGGCCAGGCTCCGGGCCACCCCCAAGCTCGCGTGGAGCCTGGGGACCGGCGGCCGGGTCCTCACCCGGCCCCTGTTCGGCGACCGCATCGTCTGCTTCGGCAGCACCGACGGCCGCGTCTACGTCCACATGAAGAACGAGGCGATCCCCCTCTACCGGATCTCCACCGGCGGCCCGATCGGCGCCGAGTTCGCCTCGCACGGGACGCGCAGCCTGCTGATCCCCTCGGCCGACGACACCCTGTACTCGGTCGACGTGCTCACGGCCAAGATGCAGTGGACCTTCCCGTCCGCCGCCCCGATCTCGCAGGGGCCGATCGTCGCCCAGGACGAGATCTTCGTCATCAACGACGCCGGCTTGCTGAGCCTCCTCGACCCCAAGTCGGGCGAGCCCCGCTGGACCAGCCACACCGACCGCGCCAAGTTCCTGGGCGTCAGCCCCTCCAAGGTCTACCTCCTCTCCGAGGACAACGACCTGCTCGTCGTCGCCCGCGACTCCGGCAAGGTCGTCCTCGACCCCTCCGCCACCTTCCAGCGCGCCGGGCTGGACCTCCGCGAGTTCACCCTGTCGTTCCCCGAGCGGTTCGACGACCGCCTGTTCCTCGCGACCCCGTCGGGCGTCCTGATCTGCCTCCGCGAGGTCGGCGCGACCAGTCCCCAGCTCCTCTACGACCCGAACGCCAAGCCGTTCGGCTTCGTCCCCCCCGAGGGGATCAAGGAGCTGGAGAACCCGTTCGAGGCTCCCCCGGCCGACCCTAACGCCGAGCCGACCGACCCCAACGCTCCGGCCGACCCGAACGCCGAGCCGGCCGAGCCGCCGCAGAACTGACCCGTCCGCCCGCGGAATTCCGACCCTTCCCCGAGACGACGGCGCGGCACGGCCGCCCGTCGTCTCCTTCGATTTCCGAAGCACCGAGAGAACGATGGCGAAATCCGAGACTCAGGAGGGCTGGGCGACGATCCGACGCGCCGTCCTCAGCGTGTCCGACAAGGCGGGCCTGATCGAGCTGGCGAGGGCCCTGGCCGACGCCGGCGTGGAGCTGATCGCGAGCGGGGGGACCCGGTTCGCGATCGCCCAGGCGGGGCTCCCCGTCGTGGAGGTCGCCGACTACACCGGCCAGCCCGAGATGCTCGACGGCCGGGTCAAGACGCTGCACCCGCGGATCCACGGCGGGATCCTCGCCCGCCGCGACCTCCCCGAGCACATGGAGGCCCTCGAATCGGCCGACATGCAGCCGATCGACCTGGTCGTCGTCAACCTCTATCCCTTCGAACAGACCGTCGCCCGCCCCGACTGCCCCTACGAGGAAGCCGTCGAGAACATCGACATCGGCGGCCCCTCGCTGATCCGCGGGGCGTCCAAGAATCACGACGCCGTCGCCGTCCTCACCGACCCCTCGCAGTATGAGGGCTTCCTCGCCGAGTTCCGCGCGACCGGCGGGACCACCCTGGGCACCCGCAAGCGGCTGGCTCGCCAGGCGTTCGCCCGCACCGCCGCCTACGACCGCGCCATCGCCGACTACTTGGAGGGCCAGGAGGACGCCGCCCCGGCCGCCGAGGCCGCCCCGTTCCCGTCGAAGCTCGACCTCCGCTTCGCGCTCAAGCAGACGCTCCGCTATGGCGAGAACCCGCACCAGGCCGCCGCGCTCTACGTCGACCCCGCGGCCGTCGGCCCGAACCTGGGGACCGCCCGGATCCTCCACGGCAAGGAGCTGTCGTACAACAACCTGCTGGATCTCGACAGCGCGCTGCGGCTCGTGAAGCTGTTCGACGGCCCCGCCGCCTGCATCCTCAAGCACAACAACCCCTGCGGCGCGGCGATCGCCGACGACGCCGCCACCGCCTTCGAAGGGGCCTACGAGGGGGACCCCGTCAGCGCGTTCGGTGGGATCGTCGGCCTGAACCGGCCCGTCGACAGGGCCACGGCCGAGCTGATGTGCAAGCCGGGCCGCTTCCTGGAAGCGATCCTCGCGCCGGGGTTCGACCCCGACGCGCTGGAGTTGTTGACCACGAAGCCGACGTGGAAGAACAGCGTCCGGCTGGTGGACCTCGGCGAGCCCATCGGCCCGGCGACGTCCGCCCCCTCGGGGTGGGACCTCCGTCGCATCGAGGGGGGCCTGCTGGCCCAGGGCTGGGACGAGCAGGAGCACGACCCGACCGGCGGCCAGGTCGCCACGAAGCGGCCCCCGACCGACGACGAGCGCCGGGACCTCGCCTTCGCGTGGAAGATCTGCGCGATGGTGAAGTCGAACGCGATCGTGGTCGCCAAGGGGGGCCGGCTGCTGGGCGTCGGAGCCGGGCAGATGAGCCGGCTCGACTCGGTCCGGATCGCGACGTCGAAGGCCGGCGAGGCCGCCCGCGGCGCGGTGCTGGCCTCCGACGCCTTCTTCCCCTTCCGCGACGGCCCGGACGTCGCCGCCGCGGCCGGCGTGACCGCCATCATCCAGCCCGGCGGCTCCAGGCGCGACGCCGAGACCGTCACCGCCTGCGACGAGCACGGCATGGCCATGCTCCTCACCGGCCGTCGCCATTTCCGACACTGATCGACCCCGCGAGGGCTTGCCCCGCCCCGGCCGGTTCCATTAGAAGGGACGGAGACCCGGGCGAGGCGGGACATGGGCCGAAGGCAAGCCGACGCGAATCATCCTTCTCCCCTCGTGGGAGAAGGTGGCCGAAGGCCGGATGAGGGGGCGACCACCGTCGCATCCTACGGCCGGCGTGGCCCTTGAAGTCGGCGGCCTTTGGTCGCGCCCCCCCCTCATCCGCCCCTCCGGGGCACCTTCTCCCACGAGGGGAGAAGGGGGGGCGGGCTTGCTCTATCGATGCTTACGACAGGCCAGGTCGAACCCGGGGGGCCGACTCGCGACTCCCTCATCAACCGACATCCCCCGAGCAACACCCATGCACGACCTGCGGCCCCAGGACCTGGACATCGCGTCGCTCGGCCCCTGCACGATCCCCTCGCCGCTGATCCGGCTCCAGGACGTCGGCTTCGTGGAGGATTCGACGCGGATCCGACTGGAGCACCGCACGGGGCCGCAGTTCGACAAGTACGAGCCGTTCAGCCTGGAGGAGGCCGGGCCCCGGCGCACCATCTACTTCGACCCCAGGAAGACCTGCGCGGCGGTCGTGACGTGCGGCGGCCTGTCGCCCGGCCTGAACAACGTCATCCGGTCGGTCTACTCGGAGCTGTCCTACAACTACGAGGTCCCCCGCGTGCTGGGCGTGCGCGACGGCTACATGGGGCTGAACCCCCAGGCCGGCCAGCCGCTCGTCGAGATGACGCCCGCGTACGTCGACCACATCCACGACCTCGGCGGGACCGTCCTGGGCTCGTCGCGAGGCCCGCAAGAGCCGGCGACGATCGTCGACACGATGCAGCGCGAGGGGATCGACGTCCTCTTCTGCGTCGGCGGCGACGGCACCCAGCGCGGCGCGCTGGGGATCGCGCAGGAGGCCCGGCGTCGGGGGCTCAAGAAGGCCGTCGTCGGCATCCCCAAGACGATCGACAACGACATCCAGTTCGTCCAGACCTCGTTCGGCTACTACACCGCGCTGGAGAAGGCCCAGGAGGTGCTCCGCGGCGCCCACGTCGAGGCCCGATGCGCCCCCAACGGCATCGGCCTGGTGAAGCTGATGGGCCGGCATTCCGGGTATATCGCCGCCGGCGCGGCGCTCGCCAGCCAGGACGCCAACTTCGTCCTCATCCCCGAGGTCCCGTTCAAGCTCGACGGCGAGGACGGCTTCCTGGCGGCGCTGGAGCGGCGCATCCTGCACAAGAACCACGCCCTGGTGGTCGTGGCCGAGGGGGCGGGGCAGGACCTCATGGCCGGCGAGTGCCTGGGGACCGACGCCTCCGGGAACGCCAAGCTCCAGGACGTCGGCCTGTTCCTCCGCGAGAAGATCCTGGCCTACTTCCGCTCGCGGTCGATCGAGGTGAACCTGAAGTACCTGGATCCCAGCTACTTCATCCGATCGGTGCCGGCGAACCCCTCGGACCGGATCCTCAGCGACCAGATGGCCCGCATGGCCGTCCACGCCGCGATGTCGGGGAAGACCGACCTGCTGATCGGCTACATGCACAACGAACTCGTCCACGTCCCGATCGCCACGGCCGTCGCCCAGAAGAAGCAGCTCGACACCGCCAGCGACCTCTGGACCGCCGTCATGCGCTCCACAGGCCAGCCGATGTGGTGACGACCCCGGCCGGGGCCCCGACCCGCCCTCGGCCCCCCGTCAGGCCGCAATCTCCGATCGAGGCGCCGGGAGAATCCGCCGGGACGTGTGACTTTTTCGTCCCGTCGGCAGGATCTACTCCGCGAGGACCCGCGTCGGCCGCGGTCCCCTCGCGAGCGAAGCGCCGACCGGCCCCGCGACGGGCGCCGGGCAATCACGGAGATGCACCTCGATGAACCGACGATGGATCTTTCTGCCCGCCGTGGTGACCGGCTGGGTTCTTCTCGTCTCCTCCCCACAAACCTCGGCGGGGCTGGTCGCGACGTATCAGTTCCAGGACACCCTGGCCGCCGACGAGGCGGGCGCCCCGGCGCTGACGGCCCTGAACTCGGGCGCGTTCGTCACGGCGACGAACGTCCTGGGGCAGACCCGGACCGTCTATGAGCGGACGTCGACGAATCCCAGCCACGATACCCAGTCGGCCCTCACGGTCAGCGTCGCGGCGCTGGGGCTGACGTCGAACGATTACTCGGTGGAGCTGGTCTACGACTTCACCAACGGCTACAGCGGGCCCGACTTCCGCCGGGTCGTGAACGCCAACGGCGGAGATCCCGGGCTCTATGTCTCCTCTCGGACCGGTCCCGGCAATTTGCAGATCGACGACTGGTTGGGCTACAGCCACACCGGGGGCCCGCCCCTCGCCGACGGGACCTTCTACCACCTGATCCTGAGCGTCACCCCCACCGGCGAGCAGGTCTACATCAATGGCGTTCTGGCCTTGAACCTCGTGGGGCTGACGCCGAATGCGATCACGGCGGCCAATCTGACGTTCTTTCAGGACAATGCGGGCGAATACGGCAACGGCAGCGTCGCGCTGCTGCGGATCTACGACTCGGCCCTGAACGCCTCCCAGGTCTCCGCCGCCTGGAACAACGGCGACCCGTTCGCCGCCGCGGCCGTCCCCGAGCCCGCCAGCCTCTCCCTCGCCGCCGTCGGCGGGCTGGTCGTGCTCGTCCTCGCGCGAGGCCGCCGGGGCCTCGGCTGAGTCGGGCCGCCGAGAGGGCTCGGGCGGGCCGGATCGCCGCGGCCTGCACGAGCGGGCCCGTCACGGTCGGCCACGGCGGCGACGGCTCGACGACTCATCGTACCGCCCGAGACGGGCTCGAAACGGCACAAGTCGGGCTCAGCGCATGTGCCCGCCGAAGTTCCCGCCGCCCGCGCCGCCCGCCGCGCCGCCGAACCCTCCGGCGGCGCCGCCCCCCCGCATGCCGCCGCCGAGGTCGCCGCCCCCTCGCATACCGCCGAAGCCGCCGCCGAGGTCGCCGCCCCCTCGCATGCCGCCGAAGCCCATGCCGCCGGGGCCGGCGCCGGGGTCGGCGCTCCGCATGCCGCCGCTGAAGGGGCTGCCGCCGTTGTAGACCCCGGCCCCGAAGTTCCCGGAGTTGGCGAAGCCCCCCGGCTGGCGGAAGCCGCCGCTGAAGCCGTTGCCCAGGCCGGGGGAGGGGTCGAAGCCGGGCGCCCTCATCCTCCCCTCGAACCCCGGCTGCAACGCCCCGGCGGCCCGCATCGGCCCGAGGTCGATCCCGGGGCCTCCCGGGAGCTGGGGCGCGAAGCTCGGCGACAGGGCCTGTCGAGCGTCGGCGTCGTTCCTGCGCATCCCGCCCTGCCAGGCGGCGTTCGGGTTGATGAGCGTCTCCGCCCCGCGCGGGCTCGGGAAATTGCCGGGGCCGATCTGCGGCATGAACGGGCCTTGCGTCCCGTTCAAGGATGGGAATTCCGCGAGCGCGGCCCTCGCGTCCGGCGTGGCTTGGCGCATGCGGCCGAAGCCCGGCCCGTCGGCCGCGCCCGGCGAGCCCTCGCGGATCATCGGGCCGACGCCCGGCACGTTGACCACGTCGCTCCCCGCGGCGTGGTTCGCGAACGCCGGTCGCGCCGCCTGGTGCTCCTGCCGCATCGCGGGCGCGACGCCGTTGTACGAGTGCAGCCACGTCGCCGGCCGGTCGGCCTCGCCCCGCATCGCCCCCATCCGGACGCCGTCCGGTGCGGCGGATCGCATGCCGACGAGCGCCGGGCGATCCTCCAGCGCGGCGAACGGCCGCGTCGCCGGCGGTGCCGAGACGCCCTCGCCGCGCAGACCCGTCGGGCCCTGCCGCATCGCCCCGTGCGCCGCCAGGTGCTCGCCGACGGTCCCGCCCGGCCGGTCGACCCGGTGCGGAGGCGCGACGGGATCGCGGCGACCGC
>Ga0209958_1001118_pt1 | contig 25004 bp, 21 predicted proteins | sample ThiBio_inoc_plan_FD_183942 | JGI IMG/M metagenome (GOLD analysis project Ga0209958, IMG submission 183942) | Wastewater bioreactor microbial communities from Cape Town, South Africa - Thiocy_inoc_plan (SPAdes) | ecosystem: Engineered > Bioremediation > Thiocyanate > Unclassified | place: South... | reverse complement strand
GGTGATGCTTCCATGAACATGCGCATTACGAGCGCCCTGACGCTCTCCGTTGCCGGTCTGGCGTTCTTCGCCGCGGCCGCGTGCGGGGAGACCCGCGGCGGCTTCACCCCCTCGCCGCCCGGCTTCGACCCTAACCCGCCGCCGGACGCCGGCGACTGCCCATTCCAATGCTCGATCGACGGCCGCTCGGTCGTTCGTTCGTGCACGGGCGAGGTCATCGAGACTTGTCCGCCGGAGCAGGCGTGCGGCGCCGCGAGTTGTCAGGAGCCGTGTTCCGCTGCCGCCGCGGACCAGAGCTCGAATGGCTGCGACTTCTATTTCCAATCGCCCGCGACGGAGCCGGCGTATGCGGGCTCCTGCTATGCGACGTTCATTGTCAACACGTCGACACAGCCCGTGGACGTCACCCTCGAGCGGGAGGGCAAAACCCTCGACCTCTCGAAGTCGATGTTCCGCACGGCCCCCGGGGATGCGACGCTGTTCGCGCACACCGGCCCGATCGCTCCTGGTGAGAGCGCCATTCTCTTCCTCTCGGAGGCGTCGAGCGCAACCGCCCGCTACCACGTGGCCTGCCCCTCCGGTGTGACCGCTGCGGTGCTGGAGGACAATGCGTTGTCTACCACCGGAATCGGCTCGTCCTTTCGCTTGAAGTCGAGCGCGCCGGTGTCGCTCGTTGCGATGCATCCGTTCGGCGGCGCAGCGAGCTTCCTTCCCACGGCGACGCTCCTCTTGCCGGTCGTGACCTGGGCGAAGCAGCATGTCCTCGTCGCTCCCTGGGAGGCTGCGCTTTATGGTGGGAAGAGGATTATCGGTCTCCCGACCACGCAGATCGTAGCGTCCGAAGACGACACCGAGCTGACGATCCGGCCAACGCGTGACATCACAACTGGACCTGGCGTCAACGGCACGCTGGCGAACGTTCCGGCGACCTATCGTCTCGATAAGGGCCAGCACCTTCAGCTCGTCCAGCTCGACGAGCTCTCGGGAAGCATCGTCAGCTCGAACAAGCCGACGACGGTCTTCAGCGGTCACACCTGCGCACAGATTCCGGCCACCGCTGGCGCTTGCGACGTCTTCCAGCAGCAGATCCCTGCCTACGAGCACTGGGGATCGGAGTACGTCGCCGTCGGCTATCGGCCGCGCCTCGGCGACGAGGACGAGGCGATGCCTTATCGTATCGTCGCCGCCCGCGATGGGACGCGCCTCGACTACGATCCGACGATCCCTGCCGGTGCTCCGACCGAGCTGTCCGCTGGCGAAGTGGCGACGTTCCCCGCCGGTGTCGGCGACGCGTTCGTGGTGCGCACGCAGGATGCCGACCATCCGATCTACCTCGCCGCATACATGACCGGCGTGGAGGGCGGCTACTTCGGTGCGCCCGGCACAGGCTTCAAAGGGGATCCCGAGTTCGTCAACGTCGTCCCTGCCGGACAGTACTTGAGCTCCTACAGCTTCTACGCCGATCCGACGTACGCGGAGACCTCCCTCGTGATCGTGAGAGCAAAGAGCCACGGCGCATTCAAGGACGTCTGGCTCGAGTGCGCCGGCAACTTGACCGACTTTCGTCCGATCGGGACGCGGGGCGACTACGAGTTCACGCGCGTCGACCTCGCGAGGGGTGGCCTCCCTGGTCAGACGTTCGGAGACAAGACCTGTCAGACCGGCCTTCAGCGCATGAAGAGCGAGGGCCCGTTCACCGCCACCCTTTGGGGCTGGGGTAGCTACTCCAGCTACGCCTATCCCGGAGGCATGGCAAATCGCAAGCTCGTCACGACACCGCTCGACTTGCTCCGATGACGCCCAGGGATGCCAGCTGGCTCGTCGGCGGCATCGCTCCGGCGATCGCTATCCGGCGGGCTGGAGAGCCGGCCCGTCCGCGAAGGAGGCAACTGACCGTCCTCGCGTCACCGGCGCGTTCGATGCCCGTGCAGAGAGATGGGCCTCGAGACCGAGCCGCCCCGGAGCTTGGAGCTGCGCCGTAGCGCCCCTCGAGCTGCCGTAGAAGTGCAGCGGCGGCCTCGATCGACGAGCGACGCCGAAGGACGCGCGCTAAGCTCTCGCTCGCTATGCTGCGCACGGTCCATGCCGTCCGTTACGTCCTCCCCTTTCGCGAGGGCGGGTCCGTCCCCGCGCTCGTCGAGGCGGACGATCTCGGTCACTACGTCGTCAAGCTTCGCGGCGCGAGCCAAGGAGCCAAGGCCCTCGTCGCGGAGCTCGTGGCGGGCGAGCTCGCACGTGCGGTGGGGTTGCCGGTCCCCGAGATCGTGCTCGTCGATCTGCCGCGGGAGCTCGCTGCGAGCGAGCCGGACCCCGAGCTCTGCCTGCCGCTCGAGGCGAGCGTCGGGCTCAACGTCGGCCTCGACTACTTGCCGGGGAGCATCACGTTCGACCCGCTCGTGACCAAGATCGATGCGATGGCCGCGTCGCGGATCGTGCTCCTCGACGCGTTCGTGATGAACGTCGATCGCACGCCGCGGAACCCCAATCTCCTGTCGTGGCATTCGAAGACATGGCTCATCGACCATGGCGCCTCGCTCTACTTCCACCACGGCTGGTCGCCGGACGATCCGCTCGACGGCGCCACCGACCCGTTCGCAGAGGTGAAGGACCACGTGCTCCTTCTGCGCGCGTCCGGTCTGCCGGAGGCCGCGGATCAGCTGAGTACGGCGATCACCGACGACGTGATCGCGAACGTCGTCCGAAGCATTCCGGACGACCTCCTCGGACCCGAGCAGGGCTTCGACGACGTGACGTCCCATCGGGCCGCATACGTCGCGTGGCTCCGACAGCGCGTTCAGACCATCCCCGCCATCCTCGAGGAGGCCCAACGTGCGCGCGCGCTCCGCGTTTGAGTACGCGATCGTGCGCGTCGTGCCTCACGTCGAGCGCGAGGAGTTCGTGAACGCGGGGGTCATCCTCTACTGCGAGGACCGCGCTCTCTTGATCGCGCGAATCGAGCTCGACGAGGCGCGCTTGCTCGCGATAGCCCCCGACGTCGATCTCGAGCTGGTGACGAGTCACCTCGACGCGATCGCACGTGTGTGCGAAGGCCGCGCGTCGTCCGGCCCGATCGGCCATCTGCCGATTCGCGAGCGGTGGCGCTATCTGGTAGCCCCGAAGAGCACGATCCTCCAGACGTCACCACCACACGCAGGGATGTCCGACGCACCAGAAGAGGTGCTCGAGCGGCTCATCGCGCGAGTCGTGCGGTCTCCCCGCGCGTCGACTCAGTCGCCTCCTCCGACAGAACCAAGCTAGGGCGGCCGGATCGGGCGACGACAGATCGGGCTCGGCTGCCGGATCGTCGGCTCGCCCAGGTAGAAGAGCCGGAGGTCGCCCCGCCTCGACGCGCTGACGACCTCGATCACCTAGTTCACCGGGCTGAGCGGGGTCTCGACCAGCTTGCGGAGCGCCATGCCGCCCGGGTAGCCGTAGCTCGCGGCGATGTCCCAGCCCCAGATCGTCGCGGAGAAGGGTCCCTCGCTCCGCGTCCGCTGGAGGCCGGTGATGCATTGCTTGTCGCCGAACTTCTCGCCCGGCTTGAAGCCGCGCGAGAGGTCCACGCGCCGGTACTCGTAATCGCCTCGCGTGCCGATGGAGATGAAGTCCGGCAGCTCGCCAGCGCACTCGAGCCACACGGGCTTGAACTCACCGCGCACGCTCTTCCGAACGATGACGAGCGAGTTCTCGCGGTAGGCCGAGTCGGCGTAGAAGCTGTACGCGCTCCTGTATTGCCCCGCCGGCACGACGTTGACGAAGTCGGGATCTCCCATCCCGCCGAGGCCCGGTCCGCTGCCGCCGGACATGTGCAGCCCGAGGTAAAACGGATGCTCGGCGTCGCGCGAGCGGACGACGAACGGCTCGCTCGCCCGCGCCCGGAAGAGCACGAGCTCACCGGCATTCACGGTGAGGGGCGCACCGGCGGGCTTGACCGGATCGTAGTCGAGCTCCGTTCCGTCGCGCCCTCCCACCATCCGGTACCAGACGAGCTCGTCGCCGTCCTTCGGACGCGGCCGATAAGAGACGCCGACGTACTCCGAGCCCCACTGCTCGTACGGCGGGATCTGCTGGGCCAGCGAATCGCACGCGCCCTGGTTTCTGTCTGGGACGACCGCGCAAACGTTCCCGCCGACCGTGATGGTCGGCTTGTTCGAGGTCACCACGCTGCCGGTGAGCTCTTCGACCTGGATGATCTGAGCGAACTGCCCCTTCGAGAGGTTGATCTTCGTCGGCATCCCGGCGGCGGCTCCGATGAAGCCGTTGCCGTTGCGGATGGCCTTCGTGCCAATGATCGTGATCTCGGTCTCGTCCTCCGAGGCGTAGATCTGGGTCGTCGGGTCTGCGACTCCACTCTCCCAACCGTTGACGATCACGTGCTCCTTCGCCCACGCGCCCACGGGGAAGACGAGCGTCGCCGACGGGGTGTAGCTCGCCGCTCCGCCGTACGGGAACATCGAGGTGACCCCGACGGGGACGTCGCTCTCGAGGTGGAAGGCCGGCCCGACCCCGGACCCGAAGGTGCCGAAATCCTCCTCGATGGCAGCCGTCACCGGCTTCGGACAGCTGATGTAGTCGACCTTCTCCGAGACCGTGCGCGATTTGGTCTGGTCCCGGTCGGACACGAAGACGATCGCGCTCTCGCCGGGGGCGATCGGGCCCTCGTGTAGCTCGAGGTCCGTGCTCTTCGGCACCGCCCGGTAGACCGAACGAGAGAGATCGAGCGAGCGGCCGCGAAACTCGAGCGAGAGCGTGGCCGGCCGGTTCGAGCTGTTGACGACGAAGACCGCGTGACACGACTGCAAGGGCCACGGCTCGAAGCGCGGGGCGGAGAAGTAGAACTCGCAGCCGTCCGAGCTTCGGTCCGCGGCGGCTGCCTCGCAGGGCTCCAGGCATTGGGCTGCGCCGCATGCCTTGTCGTCGGCGCATGTCTCGTACACCTCACCGGTGCACGAATCGACGACCGAGCGGCCGTCGAGCGAGCACTGGGAGTAGCAGACCTCGGCGTCGGCGCCGCCGTCTGGGGCGGTGTCGAAGCCCTTCGGCTCGGAGCCAAAGCGGTCGCGGTCGTCTCCGCACGCCCCAGTCGTGGACGCGACGAGGCCGAGCACCAGCAGGGCAGAGGCGGCGCCGATCGAATAGCGAACGCGCATCATGGGAGCTTCACTTCCGTTGGAACGACGACCGAGCCCTTGGACAGTCCGGCGCCGAGCTGGCCGTTCGCGTTGTTCCCCCAGCAGTACACTTTGCCGTTCGTCAAGATCGCGCACGTCGAATAGGGCATCACCTTCACCTCGGCCGCCGGCGCGGGGAGGCCCTGCACGCGGACGGTTCCAAGCGCAAACTTCTTCGTTCCGTCGCCGGCCTGACCGGCGTTGTTCAGGCCCCAGCAGTAGACCTCTCCCGAGATCGACGTCGCGCACCAGCGGCGTCGCTCCAGGTACGCCACGTAGTTGTCCGACACCCTCCAGGACTGCGTCGTCGCGATGCGCGCGATCGGCTCCGGTGTGTCGACCGCGATCGGGAGCGCCCGAGCGAGCTTGTTCTCGGTGCTGGTCGGGCTCGCGACGTCCGCTCCGCCCCAGCACCACCCGACGCCGTTCGCGACGGCGCACGTCTCCGGACCGGCCGTGGAGACCATCGTGACGTGGTCGAGCGCGATCGGCGTCGGCCACGCGTCGATGTACATCGGCGTCGGACGCCCGACGCCGGGCGAGGCGCCCCAGCTCAGGAGCTTGCCATCCTCGTAGAGCGCGAAGGTCGCGCCCCCGACCGCGATGTCCTTCGCGCCGGCGGCGCGCGGAATTTGCCGCGGTGGCGCATTGAGCTCTTGGACGGAGATGTCCTCCGCCACCTGGTGCGCAGCGTTCGAGCCCCAGCAGTAGACGCTCTCGTCGCGGAGGACGGCGCACCCCACGGTCGGCGTGACATCGATCGCTCGCACGGGGCCGGGCAAGGGCAGGCGCACGGGACTCGTATGCGCGGTCGACGCTGACGTGTCGCTCTGCAGAAACGGCCCACTTCCCCAGCACCAGGCGGCGCCGTCGCTGTCGACGGCGCACGAGCGCGCGAGCTTCGTGATCGGAGGCAGGCCGGGGACGCGCACGGGCCGCGGGCTGTCGACAGCGGTGACCGCGGGGTCTCCGATCTGACCGGCGTTGTTCGCGCCCCAGCACGCGACGGTGCCGTCGGTGAGGAGCGCGCAGTAGCCTTCCTCGCGCGACGTCGCGCTGCTCGCCAGGCTGGTCGTGAGGGCGACCGCGCACGGGGGGGCCTCGCACTCGATGGGCAGCGGCGCGGCGTCGACGACCGCGACGTCGTCGCCCCCCGTGTCGACCACGTCCTCGGCGGTAGCGCTGTCGAAGAGAGCGTCCGTCCCGGCGTCGTCGACGCTGGTGTTCTCCGGCCCGGGATCGCCGTCGCTGTTGCTCGAGCAGCTCGCCGTCATCGCGGCCAGCCCCGAGAGCCCCGCGAGCACGACGAGGGCGGCGTGCGCGCGAGAGCTAAGGAGTCGTCTTGTGATACGCATGGCGAGCTCCAACCGCCCAGAGGTTGTGATTCGAAGTTCCGCGAATTCTGTGAAACGCCGTTCGGACCGGGGCGCCGTCACGCGAGAGCGTGGACACCGAGAGCAGGCCGTCGTCCGCTCGGACGGCGACGAGCCCCCATGCGGTGAGCCAGGTCTCGCCTTCACCTTGCCAGAGCGAGGTCATGATCTTAGGTGGCCCGTTGGGAACCAAGGTCGTCGTGGCGAGCTTGACCGGGAGCACCGACTGCTCGAACGTGAAGCCGTCCGGCGAGACGCCGCCGTCGCTCGACCCGCTGTCCGAGGCGCGGATGCGCGTGAAGTTGACGACCTCCGTGTTCGTTGCGCTCCTTCCGTTGTGGAGCGCGACGTACTCGGTCGCGCTCACCGGTTGGATGTCGGTGACCCAGCCGCCGAACGCGTTGCCGAGGCGCGGCGTGCCCGCTCGCACGCCGCACGCTGCCGCGCTGGAGCTGCCGACGACGCCGTCGGCGACGCGCTCCCAGCCGGCCGCCGTCTTATGCACGACGAGCGGGCAATTGAAGTAACGCCTCGTCGCGGTTGCACGATCTCGAGAGCCGACGAACCAGATGTCGTCCGGGCCGGTTCCGGAGGCGCCGAGGAAGAAGACGTGCTCGTCGGCGGCGTCGAGATCGTCGACCGTGTACACGGCCGACCAGGTGCCGCTTGCCGGATCGCGCTTGAAGATCGTGTTGCTGTAGCGCGCGTAGACGTCCGCCGGTCCCGCTCCCCAGACTCCGAAGGCTTCAACCGGCAGGCGCGCGACGCTGGAGAAGGGACTTGCGTGATCGTGCGTCGCCGGATGCCCGACGACGTTGTCGGGGAGCTCGGCGTGCGTCCACGTCCACTTGGTCGCGGGAGGGACGGGGCGCGTGCCGTGGAAGACGAACGAGCTTCCTACCGCGAAGTACACCTCGTCCGCGTTCGGGGCGTAGACGCCGCCGGCGAAGGTGCCCGAGCCCGCGCCGTTTTGGCTCTGGTCGTCGATGTACTCCCACGCGTTGGTGGACTTCTTCCACTCGAGGAACTTCACGCCCTCCGTGCGGCTCTGGGCGATCGCGAACGCGACGTCCTCGAGGGGCCAGACATCGCGGAAGTCGAGGTCCTCGTCGGGGAACGTCGTGATGCACCAGCCCGCAGGACTGCAATCGGGCAGCCGCGTATCCGGCACGTCGACGTCCCAGATGTCGACGTCGGGCACCCCGGCGTCGGGGAGCGTCGCGGGCGGCGACTCCGACTCCGGCTCCGGCTCCAGCGCCTCTTCCGTGCTTGCGCACGCGGCGATGATCGCCAGCGGCGCGGCTGCTGTCGCGAGGACAATCGAGGTTCTCATGGCTTTCCTCCGAGCGAGACGAGCGCGCCTTGCCCAGCGATCCAGACCCTCCCGGGCGAGGGGATCCAGATACGGTCGAGGCGTGGGCGCCTGCCGGCGAGACCGGCCACCTTCACGCGCTTCCAGGCCGTGCCGTCGTAGTGAAAGACCGTGCCCTCATCGCCGGCGATCCAGATGTCGCTCGGCGAGGAGCCGGCGATCGCATAGAGATGCTGCTTCGTGGGGAGCTCGTCGTACGCCTCCCAGAAGCGCTCGTCGCCACGGTAGCGACGAACGGTGCCGGTCGAGCCGACGGCCCAGACGTCGTCGGACGCCGGCGCCCAGACGCCGTGGAGCGCGTGGAGGGTCAGCGTGTTGAAGGCCGTCAGCGTCGGCGTGTCGGCCTCGGCATCGGTGATTCGGAACGCAGCGCCCTTGGGGCCGACCGCCCAGACCTCGTCGGCAGAGTGCCCGTCCAGGCCGTAGACCTCTCTGCACGCAAAGACGTTGCACTTGTTGAGCGTCGTTGCGTCGAGCGTGAACGCGTTGGTCGCGGGGGAGTAGCGCAGTCGCCAGAACCCGCCCGAGGCTGAGCCGCTCGGGCTGCTCGCCCTCGCGCCGACGAAGAGCGTGCGGGAGCCCGGGTGAGCCCACGTCGTCACGACGCGCATCTGCCGCCACGCGGCAGGAACCGTCACCGCCGCGAACGGAGCCCATCCGTCGGTGGAGGGCTCCACGCCCGCGTCGGCGACGGCGGGGAGGCCGCGCGCGAACAGGCGCGTCGGATCGTCGAACGCGATCTCGGCGTCGCCGAGCAGCCAGAGTCCATAGAGCGAGTTCTGGATGCCGGTCTCCGAGCGCTTCCACGAGTTGCCGTCGAAGCGCGCGACCGTCCCGGCGGCGCCGCTGAGCCAGGCGTCGTTCGGCGAGCGTGCGGCGAGCGCGAAGAGTCCGGTCCGGTGATCGAGACCGATCGACGGATCCGGATCGAAGAGAGGCGCCATGCAGAGCGCGTCCTCGGTGCAGTCGTCCGGGTAAAACTCGCAATCACCCGTGCAGACGGCGGCGTCGCCGCCGTCGAGGCCACCGTCGTTCTCGGGCGCCGGCACCGGCGTGTTTCGGTCCTCCGACGGAACCTCACCCCCTCCAGCGTCGGTCGCACACGCCGCGAGCGTCGTCGCCGCCTCTACACAGATTGCCGCGCTGGCCACCGCAAGCAGCCATCGATTCTTCATCGCGTCGGTCCTCCTGCGTCCTGAATCACGTCGCATGGCTCGACCATGCACTGACCGTCGACGCACGCCTGTCCTGCGATGCCGTCGCAGACGATCCCGCAGCCGCCGCAGTTCTTCGGGTCGGCGGCCACGTGGGTCTCGCACCCGTCGTCGCGGTTGCCGTTGCAGTCGCCCCAGCCGTTCCGGCACGACCGCTCGCACCTGCCGTAGACGCAGGCCTCGCTGGCTTGTGGGACGGTCACCTCGCAGGCCGCGCTGCACGCCCCGCAGTTACGTGGATCGTTGACGAGGTCCGCGCAGAACCCGGTGCACACCCCTCCGTTGCAGGCCCCGCAGAAGGTCTGCCCCTCTGGGCACATGCACGTCGGTATCAAGAACGGGGTCAATAGCCGGCACTGCTGCCCGTCCGGGCACTTGTTCGCGCACATGCCGCAGTTGTCGTCGTCGAGTAGAAGCTGCTCGCACCCGTTGTCGCGGACGGTGTCGCAGTCGCCCCATCCGCCGTTGCACTTCAGCGTTCCGCACTGACCGTCGTAGCAGCCGAAGTACATGTTCGGCGGAGGCGCCTCGCTGCCGTCGCCTTCGGGCGGACAGGCGTTGTCGCAGGCGCCGCAGTGCGCGTCGTCGTTCTCCGGGTCCACGCACGGAATAAGGTTTGCGGACGCGCAGTAGAGCTCGCCGGCTCGACACCCGCACCCGTAGTCCGCGAGCCCGCGGTTGATGCAGGGCTTGTCCGCCGGGCACTTGTTCCCGCACAGACCGCAGTGGTCGTCGCTCGACGGGTGTGTCTCGCACCCGTTGTCGGGGACGCCGTCGCAGTCGAGCGCGTCCTGTTCCTTGCAGGCCATCACGCAGCGTCCGTCGACGCATGCGTAGTCTTCGTTGCCCCCGACGACCGAGGATCGGCAGGCGTTGCCGCACTCGCCGCAGTTGTACGGGTCGGTCAAGAGGTCGGTGTCACAAAGGAACTGCGAGTTCGGACACGTGGTGTGACCGGGCGGGCAGCGATCCGACGGGCAATATGCCGTGAAGCCCATTGCAATCGCATCCGGCTCTGCATCCGGCGCCGAGAACGCCGGGGGCGTGGCGTCGTCCATCTCGGCGACGGTCACGTCGGCCCCGCCACAGCCTCCGAGCCACGCGAGGGCTGCGGGTACGATGAGAGTGAAAGGCGCACTGTATCGTGCGATACGTCGAAGCATCTCGGTTGTTCTCCTCGGGGGGAGGTCACGGAGTTGAGGGGGCGCTCTCGGGAGCCGCCGGGCTCGCCGAAGTCGCGGAGCCTGCCGGGAGCCGGTGCCCGATGGCTCTCTCGAGTCGAGCCGCGTACGGCGTGCGTGGATGACGCTGGACGAGAGCCAGCGCGCGTCTCCGCGCTTCGTCTCTCTGTCCCAACTTGGAGAGCGCCTCGACAGCGATGACTTCGCGCTCCTGGATGAACTCCCCGGATGGATACGTTCGCGCGTGCTCGTTCGTGATCGCGAGAGCTCGCTGCGGATCCGAGGTCAGCGCCGTTTGTGCGCGCAGAACGAAATCGAGCTCGGTCGAGGATGGCTCGGGGCCGGGCCTCTCGGTCGACGCGCGCGCAATCGCCCCCGTGGGCGCGGCCGAACCGCGCGCCGAGATGGGGGCCGCTGACGGAAGATGGTCGACCGAAACCACGGCCGGTTCATCCGCCGCATTCGGGGCGGGCCGAAGGCCCACCACTGCGGGTGGTTGGGGCGCGAGCCCCAAATTCACGATTGGAGGCTCGGATGGAGTCGTGGTGAGCTGCTCCGCTTTGGGCGGCTCCACAGCAGGAGAGACAACGGACTCTCTCGTCGCAGCAGTCGGCGCTGCATCGGTACGTTGCCATAAGAACGTGAGTCCGCCGGCGACCGCCAGGGCGACGAGGCCTAGTTTGTAATATGCGAACGGCGCCTCGGCGCCCTTCCCACCGCGTTCCGAATTCACTGCCGACGTCGCCATGCCGCGCGCCGTCGCGAGCCGCTTCGACATTCGTTCGAGGCTGGCGTCCGAGGGCCCTCTCTGACGCGCGCGAACGAACTTCCGGAGCGGCTCGGGCCCGTTGGTCTCGAGGCGGGGAGGTCCCGCGTCGTCGAGCTTCATGTCTCTTCTCCGAGCGCGCGCGTCAGCTCGCGTCGCGCAGCGTAGAGTCGCGTATAGGCTGTTTGGAGCGGGCATTTGAGAGTTTCGGCGACTTCGCGCATCGACATGCCCTCGACTTCGTAGAGGAGAAAGACGATCTGTTTGTCCTCGTCGAGCGAGTAGAGGACGCGGTTCAGGAGATCCATCTCCGCGCGGGCGGAGGGGTCGCGTGTGTCGATGCTCTCCGGCAACGACTCGACCGATTCCTCGTGGCGGCGATGGCTCCGGCGCCGATAGGTCGACGCCGTGCGGCGCGCGATGGAGTAGAGCCATGCGGGCGGGCGCTCCCCATCGCACTGCGCGATTCGCCGATGCGCGACGAGGAAGACCTCTTGGGTTTGATCCTCGAGGTCCGCCTCCGCCACCCCGAAATGCCGCAGGGTGCGCCAGACGAGCCCCGCGTAATCCGAGAAGAGCTCCTCGACCGTCAGCGGCGCGCCAGCCAGTTCGGAAGCGGTCTCCGGCACGGGGCCGGCGCATACGATCGAGTGCACACAAGGAGCAATGGGCGCCGATCGAACTTTTTCTTTGAGGCCGGCATCAAGGAAACTCGAAACCGACGCCAAGCGACAGTCTCGCCGCGAATGCGCTCGGCCGGTGCACACGGAAGAGCTCGTCTCCCCGACGGATCTGGAATCGATCGCGAAACAGGACCCCTTCGAGCTCGGGAAGGACCGCGACGAAGAGCGACGGCGTGATTTTGAGGCGCGCGAGCACGCCCGGCCCGGCGAGCACCGTCGCGCGGATCTCGTCGTGGACGACCCGGTACCGGGTCGGTGCGCTGCGAATGAAGGCGAGCCGCGCGCCGACCGTCGGAATGAGCTCGAAACGGGCCGTGCGCAAGATCGTCAGGCCCACTCGGGTCGAGCCACCGAAGACCTGGAATCCAACCGATCCAGTCCCGACGCGGACGGAGCCGCCGTCCTCGACGCTCGCCTCGACCCCGAAGACGAGCGAGCTCGGAGCGTACGTCGCGCGGAGCGCGAAGCCGAGCCCGACGGTCGGAAGAACGCCCCGCGAGCCGACGGCCGCAGCATCGAGCAGCAGGCGATGAGAGGACCGGGTGGGAGGAGACGAGGGCGTCGGCGCACGCCGCGCGGCAGCGGCACGAGGTGCCGGCGGTGTTGGAACGGTTGCTGGCGGCGGCTCAGCGAGCTCCTCTGGCTCGGCGAGCTCCTCCGGCTCAGCTCGATCCTCTGGCTCGGCTCCCTCCTCTGGCGGGCGGGCCACGGCGATCATCATCGCGAGGACGACGGACGTCGGCTTGGTGACCTCCTTGCAGCTCTGCCGTTCGACACGGACACTCCGCTCGCCGAGGGCCTCCCCGGACGCGTCCTTCATCGCGAGCGTGACGACGAATCCACGGTCGTCCGCCCGCACCGTCCCTTGCACGAGCAGCTCGGGTGGAACGTCGGACGGGGATTCTCCGAGACGTGCTTGTGTCGCCTCGATCATCTCCTGTCGCGACGGGCAGCCGTCGGGCGCGGACCAGGAGAGATCGAAGGGCGCTCCGTTCGCCGACGCCGGCCATAGCGCGACGGCGAGCGCGGTCTTGCTCGCCAACGCCCACGCACGCGTGCCGTTCAGCCTTGTGGGCACCCGTGACCTCGGCGCCCGATGGTACTCGACCGGATGACCAAGCCGAAACGGAACGCCCCCCGGCGCGCTCGGCGCGCTCGGCGCGCTCAGCAGTAGGTCGTGGGAGCCGAGTCTGAAACGCGAAAGGCGCCCCCGGCGCGGCGGTGCGGGCGGGCTGTCGTCCCACCAGGGTCGTGGAACGGGCACGTCCGGAGGGGCCTCTGCGTGCGGTTGGGACGCGAGCCCCTGATTCAGCGCGTCGCCGTCCGGTGGTGACGCGGCGACCGGGGCAGGCGCCGGCGGTTGAGCTCGGCAGCCCGGCTCGTCGGCTCGCCCCGGTGTAAGAGCCGGAGGTCGCCCCGCCTCGACGCGCTGACGATCGGATAGTGCGTCCCGGCGCCACCGTACGGATACATCCACGTGACTCCGACCGGGACATTGCTCTTCAGGCGGAACGCGTCGCCGATGCCGGAGCTGAAGAGCTGAAAGTCCGCTTCGAGCGCGGGCTCCGCCTCCGTCGGGCCCGGATACGCACTGCTACGCGCTCATTTTAGGATCGACCAATCAACAGTGTGATCGCCATCGATGTCATCGAGTCCAGGGAGGCAAATGGAGTACTGTAGCGAGCCAAAACGTCGATTGACGAGCAGATACAGGATTCCGAAACAGACCTGAGACCGCTGTTCGTCGACGTAGAGAGCGTGCAGTTGGAGATCTCCGTCCTTGGCGCGAGGATTGCCAATTACTTGAAACGGGTAGACGCGGAAGGTGTTCTTGCCATGAACGAAGGTGCCGGGTTCGGTACCGGAAAGTGCGTAACCATCTCCATCTACCTTGAATCGAATGGGGGTGTTTGGCGGAATCGGGATGTCGAAGGCGGGCAGCGCAATCGACGCGGTGTAGGAGCCGTGAGTTTCGCTCCCCTGCCCAGTAGCGGGCTCGTCCGCGAGATCGTTTGCCGCTGTGCTCTCGTGGAAAACGTCGGTCATGGTGACGTTGCCATCATCGTCGATATCGACGTAAAGCCAGAGTATCCACAAGCGGTCCGGAGCGACGGCCCAGAACTGGTAGAGTACCTTGGACTCGAACGGTTGACGCTCGTAGATGAATGCCGGCAGCGTCGCTCCATCGATCTCGACGGTCCCGACGTTGTTGGTGAACGAGAAAGCTCCGACGACGTTGGAGCCCCGGCCGGCAATCGTGAGCGCGAAGTCCGTCTCGAGCGAGCTGGACGTCGGGCCGAGAGCGATCCTCGTCGGAGTCGAGTCGTCCACGCCAGGCGCGTCCAGTCCCGCATCCATCGTAACGTCGGACACATTTTCGGCCGCGGGCGTGCTGAGCGCGCTCTCTTTGCAGCCGGCAACGAGCGCTACTATTGAGACGAGCCTTGTAAACCAACGCATCGATAATCCTCTTCGCAAAAGTCCATGGGCGATATCCCTCCCATCGCCCAGCAGGTGGTGCACAGCCCGGCTGAAGTAACGCTCGGATTTCGCGCATCCGCGCGCCGTACCAAGGCGCAACTCAGTTGCGCCGATCCTGAAAAGGTAGATGGCCCTGATCGGATCGGTGGCAAAGACCGAGCATTGCGCTCGCCTCGCCCGTCAGGGCGAGCGCAATGCTGGTCAATTCAAGCGATCACGGCCATAGCTCACGTCGACGCGCGCGGTCGCCAATGGCGATCACTTCACCAACGAGAGCGGCGTCTCGACGAGCTTGCGGAACGCCATGCCGCCCGGATACGCGTAGCTCGCGGCCACGCCCCAGCCCCAGAGGGTCGCGGAGAACGCCCCCTCGCTCCGCATCCGCTGGAGACCCGTCCTGCACTGCTTGTCCCCGAACGAGTCGCCGGGTTTGAACCGGCGCGACAGATCGACACGCCTGTATTCGTACTGCCCCGCGTTGTCGATCGGCTTCCAGTCCGGCAGGTCGCCGGCGCACTCGAGCCATACGTCCTTGAAGTCGCCGTGCGTCTTCTTGCGGACGATCACGAGCGAGTGCTCGGGGTACGTGGAGTCCGCGTAGAAGCTGTAGGAGCTCATGTACTGGCCCGTCGGGACGACGTTGACGAACTCCGGATCGCCCATGCTGTCGTATGGGATGCATCCCGTCATGTGCATGCCGAGGTAGAACGGATGTTCGGCGTCGCGTGAGCGGACGACGAAGGCGTCGTTCGTACGTGCAGTGAAGAGCGCCAGCTCGCCCGCCTCGAGCTTGAGCGGCGCCCCCGGAGGCTTGACGGGATCGTACTCGAGCTCCGTGCCGTCGCGACCGCCGACCATGCGGTACCAGACCTCCTCGGCGGTGTTCTTGGTGCGCGGCCGGTAACCGACGCCGACGTACTCCGACCCCCATTGTTCGAAGGGCGGGATCTGCTGCGCGAGCGTGTCGCAAGTCCCCACCCCCGTCGGCAAGAACACGCACTCCTGTCCGCCGAGGGTCACCGTCGGCTTGTTGGAGAAGACGAAGCTGCCGGTGAGCTCCTGGCTCTGGACGATCTGCGCGAACTGGCCCTTCGACAGCATGATCTTCGCCGGCATCCCGGCCGCGGCGCCCGTGAAGCCGTCTCCACTCCCGACGTCCTTGTTCCCGAGGATCGTGACCTCAGTGTCATCCTCGGCAGCGAAGATCTGCGTCGCCGGCGTTCCAAAGCCCGATGTCTCCCATCCGTTGACGACGACGTGCTCCTTCGCCCATGCGCTCACCGGCAAGACGAGCGTCGCCGTCGGATAGTGCGTTCCGGCGCCACCGTAGGGATACATCCACGTGACGCCGACCGGGACATTGCTCTTCAGGCGGAACGCGTCGCCGATGCCGGAGCTGAAGAGCTGAAAGTCCGCTTCGAGCGCGGGCTTCGCCTCCGTCGGGCAAGGGCTATGCTCGCTTCTATCCCAGCTCTCGCGCTGTTTGGTGGGGTCCCAGTCGGCGACGAAGAGGATCGCGCTCTCTCCTGGGGGGATGGGTCCTGCGAGCGGCTCGAGATCGGTGCTGTTCGGGACGGCTCGGAAGAGCGCACGCGACACGTCGAGCTCTTCACCTCGCAGCTCGAGAGACACCGTGGCCGGCTTGTTCGACGCGTTGACGACGAACGTTGCGAAGCACGAGGTGATGTCCGGTCTACGGTGCCTAGGCTTCGTGAAGTAGAAGTCGCAACCGTTCGAGCTTCGGTCGGCCTCCGCCGCTGCGCACGGCTCCTGACACTTGGCGGCGCCGCAGGCGAGATCGTCGGCGCACGTCTCGAGCACGCCGCCCGTACACGAGTCGATGATCGACCGACCGTCGAGCGAGCACTGGCGGAAACATGCCTCTGCGTCCGGAGCTCCTCCCTCGGGCTCCGTCTCGAACGTTCGATCGTCCTGGTTGAAGCCGCCGCGATCGTCACCGCAGGCCGCGATCAGCGCGACGATGAAGCCAGAGGCCGAAGCCACGGCGCCGAACGCGCCGAAGGAGAACCGCGCGCGCCTCATGGGAGCTTCACCTCCACCGGCTGGAGCACGCTTCCTTTCGGAAGTCCGGCGCCGAGCTGGCCGTAGAAGTTGCTTCCCCAGCAGTACACTTTGCCATTCGTCAGGATTGCACACGTCGAATAAGGCATGACCTTCACCTCGGCTGCCGGAGCCGGGAGACCGACGACCTGGACGGGTTCGAGCGCGAACTGCTTCGTGCCGTTCCCCGCCTGGCCGGCATTGTTGAGTCCCCAGCAGTACACTGCGCCGCTCACCGACGTTGCGCACCAGCGACGCCTGTCGAGATACGAAACGTTGTTCTCCCTCACGGACACCGATTGCGACGTTGCGATGCGCGTGATCGGCTCGGGAGTGTCGACCGCGATCGGCAGCGCACGTGCCAACGAGCCCGCGTTGTCGACATCGTTGCCGCCCCAGCACCAGCCGATCCCGTTCGCGACGGCGCACGCCTGATCGGTAACGGTGTCGATCATCGAGACGTGGTCGAGCGCCACCTTCGCGGGTACCCCGCTGTAGTTGAGCGCGGTCGGGCGTCCAATGCTGCCGTTGTAACCCCAGCTCTTGAGCGTACCGTCGTCGTCGAGCACGAAGGTCGCGACCCCGAGGGCGATGTCCTTGGCTCCGAAGGCGCGCTCGATCGTCTGCGGCTGAGCGTTGAGCTCCGACCGCGAGACGCCGACGCCGAGCTGCAGGTAGGAGTTCGAGCCCCAGCAGACCACGCTCCGATCGCGGAGGATGGCGCACCCGGCGCCGTCGTAGCTGCTGCTGCTGAACGCGACCTTCGTCGCGGGACCAGGCAGCGGCAGCCGAACGGGCGTCGCTTCCACCGTCTGCGTCGACGCCTCGCTCTGGAGGAATGGGCCTCGTCCCCAGCAGAAGGCCGAGCCATCGCTGTCGACCGCGCACGTGTGGTCGAGCGCCGTGACCTTCGACAGTCCCGACACGCGCACTGGAACCGGACTGTAGCCGCTCGTGGCGGGGCGCCCCAGCTGCCCCTCTGCGTTCGCTCCCCAGCATGCCACGGTGCCGTCGTGGAGCAGCGCGCAATAGCCCTCGTCGTTCAGAATGGGGGAGGAGGACGTCGTGGTGGTCGTCGAGAGCGCGATCGCGCAGGGGGGCTCCTTGCACTCGATCGGCAGCGGCGCGCTGCCTTTGACCACGACATCCGCGATGCCGGCGTCGATGACGTCTTCTCGATCGGCCTCGGGAGCGGCATCCGCCGAGCCGTCCGCGTCGCGAGGGTGGGGCTCTCGCGCGTCGCCGTCGCTGCTCGAGCAGCTCGTGCTCACGGCGACCACGGTCGCGAGGCTCGTGACGAGCGCGAGCAGCGCGGGACCGCGCGGGACGAATGGGCGACGCGTTCGCCGAGCAGCATCGGCGTCGCGTGGACACGGTTCAGCGACGCTGGACCGAGCCTCCGCTTCAAGGAGTCGTCTTGTGGTACGCATGGCGGGCTCCGATTGCCCAGAGGTTTTGGTTCGAGGTGCCGCGGATCCTGTAGAACGGCGCATTGACCTGCGCGCCGCTGCGCGAGAGCGTCGAGACGGAGAACGTGCCGTCCTCGCTCTCGCGGAGAACGAGCCCCCACGATGTGAACCACGTCTCGCCGTCACCTCGCCAGAGCGCGCTCGCTCGCCTCAAGTAGGAGGCGGCCATGCTGTCGGCGATCTTCACTGGGACGAGCGACTGTTCGAACGAATATCCATCGTCCGTGACGCGAATCGTCGTCGCGTAGGCGTCCTCGAATGAAGTGCCCTTCACTCGGTTGTAAAGCGCGACGTATTCGGTCGTCGACACCGGAGCGATGTCGACGAGCCACCCGCCTTTCCCTGGGCCGCCGATGAAGAGCGTCCCCGGACGTTCGGCACACGGCGTGTTGAAGTTGGTCGAGACGACGCCGTCGGCGACGCGCTCCCAGCCGGCAGCCGACTTCCGGACGACGAGCGGGCAGCTGAGGTACCCCCGAACGCGAGCGCCGACGAACCAGACGTCGTTCGGACCGCTCCCGTGGACGGACGCAAAGAAGATGTGCTCGTTGTCTGCCTCGAGATCGTCGGCGACGTTGACCGCGGCGAAGCTACCGCTGGCCGGATCACGGTGGAAGATCGTGTTGCTGTAGTACGCATAGACGTCTTCGGCGCCCGTTCCCCAGACGCCGAGCGTCGTGATCGGCTGCCCACCGCCGTACACATCAATCGGATTCCCGTGACTATCCGTGTGGCCGGCGATGTTGTCCGGGAGGGCCTGCTTCGTCCACGTCCACGTGCCACCGGAGCGTTTTCCGTGAAAGACGTGCGACGGTCCGACGGTGAAGTACACCTCGTCGGCGTTCGGGGCGTAGATGCGACCAGCGAACGTGCCGATGGGCGGCTCATTCTGCGTGCCATCGTCGATGTACTGCCACGTGTTCGTCGCCTTCGTCCACTCGAGGACTTTGATGCCCTCGATCCGGCTCTCGGCGATCGCGAAGGCCACCTCCTCGAAGGGCGCGATGTCACGGAAGACGAGGTCTTCGTCCGGGAAGCCGGTAATGCACCACCCGGCGGGGCTGCAGTCGGGAAGACGACTATCGGGGACGTCGACGTCGCTGTCTTCATCGCCGCCATCGTCATCACCGCTGTCGGGGACCTCCGACGGCGGCGGCGGATCGGTGCCGACCGAAGGTGCGTCTTCCGAGCGCGCGCAGGCAGAGGCGATCGCGACCGATGCAATGGCGGACGCGAGGACGATGATCGTTCTCATGGTTTTCCTCCGAGCGACAACAGCGCTCCTCGTCCGGCGATCCAGACCTTTCCCGGCGACGGGATCCAGATGCGCTCGAGCCGCGGGCGTCGTCCGCCGAGGCCGGCGACCTTCACGCGCCTCCAGGCGGTGCCGTCGTAGTGAAAGACGGTGCCCTCGTCTCCGGCGATCCAGATGTCGCTCGGCGACGAGCCGGCGATCACGCGGAGGTGCTGCTTCGTCGGCACTTCGTCGTAGGTCTCGAAGAAGTGTGGATCCCCGCGCCAGCGACGCACCGTGCCGGTCGAGCCGACGGCCCAGACGTCGTTCGGCCCGGCGGCCCAGACGCTCTCGAGCGCGACGAGCGTGTCCGTCTCGAAGGCGGACAGCGTCGGCTCGTCGGCCTCGGCGTTCGTGACGCGGAACGCGGCACCTCGCGGCCCGACGGCCCAGACCTCGTCGGCGGAGCGACCGTGGATTCCATAGACCACCCCGCACGGGACGGTCGACCCGCACTTGTCGAGCGTCGCCGGCGTGAGGGCGAAGCTTCCGTCGGCGGCCCGCCGCAATCGCCAGAGGCCGCCACGGCGCTGCGTCGTCGCGCCGATCCAGAGTGACGTCGACTCCGCGTGAGCCCACGACGTGTAGACGCGCCCTTCGGCCCAGGCTGGATGAAGCTTCGCAGAGCCGAAGAGCGACCAACCACCAGCGGATGGAGCTCCCGCGTCGGTATCGAGCCTGCGCGTGTACAAGCGCTTCGGATTCTCGAAGGCGATCTCGGCCTCGCCGCGTACCCAGAGCGCGAGGAACGAATACTGCGTGTCCGTCACGGACGGCTTCCAGGACGTGCCATCGAAGTGTGCGGCCGCGCCGGCGGAACCGACCAGCCATGCATCGGTCGGCGACCGGCCCGCGATCGCTCGAACGTGAGTGCGCACATCCAACATCTCCGGCGTCGCGACTGCGCCGAAGAGGGGACTTTCGCAGAGCGCGTCGTCGGAGCACTCGTCCGGGTAGTACTCGCAGTCGTCGGCGCAGACCGAGGCGTCTTCGCCGGTCTCTGCGTCACCACCTGCGTCGGGCTCAGCCGACGGCAAAGGCGTGCTCGCGTCGTCCGAGAGAGAGGTGGGCGTCTCACCGTCGGTCGCGCATGCTGCCAGTATGGCGAGCGCGCACACAGTCCCGGTGACGGCAATGAACCAGGTAGTCTTCATCGCGGCGGTCCTCCAGCATCCCGAAGCTCGTCGCACGGCTCGACCATGCATTGACCGTTGACGCATGCCTGACCGGCGATGCCGTCACAGACGACCCCGCACCCACCGCAGTTCTTCGGATCGGATGAAAGGTTGGTCTCGCAACCGTCATCGCGGCTGCCGTTGCAGTCGCCCCAGCCGGAGTTGCACGACCAGTCGCAACTTCCGTGGACGCAAGCCGCGATGGCGTGCGGCGCGTCGCGGGGACAAGGGGCCCCGCACGCGCCGCAGTGGTCCGGGTCCGAAGTGAGATCGCGGCAGTTGCCCATTCTCTCGACCTCGACGCCGCCTTGGGTCACGGTAGCCCCGCAGAACGTCGTTCCCTTGGGGCACATGCACGCCGGGATGGCCCCGGCGATGCCCAGTGCCATCAGATCGCACGTCATGCCGTCCAGGCATCGATTTCCGCACGTTCCGCAGTTGTCGTCGTTGTTACTGAGGTTGGTCTCGCAGCCGTTGTTTGGATTGAGGTCACAATCGCCCCAGCCGGACTTGCATTTCAGCTTTCCGCACGCGCTCTCGAAGCAGCCGAAGTACGTGTTCGGCTGCGCCTCGCGGGTCCCGTCACCTTCGGGCGGACAGGCGTTGCCGCACGCACCGCAGTTCTTGTCATCGTGGGACGGCTCGAGGCATTCTCCGAGGTCGGGATTGCCGAAGAGCCCTCCGCAGTAGAGCTCGCCCGGCTTGCAGCCACACTGAAAATCAGAAGTAAGAAGCCCACGGTCGATACACGGCTTGTCTGCGGGGCATTTATTCCCGCAGTATCCGCAATTGTCATTACTAAGAGGCTTCGCCTCACAGCCGTTGTCCGGAACGCCGTCGCAGTCGAGCTCAGTCGCGCTGTTGCAGCTCAAGACGCAGCGGCCGTCGGCGCACATGGAGTTTTTCGACGGGCACTTGTTCCCGCATTCGCCGCAGTTGTTCAGATCCGTGAGGAGATCGACATCGCAGAGGAACTGCGAGGTCGGACACGTAGTGTGGCCCGGGGGACACCGGTTCGACGGGCAATAGGACCTGAGGTCGTTTTCTTCCCCGGTGACCGCGGCGTCAGCCTCCGGAACGACGAAGACGTTTCCGCCGTCGGACGGAATCTCTTCGCCGACACGAACCGACTGCGAACAACCCGAAGGAGCGGCAGCGGATATACAAAGAAGCAGAACCGCGCCTACCGCAGCGGCCTTGCCATTCAATCGATCAATCCTCGTCACGGTGAACCTCCGACGAGTGCGTCGAGACGGGTGAGATGAGCCGAGCTCGGATACCGAGCGCGAAAGGCGTCGGCTCGCGCGCGTGATTCGCCCCTTCGTCCGAGCCGGACGAGCGCGTCGATCGCGACGATTTCGCGCTCCTGGTAGAGCGCTCCATGCGGAAATCGCAATGGATGGCCGTTGGCGAGCTCCAGCGCCTGCGCCGGATCCGACTTGAGCGCGGCGCGCGCGCGACGCAGATAGCTCACTTCGGTCTCGCTCTTTTCGGCGACGGCGGGCTCGCCCGGAAGCTGACTCGGGGGAGCGGGCTCCACGGGCAACGTCGGCTCCACAGGCAATGCGGGCTCCGCCGGCAATGCGGGCTCCTTCGATGGCCCCGTGAGCTCGCGCGGAGCGACGACGCGAACGGGCGGACGTGTCGTCGGCAGGAGCGTGGGCTCGTGCGTCGAAAGACGAGCGGGGCGAGTCGGCTCGTTCGCCAACGTCACGCGTTCGGATGCGACGACCGAACGACGCTCCTCCTTCACGCTCGCGACGCGATCGTCCTTCGACGAGATTTCGAAGACGCTGATGCCGAGCACCGCAAGCGACGCACCGATCAACGGAAGGATTCGATGGATCCCGCGCGTCGCCTTCGCAGCCGCGTAGCCCTTCGATGCCGGCGAAGCGTTTTCGAGCCAGTTGTCGAACCGATCTTCGAGCCGACGAAGCTGCGCATCGTCGGGATCGCTCCGCCCCGAACGCAGGAGCCGCTCGAGCGCCTGTTCCTCTTCTTGGCTGGTGCTCATTTCGATTCCTTCGACATTCTGGAGAGCATCGCGAGCGCTTGTTTCTTCGCGGCGGCGAGGCGCGAGTACCCAGTCGCCACGGGACAGCCGACGATCTCTGCGATCTCGGTCATCTCGAGGTGCTCGAGCTCGTGGAGGACGAAGACCGCGCGCTTGTCCTCGTCCAGACGAGCGATGACCTGCGCGAGCTGCCGACGCGCATGGAGACGGTCGGCCTCCCCGCTGTCCGCCGACGCCGCGAGCTCGGGGACTTCATCGACGAGGACCTCGCGGTGGATGCGAAAACGCCGCCGGTAGCCGGCGGCTACGCGGACGGAGATCCCGTAGATCCACGCTCGAATCGAGCTCGACCGTTCGAGCTGCGCGAGCTTTTGAAAGATGATGATGAAGACCTCTTGGCTGACATCCTCGAGGTCCCGCTCCGCCACGCCCTGATACCGAAGCGTCCGCCACACGAAGGCGCCGTACTGTCGAACGATCTGGCGAGCGGCGGCGTGAGCTTGCATGGCGACAGCGTCGACCGCGTCCGCGTCGACCGCCGATGCGTCCCCGAGATCGGGAACAGTCGCTCCTGTAGCCCAGGTCATTCCCGGGAGCAGTGCGATGACGGTGCGGTCACTCTCAAAAAAAATCGAGCGCGACGCCGAAAGAGCCGATCCCCGTCACCGGTGAGCCGCGGTACAGGGACCGCTCGACCCGACGGTCGTCGAGGACCGTGAAGTCGCTCCGCTGAGGAGTCGCCGCGAAGCCGATCGCGGCGAAGGCGTGGACGCGCTCCCCGAGCCTGTACGTTGCGCTCGCCTGCGCCAGGCCCCCGAACCTGACCGCCATGCCGCTCCGATCTTTGCCGAAGCCGCTTCCCCACGCGACGGCGAGCTCAGCCTGAGGTCCGATGCACGCCGTCATCACGAAGCGTCCGGCCGGGATCGTCAGCGGACATACGCCGAGGCCAAACATCGTCCGGAAGAGCCGCACGGTTCGCCCTTCGGGCACCGACTCACCTTGGCCCCAGAAGAACGCATCGGCGATCAGAGGCCAGAAGCTCCCCGGCACGAGAACGACGGACGCATGAGCTCCGCCTCCTACGCCTCCGGAGGAGCTCATGTCGACGGCCGCGCTCGGACCGAGCTTCCCGGTCGAGTGCCAGGGCACCCGACGCCTCTCTCGTTCGTCCGCCAGCTCCTCCGGAGTCGGCGGAAGATCGATCATGAGGGCCAGCGCGAGGACGAGTGACTCCGATGCCTCCTCGCAGCTCTCGCTGTCGATCGTGAGGTCACGGCGCCCGAGATGGCGGCCGCTCGGCGTCGCAAGCGCGATCCGTGCAAGCCACTGAGGCGCAGCATCGGCTCTCTGGATCTCCACGCGAAGGACGCGATCGGCGTGCGCTTGGTCGGCGAATGCACGACGCGCGAGCGAGCGCTCGACGTCCTCGATCAGCTCCGACTCCGAAGGACACGCATCTGCCCCCCGGCCCCGCGTCCACTCGAGAAGCACCAGCGATCGCGGTTGCTCTTCGGCGCCTTCAGCGATCCCCGTCGTGGCGAGACACGTGAGCGGAAGAGCAAGAAGGCACGACCACCACTGCCGTGCACGCATGAATCGGCAGGACGATAGCAGCTCGCACTGGAGCCCGCCCGCGTTCTCCGTGGCGGTAGCTTCTCCCCATTCGGTGGATGGGTGGACGGCCGAACGTCGATTGGCGATAGGATGCGCAGCGTGAAGCTCTATGTGATGCGCCACGGGCCTGCGGAGGACAACGCACCGACGGGGCGCGACGAAGATCGTGCCCTGACGCCCGCAGGCCGAGAGCGAACCCGCGCCGTCGCGCGCGCCTTGCTGGCAGCAGACGAAGCGCCGCTCACGATCATCGCGAGCCCCCTCGTCCGTGCGCTCCAGACCGCGGAGATCGTCGCCGCTGTGACCGATCTGGAGAAGCGGGTCCGCGAGGCGAAGGAGCCCGGCGGTGCATCCGGCGCGGTCGAGATCCGGCGGGAGATGGCGCCCGGAGGTGATGCGGTCGGCCTGATCCGCGAGCTGGTGCAGAGCGGCCGCAAGCGCGCCATGATCGTCGGCCACGAACCCGACCTCTCGATGCTCGTAGCGCGCCTGGTGAACCGTGCCCCTGAGCAAGGGATGCTCAAGTCGATGGTCGTGGGCGTGAAGGTCGAGCCAACACCGGCGGATGCGGCCAACGGCCGATCGGCGAGCAGCGTGAGCGCTGCGCTTCGCTTCATCCTCGACCCGAAGTCGCTCCACTGGCAGCGCGACTGACCACGCCGGCCACGCTCCGTGCTGCGGCGCTGCCCCTCCGGAGGCTCCCGGTCAAGCACTTCCGCGTAGGGTCATCCAAACATGGCCTAACGACACTTCCTTACGCCGGATTCGGGCCATTTGGGGGGATTTGACCCCGCATTCATGTGGCGGTAAATACAGGATAAATTGGGGTTCCTTGACACCTCGGGACCTGTCCCTTACCCCGCATAAGACCCCCCGATGAGCGCGCGAACCTGCGTCCCCGAGCTCGATCAGTGGCTGGCTCCGCGCTGGTCACGCGGCGGCACGGGGGCCGCTCGGAGCTCGGTCGGGCGGGGCCGCTCGCTGGGGCCGATGCCCGCGGCGGCGATTCGCGTCCCCGAGCGGCTCAGCGCGCAGCTCGCGCTCGTCTTCCCTTCGGCGGCGCCGCAGTTGTTCGTTCACGAGGGCGCGCGCCAGGCGCTCGAGCGGCGGCTGAAGGCAGCTTGCCCGGGTCG
>Ga0209958_1001115_pt1 | contig 25089 bp, 26 predicted proteins | sample ThiBio_inoc_plan_FD_183942 | JGI IMG/M metagenome (GOLD analysis project Ga0209958, IMG submission 183942) | Wastewater bioreactor microbial communities from Cape Town, South Africa - Thiocy_inoc_plan (SPAdes) | ecosystem: Engineered > Bioremediation > Thiocyanate > Unclassified | place: South... | reverse complement strand
GACGAAGGTCGTCGTGAAGCCCGTCGAGGACTGATTCACGCCGGTGAGGGTCTGCACGATCGCGTTGTTGTCGAGCTTGATCACCGCGTCGGTGTTGGTGGGCTTGACAGTGTCGCTCTCGTGCACGGTCACCGCAACGATCGCGCCCGAATCCAGCGTGGCCAGAGAGATGGGTTCGTCCGGCCCCGCCGATGCCGCGTAGGTCAGCGTCCCCGTCTGCGCGCCGGTCTGGTTGAACGCCTGCAGCCGGGAGGCGCGGTTGTCGGCAACGAGCTTTCGGAAGGGGTCGTTCGTCGAATCGAACTGCGCCGCGAACGCGCTGCTGTCACCGTTGGTGAGGATGTCGGCATAGGCCGCGGCCACCTTGTTGGGGGCGAGCGCCAGGAAGGGCGAGTCGGGGTCGATCGAGATCGCGCCGACGTACGAGGGCGCGAGATTGAGACTGGCCTGCGACACCAGCTCGGCCTCCCGCGTGACCTTGTAAGGCGACCAGGGGTCCTCCTGGGTCACGCTGAGGATGACGTCGCCAGTTTCGATGACCGCGAAGAATGTGCGCGGCCACCCGTCGTACGCCTCGGGCAGGATGATCTTGACAGGCTTGTCGGGCAACGCGCTCAGTGCCGTGTGCGCGGCGACGTCGCGGAGCTTGTAGTCCGTCTCGCGGGCCGCCAGAGCAGAGCCCGTCAACCGCAGCGCAGCCGCCGCGGGATCCTTGGCGGCATCGGCCTTCGCCACCTGCTCGGAGACGCGCGTGAGGATGCGCTCGGCCTGCTGCTGGGTGACGGCGGGCCGTCCCTGATCCTGCGGCACGACGACACTCTCGGATGCCGTGGGCGTCGGCGTGCCGGCGAACTGCGGCCAGGCATCGGCAGTGCAGCCGGTGAACAGCAACGCGGCGACGCCGACGGCCGGAACCGCGATGAGTGAGCGCTTGCCGCGGGTCAACTGACGACGCGAGGGCGTGGCGCTGATGACGCCCTTGTCGGCCCCCGCGACCGCGACGTCGATGGGCTCGGTCACCGGCATCGGCAGACCCTTGCGGCGCGGGCCGCGCGATCGGCGTGCATGCCGCACGCCGAGGACGTACACGATGATGCCGATCAGCAAGAAGATGCTGCCCAGGACGATGAGAGGACCCGCCCACGGGGTCGTCGCTCCCGTCGGCCAGGTCACGGTGAGGCTGCTCGGCGCCGGCTTCACACCGTCGGTGGCGACGAGCAGGCTCATGTCCGCCGGAAGCTGCAGGGGGGTGATGAGGACGTCATCCTGCTGGAACTCATCCAGCCAGAGATCCGAGCCGACGGGGGTGATCGGCGCGCTGCCGGCGGCCGGCGGGTTCTTCGCCGCGACGGCCGTCGTCGTGGTGGCTCCCCCATCGACGGTCACGTGGGTGTACGAGGACGGCGTCAGCCAGGCTTCGAGGTCGGCCGTGCGCCCGTACGAGGCGAAGATCGTGCCCGCCTCCTGGACACGGAGGGTCTGTGAGCCGGCGTGGCTGTTGAGCACGCTGCCATCGATCAGGATGTACGGCGCGTCGCCGGTGACGGAGATCGTCTCGCTCTCGGTCCGCGGACCCTGCAGAACGGTGCGCTGGGCGATACCGGCGCCGATCATGACCGCAGCCAGCACGAAGGCCGTCACAGCCCAGACGAAACGCACGTAAGACACCTCCCGCGCGCACCGCAGACGGGATCGCGGCGCGCAATCGACGTTCCAGCCTAGCGACATCCTGCTGTGCGTCGCCCGGGAGGACCGTGATACCCCCGACGACCGCCGCGGCCGTGTCGCCCGCGAAAGCGCCGCGCGGTGCGTATTCTGACATCACCATGAAGCTGCAGCATCCGTTCCGCACGGCTCTCGTCGCCACGCTCGGCGTGGGCGTCGGCATCCTGCTCATCACCAGCGTGCAGTCGCTGTCGACGATCCTGCTGTACGTGGGGACGGCCCTGTTCCTCGCGCTCGGGCTCGATCCTCTCGTCAGCTGGCTGGAGCGTCGTCGCCTGCCGCGGTGGGCGGCGCTGCTGATCACCTTCGCGGCAGTGCTGGCGGTGTTCACCGGCATCGTGCTGATCGTCATCCCGGTCCTCGTGGGGCAGATCGCTCAGCTGATCACGCAGGTGCAGCGACTCATCGACAGCGCGGTCAACGGCTCGTGGAACCCCGTCGACGATCTGTCGAAGTGGCTGCACGCCACCTTCCCCGCGCTGGATGTCGACATGGCGTTCAAGTACGTGTCCGACTGGTTCAACAGCCTGGACTTCGCGCAGATCGGAACATCGGCCGGCAACGTGATCCTCGGCATCGGCGCCTCGATCATCTCGCTCATCACCGGGGCGATCATCATCCTGATCCTCACGATCTACTTCACCGCGTCGACGCCGTCGCTGAAGGCGTCGGTCGCACAGCTCGTGCCCGCCTCGAAGCGGGCACGTTTCGTCGACCTCTCGGAGCAGATCACCGCATCCGTGGGTCACTACGTCATGGGGCAGGTCACGCTCGGTGCCATCAACGGTGTCCTCAGCGCCGCCTTCCTCTCGATCATCGGGGCCCCGTTCCCGGCCGTGTTGGCGGTGATCGCGTTCTTCTTCTCGCTGATCCCCCTCGTGGGCACACTCACGGGTTCGGCGATCATCGTGCTCACCTGCCTCATCCCCGGACTCAGCTCGCCGCTGACGGCGATCGTGGCGCTCGTCTGGTACGTGGTGTACATGCAGGTGGAGGCCTACCTCCTCTCGCCGCGCATCATGAACCGCGCGGTGTCGGTGCCCGGCGCCGTCGTGGTGATCGCAGCGCTGGCCGGAGGCGCCCTGCTCGGACTCCTCGGCGCGCTCATCGCGATTCCCGTTGCCGCGAGCATCCTGATCATCTACCGTCAGGTGATCATTCCTCGTCAGAACGAGCGATGAGTCCTACTGCTCGTCCCATTCGGTGGCGAGGGGCAGCGCGTCGGGGTTGACGGCCGCGACGATCTCCGTGAGAACGCGGCGCGTCTGCGTCTCCCCCACCCACAGATGCTTGCCGCCGTCGACGGCGATGACCCGCGCATGGTCGATGGGGGCGAAACGGTCGTGAGCCTCGGCGGGGCGGAGATAGTCGTCGAACTCGGGGATGAGAGCCACCACCTGCCTGGTCTCTCCCCGCCACGCGGCGACGTCCGCCGCGGTGGCGCGATGCAACGGCGGGGAGAGCAGGATGACACCGTCGATCGCGTGATCCCGCCCGTACTTCAGAGCCAGTTCGGTACCGAAAGACCATCCCACGAGCCAGGGATGCGGCAGAGCCCGCGCCTCGACGAAAGCGAGCGCCGCGGCAACGTCGAACTCCTCGGCGCGTCCGCCGTCGAAGGCACCCTCGCTCGTGCCGCGGGGCGACGTCGTGCCCCGCGTGTTGAATCGCAGGACGGCGAGGTCGGCGAGGGCCGGCAGGCGTCCGGCGGCTTTCCTCAGGATGTGCGAATCCATGAACCCGCCGGCTGTGGGCAGCGGATGCAGTGTCACGAGCGTGGCGACCGGGTCGCGGTGCGCGGGCAGCGCCAGCTCTCCGACGAGAGTCAGCCCGTCGAGCGTTTCGAGCTCGATCTCCTCGCGCCGCGCGGGCAGAAGTACCGGTCCGCGAATCTCCATCTCATGCCACCTTCCAACAGGCCGTGTGCCAGTGCCGCCGCGCGGCCAGATCCGCGGCGTCGCCCAGGACGCCGTCCGCGCGCCACACCACGACGTGAGCCGCGCGCGGCGCTATAGATCGGCCGCACCCCGGGCAGACGTAGGTCTTCTGCGCCTGGACGGCACTGACCGGTTGCACGGTCCACTCGGCGCCGCGCCGGGACTCGGTACGCTTCCAGCCGCTCAACAGCCGATCGAACGAATCGTCGGCTGGTGAGGGGTGCCGTCGGTTCGCGCGCGGCATGTGCTCAATACCACCCCGTGGACTGTGAGTGCGACCACGCCCCGCACGGGCTGCTGTAACGTCCCCCGATGTAGCCGAGGCCCCAGGCGATCTGCGTTGCAGGATTGGTCTCCCAGTCTGCGCCCGCCGACGCCATCTTGCTTCCCGGAAGCGCCTGCGGGATGCCGTAGGCGCCGCTTCCCGCGTTGTAGGCGCCCACTCGCCATCCGGACTCCTTGTTCCACAGGGCGACCAGGCAGGCGAACTCGTCGTCGCCCCAGCCGCGCTGCTGAACCATCCCGTACGCGATGGACTGTGCCGTGCCCGGGTCGGGGGCCACGAACGGGGGCGACCACGACGAGCTCGACGACGACGATCCCTTCGCTGCCGACGGCGTGGGCGTCGGCGTGGGCTTGGGCGTGACGTAGACGCTGTACACGACGCCGTCGCGTCCGAGGCCGACTGTCTGGTCGGATGCCGCGAGGTACGCCTGGGCGTTGGCGATCGTCGACGCGTAGAGAGAAATGGGGGCGACCTCGGCGGCCTGGGCGCGCGGGCTCGTGGCCGTCATCGGTCCGATGTACGCGACGCCGAATCCGAGAACGGCCAGCACGGCGAATCCGCTCATGACGCCGCGTCGGCGCGACCACTTCGCGGTGGGGGCAGGCGGACGCACGCGACGCGGGGAAACCTGATTTCTCCGCGCGGCGCGCGTCTCGGGAACATCGACGCGGGCGGGCGTCGATTCGGCGTCGGCAGTCACAGTCCTCCGATTCTAGCGCGCTGCTCCGAGCCCGCCAGGCTGTCCTGATCAGACGACGGCGAGCATGACCTCGACGGTGGCGTCCAGGACAGCGTCCACCTGCGCCTCGCTGTAGCCCCGCCGCTGCATCCGGAAAGCGACCGAACGCACCTGGTCGACGGTCACCGGTTCGCCGCTCTCGAGGAAGCGTGCGATCTTGTCGGCGACCAGATCGACCTCGTCGACCCGGTAGCCGAAGCGCAGCATTCCGACGCGGCGGAAGCGACGGCCCTTGGGGCGGGTGAGGCGATCCAGCACCTCCTGGGCCAGCTTGCGCGACTGTCCCACCCATGCTCGTGCGCCGCGACGAGACAGTGCCTGTTCGCGTTCGCGGGCGGCGAACGCGTCTTCGATGCGGCTGAGAGCAGCATCGACCGCGACCACCTGGTATCCACGCCGCACGAGCGGAAACGCGGCCGTGCGGACGGCGGCCGCATCGATGTCTGTCGACTGCCCCGACTCGAACGCCGCGCGGGCGCGGGCCAGGAAATCGTCGACGGCATCGGGACGATAGCCGCGGGTGCGGCCGGACGTCAGCGGGAACGGCGGCGCGCTCGTCGCGGCGGCGTCGTTCATGAGACCACCAGAGGAGAGAAGAGGAAATAGAGAGCCAGAGCGGCGGCAGCCGAGGGCAGGATCGAGTCCAGCCGATCAAGCACGCCGCCGTGGCCCGGCAGCCATGAACTCATGTCTTTGATGCCCAGATCGCGCTTGATCATCGACTCGCCGAGGTCACCGACGGTCGCACACCCCAAGATGAGCAGCCCGAAGACCACGCCGGCCCACCAGGGGATGCCGAGGACGAACAGTGCCCACAGGACGGAGGCGATGAGAGTCGCCAGGGCTCCCCCGGCGAACCCCTCCCATGTCTTCTTCGGGCTGATCCGCGGCGCCATCGGGTGCGAGCCGAAGGCGAGCCCGGACGCGTAGGCTCCGGTGTCCGTCGCGACCACGGCGATCAGCATGCCGAGTACCCAGTACTCGCCCTGGTCCTGGCGCAGCAGGACCAGCGCGAGACTCGCCAGGAACGGGACGTACAGCGGGAGGAAGCCGGCGATCAGCACATCGCCGAGGACCTCGCCGTATCGACGCCCGTCGCGAGCGACCATCTGCGCGAGCAGCCGCCATACGATCACCGCGGTCACCGCCCCGAAGGTCAGCGCCCAATGCGTCAGGTGACCCGCGAAGAAAGCGGACAGCATGATGACCGCGCCGGCGACGATCTGCGGCCACACATCGACGCGCCGGCCGGCGGTCTGCAGCGCCCGGCTGAACTCGAACACGCCGAGCAGACACACCGGCACCGCGAACACGAGGAAGAGCCACTTGATGAACAGCAACGAGCCCAGCACCACTGCTCCGACCGCCAGCCCGATGAGGATCGCCATCAGAAGATTGCGACCGGTGCGCGCATTGATGCGGTCGGTGACTTCCTCGAAGTCGGCGCGAGCCCGGTCCATCTGGTGCTCGATCTCGGTGCGCGCGGCGCGCACGTGAGCCTGGAAGCTCGCCGAGCTTGCGGAGCGCGTGCGGTCCCCCTCCGGGTCCGGAGCGCCTCCGAGCCCGGCATCTCCCGGCGAGTCGGTGGTCGGCACGTCCTCAGACCTCGAGAAGCTCGGCTTCTTTGCGCTTGAGTGCCTCGTCGATCTCGTCGACGTGGCTGCGCGTGACGGCGTCCAGCTCCTTCTCGGCACGCACGAGATCGTCTTCGCCGACCTCGCTCTTGAGCGCGTCGAGCTCATCCTTCGCCTTTCGACGGATGCCGCGAAGGTGCACCTTGGCGTCTTCCCCCTTGGTGCGAACGAGCTTCACGTACTCCTTGCGACGCTCGGCCGTCAGTTCCGGCATCGACACACGCACGATGTTGCCGTCGTTGGACGGGTTCGCGCCCAGGTTCGGCATGTCGCGGATCGCCTGCTCGATCGCTTTGAGAGCGGACTTGTCATAGGGCGTGACGACCAGAGTGCGCGCTTCCGGCGTGTTCAGGGATGCCAGCTGGGCGAGCGGGGTCGGGGAACCGTAGTAGTCGACCAGGATCTTCTGGAAGAGCTGGGGGTTCGCACGACCCGTGCGCACGGTCGCGAAGTCATCCTTCGCAGCCTCCACGGCGCGGTCCATGCGGGCGGACGTGTCAGCCAGGATCTCGGCGATCACGGTCACTCCATTCGTTCGGTACGTCAGGGAAAAGTCTAGTGCGCAGCCTTGAGCGGCTCAGACGGTGACGAGCGTGCCGATGGATTCGCCCAGGAGCGCGCGCGTGACGTTGCCCGCGGGTTCCATGCCGAAGACACGCATGTCGATGCCGTTGTCCATGCACAGGCTGAACGCCGTGGAGTCCACGACTTTCAGGCCCCGCTGGAGGGCGTCGCGATACGTGATGGTGTCGATCCGGACGGCATCCGGGTTCGTCTTGGGGTCAGCCGTGTAGACGCCGTCGACGCCGTTCTTGGCGACCAGGACCTCGTCCGCGCCGATCTCGAGAGCGCGCTGCGCGGCGACCGTGTCGGTCGAGAAGTAGGGCAAACCGGCGCCGGCGCCGAAGATGACCACGCGGCCCTTCTCCATGTGCCGCTCGGCGCGACGCGGGATGTAAGGCTCTGCGACCTGAGTCATCGAGATGGCCGACTGCACACGTGTGGCAGCGCCGGCCTGCTCGAGGAAGTCCTGCAGCGCGAGCGCGTTCATCACGGTGCCGAGCATGCCCATGTAGTCGGCGCGCCCGCGGTCCATGCCACGCTGGCTCAGTTCCGCTCCGCGGAAGAAGTTGCCACCGCCCACCACGATGGCGATCTCCACCCGGTCGACCGCCGCGGCGATCTCGCGTGCGATCTGACCGACGACGTCGGGGTTGACACCGAGCTGGCCTCCTCCGAAGGCCTCCCCGGACAGCTTCAGGAGGACGCGACGGCGTCCGGTGTTCTCATCGGTCACGGGGGGTTCCTCTCGTCGAGATGCAGACTATCGAAGGCGGTGCACGGAAAAGGGGTCCGCATTCGGTGAATGCGGACCCCTTGACGCGACTTACGCGCCGACCTTGAAGCGGGCGAAGTCGGTGATCGTGATGCCGGCGTCGCCGGCGACCTTGGCGACGGACAGCTTGTTGTCCTTCGCGTAGTCCTGATCCAGCAGAGCGACCTGCTTGAAGAACGCGTTCACGCGGCCTTCGACGATCTTCGGCAGCGCCGCCTCCGGCTTGCCCTCGTTGCGGGAGATCTCCGTGACGATCTCGCGCTCCTTCTCGACCTCTTCGGCCGGGACGTCCTCGCGCGAGAGGTAGGTCGGGTTGGCGAACGAGATGTGCTGCGCGATCGAGCGCGCGGTCTCGGCGTCGTCACCGGTGTAGGCGAGCACGACGCCGACCTGCGGCGGAAGGTCCTTGCTCGTCTTGTGCAGGTAGATCTCAAACTTGTCACCCGTGATCGTGCGCACGCGACGCAGCTCGACCTTCTCACCGATGATCGCTGCCTCATCGGAGATGAGCTCGGCAACCGTCTTGCCCTCGGCATCCGCGGCCAGCGCGGCCTCGACGGAGTCGGCGCTGACGGCGGCGGCGGCCGCGAGCACCTGGTCGGCGAGAGCGATGAAGCGCTCGTTCTTGGCGACGAAGTCGGTCTCGGTGTTCAGCTCGAGGATGGTGACCTTGCCGTCGTTGAGGGCGGCGGCGACGAGGCCCTCGCTGGTGGAGCGGTCGGCACGCTTCGCGTTGCCCTTCGCGCCCTTGAGGCGGAGGATCTCGACGGCCTTCTCGAGGTCGCCGTCGGCCTCCTCGAGCGCCTTCTTGGTGTCGACCATGCCCGTGCCGAGCTGCTCGCGCAGGGCCTTGATGTCGGCGATGGTGAAGTTTGCCATGGGTGGTGGCTCCTTGCGTGTCGTGAGTTCTCGTGGGATGCCGGCGCGAAGCCGCCCGTCAGGAGCGGCTCCGCACCGGAGAAGTGGTCTTACTCGGCAGCGGTCGCTGCGGCGTCGCCCTCGGCCTTGGCCTCGGCGCCCGCGACATCGGCGGCCGACTCGGTGGCGATGGTCTCGACCTCGGCGACGTCGGTGACGACGGGCGTCTCGAGCAGCTCGCGCTCCCAGTCGGCGAGGGGCTCGGCGTCGGCGGACTCGTCGGTCGGCTGGTGACGCTGGATGAGGCCCTCCGCGGCGGCGTCGGCGATGATGCGCGTGAGCAGGCCCACCGAGCGGATCGCGTCGTCGTTGCCCGGGATCGGGAACTGGAACTCGTCGGGGTCGGCGTTCGTGTCGAGGATGCCGATCACGGGGATGCCGAGCTTCTGCGCCTCGCTGACGGCGAGGTGCTCGCGCTTGGCGTCGACGATCCAGATCGCCGAGGGCGTCTTGGTGAGGTTGCGGATACCGCCGAGCGACTTGTGCAGCTTGTCGAGCTCGCGCTTCTTCAGCAGGAGCTCCTTCTTCGTGAAGCCGCTGTCGGCGGGGTTCTCGAAGTTGAGCTCCTCGAGTTCCTTCATGCGGGCGAGGCGCTTGCTGACCGTCGAGAAGTTGGTCAGGAGGCCACCGAGCCAGCGCTGGTTGACGTACGGCTGGCCGACGCGCGTCGCCTGCTCGGCGATGACTTCCTGCGCCTGCTTCTTGGTGCCGACGAACAGGATGGTGCCGCCGTGCGCGACCGTCTCGCGGACGTACTCGTACGCCTTGTCGATGTACCCCAGCGACTGCTGCAGGTCGATGATGTGGATGCCGGAGCGCTCCGTCAGAATGAAGCGCTTGACCTTCGGGTTCCACCGGCGGGTCTGGTGTCCGAAGTGGACGCCGCTGTCGAGCAGCTGGCGAATGGTGACGACGGCCATGGCCGTTCTCCTTCTCTTTGGGTTGATCGCGTGGGCCGATCGGCCCGAGCGCCTGGTGCCCGGCGCACACCCGCTCACCGCTGTGGCGGTGAGACCTCGAGGTGTGGATGCCGCGGAATCCGTCCGGGGACGGGGCCGCTGTGGGCACGCGGAGTCACCCCGACCAGCGGGGTGCTCAGCCAGTGTATCAGCCGCAGCGCCTCCTCCCCCGACGCTCGCTGACGTCGGCCGCCCACAGATGCCCGTCGCGGCCGCCGTGGGTGGAAGGCGGCCGCGAGGGTGGAGCGATGAACGCAGATCGACAACGTCGCATGGTGAAACGCGTGATTCGGGTGGCAGGCACGGTGCTGGCGGTGACCCTCGCCGTCGTCTCCGGTGCATCCGGTGCCGCCGGGGCGGACGGGCATGAGCTGCGGCCGGCGAGTGGGTCCGCCGGCGCGGCGTCTGCGCGGTGGTCGTGGCCGGTCTCGCCGCCGCGCATCACGGTCGCCTACCGAGCGCCCGCTCATGCATACGGCCTCGGACACCGGGGCATCGATCTGGCCAGCGCAGTCGGTGCGGACGTACGGGCTCCCGACGACGGCGTCGTCGCCTTCGCCGGCGTCGTCGTCGATCGACCGCTGATCACGATCGACCACGGCGATGGACTGGTCTCGACGATGGAGCCCGTCAGCGCGATCGTGCCGGTGGGGACGAGTGTGCAACGGGGTGAACAGGTGGGCACCGTGGCGACGGGCGGTCACACGACGCCCGGCGAGATCCACCTGGGAGCGCGGAGAGACGACGTCTATCTCAATCCGCTGCGGCTGTTGGGCGAGGTGCCGCGGGCCGTACTGCTTCCGTGCTGCGAGCCCGCTCAACAGCCGGGATAGGTGTGGCCGGCGACGCTGGCGGCCTCATCTGGACAGCCGGTGAGCACAGACGCCGCGATGACGGCGGCATCGACAGCGGGCGCGCGGGTCTTCACGAGAGCAGGCCCGCGGCGCACTCACGCGCGAGGATGCGCCTGCCGGTAGGCGGCCGCCAGTCGCTCCGCCGAGACATGTGTGTAGATCTGGGTGGTTCCGAGGCTGGCATGACCGAGCATCTCCTGCACGGTGCGCAGGTCGGCGCCGCCGTCGAGCAGATGAGTGGCCGCTGAGTGGCGCAGCGTGTGAGGACCGACGCTCTGCCCGACCGTCGGGGAGACGACGCGCGAGACGACGTCGTAGGCGGAACGCGCGCCCAGCCGTGCGCCGCGGGCTCCGACGAACAGCGCCGCCGTTCCGGAGCCGCGTCCCACGAGCACGCAACGACCGCGCGCCAGATAGGCGTCGAGAGCGTGAGCGGCAGGAGCGCCGTACGGCACGACACGCTCCTTGCTGCCCTTACCCACGACACGGACCGTGCGGCGCTCGCGATCGATGTCGTCGACATCCGTCCCGCAGAGTTCGGACACGCGAAGAGCGGAGGCGTAGAGAAGTTCGACGAGCGCGGCGTCCCTCAACGCGATGGCATCGCCGCCGTGCGCGCGCGTCTCGGCATCCGTCAGCACGGCGGTCATGGCGGGCGCGGTCGCCACCTTCGGCAAGGAGCGCCCCCGGCGCGGGGCCACCAGTCGCAGCGCAGGGTCGACCTCGAGGCGCGCCGTCTGCCGAGCCCACGCGAAGAAGCCGCGCACGGCTGCTGTGCGCCGCGCGAGTGTCGCCCGTGCGTCGCCGCGTCGTGTCGCGGTCCACAGCCATTCCCGCAGATGCTCCAGATCGACATCCGCCAGATCGCGGTCTCCGATCACCGCGACGAGATCGCGCAGATCCCCCGCGTACGCGCGCACCGTCGCCGCGGACAGCCGCCGTACGTCCGAGAGCTCGCGCGTGTAGGCGTCGGCTGCTTCGGAGAGTCTCACCAGACCAGCATCCCTCGTCTCGAGGGTGCGCGGCGGGCGGCACACCGCAGTGCGTGGCTCGCACCGCGGTTCGCATGGCACCGCTCGTCACCACAGTCGCGCGGGTCGCGGCTCAGACCGGCGTCGCCATCCGTCGCCGCTGCGCTCGACACGTCCATCCAGTTCGAGTAGCGCAAGGATCCCGCTCGCCTCAGCGACGGAGAGGCCCGACAGGCGCGCGACCTCCGTGGTCGCACGCGCCCGACGACCGCTCAGCGCGTCCAGTACTCGCGTGCGCTCATCGGTACGCCCGCCGTCGCCGGGATCAGGCTCGTCGGCTGTGTCGCCAGAGATCCCCAAGAGCTCCCACGCATCGGCGGCGGAGGTCACACAGACCGCGCCCGCCTCGCGCAGGAGCCGGTGGCAGCCCGCGGATGCGGCGCTGGTTATCTGTAGTCATGTGTGGTCGTACGTGGTTGTCAGCGTCGGATGTAGATCGTCCTTGGGTGGACACTCCCGCAGCAGTGTCAGTGACGGCGGCTACGGTGCGATCATGAGTGACCTCGGGCTGTTCGCGTTCCGCTGGGTGCCGACTTTCTCCGGTGTCGATGCCGGCGTGGTGTTCGATCGGACGCAGGGGACGATTCACCCCGGCGCGTGCGACTGGCTGCGTTCTCTGTCCGAGTCGGGCGCGTCTCCGAACACGGTGCGGAACTACGGTCTCCGTGTGGCGGGCTTCCTGAGTTGGTTGCCGGCGCAGGGGCTTCACTGGACTCAGGTGCGACCGTCCACGCTGGTGCAGTGGAAGAACCATCTGCTGATGACACCGGTGCCGCGAGGCTCCACGATCGCGACGCCTCGCAAGCCCGCGACGGTCGCCGCGTGGTTGGTCGCGTTGGTGGAGTTCTACAGGTGGGCCGCGCTTGAGGATCTCGTGCCCAGGGCCCTGGTCGCCCAGCTGACGGAGGATCAGTTGGTGCGCCCGGGGACGCGGGGCGGTGAGCACGGGCGGATCCGGAGTGTGATGACGAGATCGTTGAAGGTCCGAACGGTGCACGTGGAGACGGCGCCGTTGTGGTTGTCGGAGGAAGCTGAGCGGCGGGCTCTGCTCGAGTTGTCACTGCGGCCGCGGGACCGTTTTTTGGTGGATCTGCTCTACTTCACCGGGCTGCGCATCGGTGAAGCACTGTCGCTGTTTCGACAGGACCTGCATCTGCTCGCCGACAACAGCGCGCACGGCTGCCGGCTCCGCGGTCCCCATCTGCATGTCGTGCGGAACCGTTCCGTGAACGGCGCGCGGGCGAAGTCTCTGCGGACCGTTCCGGTGCCCGCGGAGCTGGCGTTGTCGTATCAGGAGACGTTGTCGGAACGTTTGAGGCTGCTCGGTGACGACGGGAGTCCGAACGCGATCGTGTCGCTGGAGGGCTCGACTGCGGGCCGGGCGTTGACCTACCCGACGGTGGTCGACCTGTTCCGCCGGTGGTCGAACCGTCTGGGGTTCTACGTGAGGCCACATCTGCTGCGGCACACGCGCGCCACGATCTGGTTGCGCGGGCTGGAGGGGCAGGCGGTGGACCTGGATGTCGTGCGGGTGCTGCTCGGGCACCGATCGTTGGCGTCGACGCTCATCTACACGCACGCCAGCGATGAGGCGCTGCGCGCTGCGGTCGTACGCACGACGATGGATTCGGAGGACCGATCGTGACGCTCATCGTCGAGACCGCGGAGGCACCAGGCAGCCAATCTGGAAGCGGTTGGCGGGATTTCCTGGCGGGGATGTTGAACGAGGAGTGGGTTGTTGGTGCGTGGGATGCGGCAACTGGGATCCTGACGGTCGATCCGTTCAACGAGCTCAACGATTTCCGTGCCTGCCGGCGGCCGGGTTGCGCGAATCCCGCTTCGCGCGTCGACTACTGCCCGCCATGCCAGCGGCGGGCCAGACATGCGGGCGTGAGCGTTGAGGAGTATGCCCGCACGCACCCGAAGGTGAGCTTGGATGCGAGGAGGACGACCCGCGGCTTCGAGCTCTGCGGCATATCCGATGAGGCGGGCGTCCGCTGCGGGCGGGCGATGACCACGCGGGGTCTGTGCCCCACGCACTACGACCTGTTCGCGAAACGCTGCAAGCAGTCGGACGCCGCGCTCACCGATCACCGTCTGGAGGCATTCGTCGCCGATCGGGTGGGGAAGGTCGTGTTCCCGTCAGTCCCGTGCCCAATTGCGTCGTGCGGCAGGATCCTGTCGCACAGCATCAGCAGCGGCCTTTGCGACTATCACGACTCGGGACTGCGGGCGGCGCGCCGCAAGCAGCCTGCCCTCACGGTCGAGGACTTCATGGGCTCGAACGTGGTGCTGGAGCGTCACCAGCTCGCGCTCGGGTCGCTGAGCGAGCCGTTGCGCACGGAGCTGCTGTTCGTCATCCAGCAGTATGCCGATCGCGGCGTGGGCCGGGTGATGATCAGCAAGCTGCGGCCGTTCATCAACGACGTCGCCGCCGATCGGCACACCGACCTGTTGGAGTGCTTCCGGTCGCATGAGCACTCCGTCCGGTTGAAGGGTCTGCGCGCGGTCGGGATCCTGCTGCTGGAGAAGGCGCACCGTCAATTCGAGGGATACGACTCGCTCCGCGGCGATCTGATCTTCCTCCAGGACCTGCCGCTGCGGGAGACCCAGTCGGCACGGAACCCGGATCTCGGCGGCACCCCGCTGGATATTCGGAAGCTCACGCAGCCGTGGCTGGCGGACGCGTTCCGCACCTGGCTGGGTGCGACGTTGGAACCGCGTGGGGCAGTCCGGAAGTGTTTCGACGTCTGCGCCGAGGCATCCCAGGTGATGGCCGCTCGCCGGTCCGACGCGGGCACGGATCCGACGCGACTGTCCTACGAGGACATGGCGGCGATCATCGCACGGTTCGAGCAGCGCTGGTCGGCGCAGGGGATCAAGTTCACCTACTCGGTCTGGTGGGAACTCTGCCGGCTGGCACGACGGTTCGGCGTCTGGGATGAGATCCCGGAGAGCTTCGCGCAGAACTACGCCGCGCAGAAACGCCGCACCCTGCGGGGGAAAGGCGACCAGAAGGTCGAAAGCGATCGGGTGACCCCTGCCGCGGTCGTCGCGCATCTGCGAAGCCACACCGACCAGCTCGACATCGGTCGCCATTCCGACATGTATCGGTGCGTGCTCGAACTGCTCATGGAGACCGGCCGCCGACCGGCAGAGATCGCGACCTTGCGCACCGACTGTCTCGTTCAGGATCGGCACGGCGGCTGGCTGCTGCGATACACGGCGCACAAGACCGGCGGCGCGACCAAGGAACTCCCCGTCGAGACACCCGTCGTCGAGTCGATCCGGCGGTGGGAGCGCATCCGCACCGAGCGAGGCATCAGATCGTCGTACCTGTTCCCGAGCGGGAGGCGCCGGCTGCAGGACGAGAACATCCCGCCGATCGGGGAACGCTACCTGGGCAAGATCCTGCACAAGTTCGCAGCGAACCTTCCCCAGGTCCCCGGGCCGGTGACGGACGCTGACGGGCACCCGGTCGACTTCGACCTGACCACGGTGCAGCCCTACGACTTCCGCCGCGCCTACGCGCAACGTCACGCGGACAACGGGACAGACCCGGACGTGTTGCGGCAGCTCATGGACCACGTCTCGTTGAGCACCACGATGGGCTACTACCAGGTCAGTTCGAAACGTCGCCGGAAGGCCGTCAACACGCTCGCCCCGCTTGCGCACGATCGTCACGGCCGACAGGTCGGCATCGCGAACGGGCGTATGCAGCTGAAGATCACACCGGTCCCTTACGGCGACTGCGCGGAGCCGAGCAATGTCGCCGCTGGCGGTACCGCGTGTCAGCTGCGGTATCAGTGCGCGGGCTGTGGGTTCTTCCGCCCCAACCCTTCACACATCCCAGAGATCGAGAAGGAGATCGTGAAGCTGAAGTCGCAGTTGCGGATCGCGGAGGCCTCCGACACCGCCGGCTACTTGCTGGACGCGCAGCGCGGCCTGATCGCCGACTACGAGAAGGTGCTCACCACCATGCGGGAACGTCTCGAACAGCTCCCACAGGACCAGCGGCGTGAGATCTCCACCATGTCCGAGGTGATGAGACGCGCCCGCAGCGCTGCCCTCGCCGGGAAACACATCGAGCTGAGGGAGATATGACGACGACGATGCCCACCCCACCCCGAGGAAACTCCGCTGCGTTGGCCCAGGCGCGGGCCGAGGCCAGCGCCCGCAAGCACCGTGATGTCGCCGCGACTCTGCACGCGGCCGCAGCACACGGCCAGGCGCTCACGGTCTCGACTCTCGCGGCCGCGGCCGGCGTGAGCCGGCAGTTCCTCTACAGCCGCCCCGATCTCATGGAGGGCCTACGTCGGCATCAGGAACGACATCCAGCCGCAGGCGACCGCCCCCTCCACGCGGCACGCGCCGCGGACCTGGTGAACGCGCAGAACACGATCAAACGACTCAAGGGTGAAGCCCGCGAGTTGAACCGGAGGCTCGAGTCGGGGCTTGCCGCGCAGATCGAGCTCCGGGATGAGAAGCGACTGCGTGAGCTCTATGAGCACCGCGGCCATGAGATCGAACGACTCCTCGGCCAGAACGCCGACCTGCTCCGCACCGTTTCCCAACTGCGCGAACAAGTCCGCAGTCTCGAGGACGATCTCGCGGTGGAACGCACCGCCATCCGCGAACTCATGGGGCAACCAGCCAACGTCACCAGCATCCGATTCAGTGACCGATGAGGTAACGGCGGAGCGGGACACCCCTTGCGATGGTGTCCCGCTCCGCCGTCACTGGCTCGGCTATCGGGTGAGCGCGACGCTCTTCCCCGTCACTTCAGTCCCGAAGGTGATTGTCTGGTTGAGGCCGCTGTATCCGGACATGCAGGGGTTGTTGCCTGCGTAGGACCAGCAGAGCTTCGCTCGATAGTTGTTGCTCTTGAAGTTGCCCCGGTTGGGCCAGGTTCCGCTGGCGCCGGTACCGTCAAATCCGTACCACAGGTGCGGTGACAGGTAGCCCTGCCAGCAGGCCCGGTCACCGCTGCAGTTCGGCACCACGCCGAACGGCTGCACTAGCGACGGTGCAGCATCAATCGCCACGAACTCGCCGGTTGCGGGGTCCACCGTCAGGATTGCCGGCTCACCGGACTCGAACAGATCCCTCTCAGCCTGCGTGAAGCCACTCAGAGGGTCATCATCTACGGTCGCGTTGGCGGGAACCCCCGCCCACACGGACGCGATGACGAACAGGATCGCGGCAACCGCGGCGATGACGCGAGGGCGCACGGTCGTTGCCCTCGCGTCGGTGTGGGTCACGCTGCCCAACGGATCGACGAGGCGCGGTCGTTCATCGCGGCGCCGACGTTGCTGGAGTTCACGTAGTAACCGTAGGACGCGCCGCCGTAGTTGGTGTTCTCGAAAATCGCGGTCTTGCAGTTCGAGTACGACCGGAACGACGTGATCCGGTTGTCCCAGCCGATACCGGCGAGGCTCGTGTAGCCGTGGGCGTAGCCGTAGCAGCCGTTCTGGGTGACGCTCGCTGCGTACGAGGCGCCGCCGTAGTTATTGTGCTCGTAGAAGATGCCGATCACGGTGCTTGCCAGCGGCGCGACATCGGAGCGAGCACTGCTGGAGTCGTTGACGAGTTCGTCGCTGACTTCGAGCGCCCCGTCGGGCGTGGACAGGACGATGCCGTATGCCTCGTACACGGCGTCTGCAAGGTTGGCGTCGGCGTCGACGCACAGGGACTTCCCGGTGTCGAGCTCCTGCCAACAGCTCTGAGTGCGGTCGATGGTGTCGGCAGTTGCCGCGGGCGCCGTGATGGCGGCGGCTCCGATCATGAGCAGCGATGCGGCGAGGGCGGCGAGGGGACGTTTCATGATGTTGGTCTGTTCCCTTCGGATCGATGATCTTCGTTCAGAGCCTTGCGACGATCGCTGCTCACACGCCAGACCTCGACGAATACTGAGACCCTTTGGTCCGAACGGACAGTCGCCCCGGCCGACCCACACGGTGGGGGAACATGGGGTACGAGAAGAGTCGTGTGTCGGAGGGAGACGCAGGTGGCGGAGCCCGCGCGCGCGTCCCCGGATCGGCAAGATTTCGCATCGGCCGATCATGTCGAAGACGATGTGCCACTGCTGCGACGACTGCGCGATGGAGACGACACCGCTCTGAGCGAACTCCATGACCGCCACGTCCGGGCGGTGTATCTGCTCGCGCGGAGCAAGGTTGACTCCGCGTCAGACGCCGAGGAAGTGACCCAAGACGCGTTTCTGCTGTTGTGGCGCAAGTGCCGTCGTATTGACCTAACCGGCACCTCTTGCCTGCCGTGGTTGCTGACCACTGCCAACTACCTTGCCCTCAACGTTCAGCGGGCAAGTAGGCGTCTGACGCAGCGGGTCACGACTGCGCTGAGTGAAGACGACCTCACCTCCCCGCGCGAGGTGGACGCCGAAGCAGCGCGGAACATGGAACTCGAACAGGTCGTAAGGATCGTTGCGGCCCTTCCGCAGATCGACCAAGACGTATTTCGGCTCTGCGTTGTCGAGGGACTCAGCTACAAGCAGGCCGCGTACCAGCTCCGCACCAGTCACTCGGCTGTACGGAACCGCCTGTCCCGGGTGCGCGGAGCGTTGAGGAAGCAGATAGACCAATGACTATTGACGAGCCGAACTACGACCGGATGCGCGACAACCTGATGCGCGAGGTCCGGCGACGTAGCAACCGGAGCCGGTCTCGCAAGCGGGTCAGCATCTTCATCGGCGCCGGTGTGCTTGTCGCTGCCACCACGGGTGGGGCGCTGATCGCCCTTGCATCCGCGGAGCTGCGGCACAACTCCGCGTACTGCTACGAGTCGCCCTCGTTGCAGAGCCGCGCGCAGCAGGTCGGCGATCCGTCGCCGGTCGGAGACGACCGGGTTGCCCGCGCCATCGACTTGTGTGAGTCCGTATGGCGTATCGGCGTACTCGGTGGTGAGAATGACGGACCGCCCCCCAACGATGGGCGGATCCATCTCGTTCCGGAGCTGTTTGTCTGCTCCCAGCGTGACGGGACACTCGCGGTCTTCCCGGAGGAGGATGGCGTGGCGTGCAGCGATCTCGGCCTGGAGCCACCCCGGTGACAATCACGCCGATCCGGGCGCTGCCCACGGCGCCGCGGCTACCCGGTCGGCACAGGCGCATGGGATGGATAGCGCCGTGCGCCGTCGGGGTGATCGTCGCGACGACATACGTTGTCTACGCAGCATGGCAGTGGTCGCAGTTCACCGTGAAGTCCTGGGACCTGAGCATCTTCGCCCAGCTGCTCGACAACTACGCCCGGATGCAACCGCCCATCGTGAACATCAAAGGCGACGGATACAACCTCCTCGGCGATCACTTCCACCCCCTCCTCGCTCTGATCGCACCCGTCTACGCGATCGCGCCCCACGCGTTCACACTGCTCGCCGTTCAAGCGGTGTGTTTCGCGATCGCTGCCGCGATGTTCACCCGCACCGCGACCCGCAGCCTCGGCACCGTCGCGGGCGGCGTGCTCCTCGGACTCGCGTTCGGCTTCAGCTGGGGTCTGCAATACGCCGCCGAAGCACAGTTCCACGAGATCGCCCTCGCCGTCCCCCTGCTGACCTGTTCGCTCAGCGCACTGCTCGAGCGCCGCGATCTCGCTACCGTGCTGTGGGCGGCCCCCCTGGTCTTCGTCAAGGAAGACCTCGGCCTCACCGTCGCCATCATCGGTCTGCTTGTCGCTTACCGCTCGCGCAAGCCGCTTGGGCTCTGGCTCGCGGTCTGGGGCGTGGGCTGGTTCGCGATCGCGGTGTTCATCGTGCTCCCACTCCTTAACCCCCAGGGTTCCTGGGCGTACGCGAGCAACGCCAACCCGCTGACACTCCTTGCCGACCCTGGCGGGCTCTTCCACCCATCGAAAGGGCTCACGCTCGCCCTGATCCTGGTGATCAGCGGCGGGCTCATCCTCCGGTCACCGATCGCGCTCGTCCTCCTGCCGACCCTCGCGTGGCGTTTCCTCTCAAGCAACCATGGCTACTGGGGGCCAAGCTGGCATTACAGCGCCGTCCTCATGCCGATCGTGTTCGTCGCACTCCTGGATGCCATCAACCGCGGACCCACCTCCCGGTGGACCTGGCTTCGCAGCTACAGCCGCCACGGCGCCGCGATCGCCGTCACAGCAGCAACAGTGCTCCTACCCACACTCCCGCTATGGTCGCTTCTCTCACCCAACTCGTGGGATCAGCCCGACCGGGCTGACGCAGCGACCACAATCCTTGAGGCGATTCCTGCTGGCTCCTCGGTTGAGACCGACATTGGCCTAATGTCATACCTCGTCGACGACCACGACGTCTACTGGCTCGGAAACTCCAACCCCACCCCGGACTGCATCCTCATCGACCGGATAGCCGGAGGCACACCACACGAGTGGGGCAGCGCTCTTGAGGTCGCTACCCGACTCCATCCAGGCGCCACCTACCGCCCCATCGCCAAGCACAGCGGGTACGAGCTCGCCTGCCAGTAGCTGACGTCGATTACATGCCGCTCCCGCACAATCTTGCTTCACCCCCTTGACAACACCCAGATAACGGACGTCACAGGCCCGGGAACGGCGCCGAGGGCGCGTCCGAGCGCGGCGGCATGGTGAGCGGTGTTCAATGCCCCACTCCGGTGGGCAGCCTCGACGACGATCGTCGCACCCGCCAACGCTGCGATCACCCTGTTGCGCGCGAGGAAGCGCCACTTGGTCGGCGCTGTGCCGCAGGGCACTTCGGCGAGCACCAGCCCCGACGTCGCGATCGCCGCGATCAGGTCATCGTGACCGGCCGGGTAGGGCCGGTCCACTCCGCCGGCCAGCACGGCGACCGTTGTGCCGTCGGCGCGCAACGCGCCGCGGTGTGCCGCTCCGTCGATGCCGTAGGCCGCCCCGGAGACCACGACGACCCCCCTCGCCGCAGAGTCCGCGGCGAGCTCCGTCACGACGTGCGTGCCGTACGCCGTCGCGGCCCGCGCGCCGACGAGCGCCAGCGTGGCAGAACTCGACAGCGCGCGGACGTCGCCCCGAGCCCACAGACAGACGGGTGCGTGCACACCCAGGTCATCGAGCGCGCGCGGCCAGACCTCCTCGCCCGGCACGAGGAGCCGAGCTCCCGCTCGGCGAGCGGCTGCCAGCACACGGTCGACCTCGCCACGGCGGGGCAGCCATCGGGCGCGCGCAGCACGAACATCCTCCTCGGTCACGCCGGCGCCACCGCCGAGGCCCGATGTGGCTTCGCCCACGGCACGCTCCAGCGCCTCGGCGGCACCGTAGTGCGCAATCAGCGCACCGGCCGTCCCGTCGCCCGGCTCGACGAGCGTCGACCAGATCGCTGCGGCGTACGCGGTGCGCGCCTCGTCGTCGGAGACCCCGTCACCGACCAGCCCGCGAAGGGCTGTGCGGGAGACACCGGCGTCAGGCACGAGGCTCATAAGCCCACACCCTTCTTGAGGTACAGCGCCCGTCCGATATCGGCCGCGCGCAACCGATCGTGACCGGCGAGATCAGCGACCGACCAAGCCACTCGCAGCACGCGGTCGTAGCCGCGCAGTGTCAGCGATCCGCGTTGCAGAGCAGCGTCCAGCGGACGGCGGATGTCAGCATCCGGGGCGAGAGGACCGTTGCGCAGCCAGGGACCGGACGCCTGGGCGTTCGTGGCCCACGGAGTGGAACGGAGGCGATGGCGGGCGCGCTCGCGCGCGGCACCGACCTGTTCCCGGACCTGCGCCGACGTCGTGGCCCCGGCCGCCGTCCCCGGCTGCGCGCTCGACACGCGCCGCAGTCCCAGTTCGATGTCGATGCGGTCGCGGAGTGGCCCTGAGAGCTTGCCGAGGTAGCGCCGGATCGCCAGCGAGGGACACGTGCACTCAGCGGCCGGCACCCCGTAGTTGCCGCACGGGCAGGGGTTGGTTGCGAGAACCAGCTGGAACCGCGCCGGAAACACCGCACGGAAGCCGGCCCGGTGGATCTCGATCATGCCGGACTCCAGTGGTTGGCGCAGCGCGTCCAGCGCGTGCGGGGCGAACTCGCCGGCCTCATCGAGAAAGAGGACGCCCCCGCTCGCGCGGGCGATGGCGCCCGGGCGCACGGCGCGACTTCCGCCTCCGATCAACGCCGTCGCGCTCGCGCTGTGATGAGGTGCCTCGAAGGGAGGCGTGCGACACAGTGTGTCGACGGGTTCGCCGGCCAGCGACCGCAGCGACGCGGCCTGCACGGCATCCTCGTCATCGAGGCCGGGAAGGATGCCGGGCAATCTCCGCGCCAGCATCGTCTTGCCGGCTCCGGGCGGGCCGCTCATCAACAGGTGGTGTGCACCCGCGGCGGCCACCGTGAGCGCGTCGACGGCGTCAGCCTGCCCGATGACGTCGACGAGATCGGGAACGTCGGCGTGGCCACGAGCGCCGCCCGCAGCCGGGTGCGGAACGGGTTCGAGTGGCACCTCGTCCATGTCGAGGCCGTGCCAGCGTGCTACGTCGCGGAGGCTGACGGCCCCCAGAACCTCGACTCCTTCGACGAGGGCGGCCTCCTCCCGGTTCGCGAAGGGTACGACCGCCTTGCGGATCCCCATCCGGGCCGCGGCCGCCACCGCCGGCAGCACGCCGGGGACGGGCCGCAGCCGGCCGTCGAGTCCGAGTTCACCGATGTGCGCCGTCTGCGCGAGCGAGTCGCGATCGAGGGCGTGCTCGGTCGCGAGCGCGGCGATCGCGATCGCGACATCGAGGGCGGAGCCCTGTTTGGGAAGATTCGCCGGTGAGAGGTTGACGGTGAGTTTGCGCCGCGGCAGCGGCAGCTCGCTGTTGGCGCAGGCGTTGTGCACCCGTTGATGTGCCTCGCCGATCGCCTTGTCGGCGAGCCCGATGATGACGAAGGCCGGCGTCTGACTCGACAGGTCTGCCTCGACCTCGATGAGATCGCCGTGCAGCCCCGTCAGCACCACCGCCCACGTCCTGCCGACCGTCATCGCACATCCTCGAGGTGCTCGATGCGCGCCGTCGCGGTGTCGCGGCCCGTGACACCGATGATGTCGACGCGGAGGCGGCGACCACGGGCGGCGGCGGGGTGCGCCGCCGCCCACGTCGTGGACAGACGCCACAGACGGGCGCGCTTTTGCGCATCGACGGCCTCGAACGGGTGGCCGTACGCGTCGGAACGTCGAGACTTCACCTCGACGATGACGACCTCCTCGCCGCGCAGGGCGACGATGTCGATCTCTCCGAACGCGCAACGCCAGTTGCGGGCGAGGACCGTGTACCCCGCCTCGCTCAGATACTGCGCCGCTCTCTGCTCCCCCGACCGTCCACGCTCGTCCTTGGCTGCCATGGAAGAGAGCGTGCCCCCGCTTCGACCGCGCATCGTGCCATGTCAGCCAGTCGGTGGACAGGCCCGCTCAACGGTGCGGTGGGGAGGAAGAGTCGACGTGCAGGTGGAGAGGTCAGGAGTCGAGGGCGAGCTCGTCAGGAAGCTGGAAGTCCCTGCGCTGCATCTCCTCGACGTTCACGTCCTTGAACGTGAGCACGCGCACCGACTTCACGAAGCGGTCCGCGCGGTAGATGTCCCACACCCAGACGTCGGTCATCGAGATCTCGAAATAGAAGTCGTGCTCGGTGTCGCGACGCACGACGTTCACGTCGTTCGCGAGGTAGAAGCGTCGCTCCGTCTCGATCACGTAAGCGAACTGCGACACGACATCGCGATACTCCTTGTACAGCGCCAGCTCGAGTTCGCGGTCGTAGTCGTCAAAGCCCTCGTCGTCCATGGTGGTCCCATCCTATGCGGCCGGAGGAGCCGAGCGGATGCCGCCGCATCCGCTCAGAACAGTGTGGGAGCGTCGGCGATGGCCCACGACGCCCGGTGATGGGGGCTCAGACCGTGCGAACGGATCGCGCTGCGGTGCTCGAGGCTGGCGTAGCCCTTGTTGCGCTCCCAGAGATAGACCGGGTGCTCTTCGTGCAGGCGCATCATCAGGTCGTCGCGGGCGACCTTCGCCACGACCGAGGCGGCGGCGGCCGATGCGCAGTCGCGGTCGGCTTTGATGATCGGATGCACGCGCAGACCCGACCCGCCTGAGGCGGTGATGTAGTCGTGATTGCCGTCGAGAATGACGATCGCGTCGTCGGGGACGAAGCCCTGTGCGCGTAGCTCGCCGAGTGCACGCAGGGCCGCCAGGCCCAGCGCCCGCATGATCCCGACCTCGTCGATCTCGGCGGAACTCGCCCAGCCGACCGCGGAGGCGTCGAGCCAGGCGGCGGCTCGTGCGGCGACATCGTGCCGACGATGCGCGGCCACGAGCTTCGAATCGCGCAGCCCCTCCGGAAACCGCCGTCGGGCCGCCGCCGGTCCGAGCGCCGCGGCTCCGACGGCGACGGGGCCCGCGAGCGCACCCCGGCCGACTTCGTCGCACGCGATGACGATCTCGTGTTCGCGCAGCAGGCGCCGCTCGACGGTCAGCCGCGGCGTGACGACACTCATCCGGCGCCGGGGGCCGGCACCCCCGCGAAGACGGCATGGTGCCCGTCGATGGTGCCGAAGCGGTCGAACGGCCACGTGATGAGAAAAGCGCGCCCGACGACGTTGCCCAACGGCACGAACCCCTTGTTGGGCTGATCCATGTTGTAGCGCGAGTCGCGGGAGTGGTCGCGGTTGTCGCCCATCACCCAGAGCGAGTTCTGCGGTACGACGACATCGAACGGTACCGGCTGCGGCGCGCTCTGGCCGGGAGCCAGATTCAGGTAGGGGGTCTCATCGATCGGTGTCCCGTTGACCGTGACCTGACCGATCGCGTTGCAGCAGACGACGTGATCGCCGCCCACGCCGATGATCCGCTTGATGAGGTGCTCATCGCTATCCGAGGCGGTGATGCCGACGAGTGAAAGCAGCCAATCGGCGGCCTGCGCCAGGGGCGGCTGGGCGGGGGTCGCCGGCGCCGGCGGCAGCCATCCGCCGGGATCGCGGAAGACGACGACGTCACCGCGCTGGTACCCCCCGAAACGCGGCGTGAGCTCGTCGACGAGGATCCTGTCCTTGATGAGCAGCGTCTGTTCCATCGAGCCCGACGGAATGTAGAAGGAGCGCACCAGGAAGGTCTTGATCACGAACGACACGACGACCGCGATCAACACGATGACGAACACGTCGCGCAGAAGCAGCCAGACGCCGCGGCGTCGACGCTGACGGGAGGGAAGCACCGTATCCGGGGCCGTGGTGTTGTCCGAGCTCATGCCTGTCTTTCTTCGCTCCCGGCACCCGTCTGTGCCGCCTCTCAAGGGTCGCACATGCGGGCTGTGTGCAGCGTGCGCGCCTCACCGGATGCCGCGCGGCGTGCAGACGACAGATGCCCCGGACCGCGGGGTCCGGGGCATCCGAGGTGACAGCGCGTCAGCGGTCGCGCTTCTCCTTGATCTTGGCCTTCTTGCCGCGGAGGTTGCGCAGGTAGTACAGCTTCGCGCGGCGCACGTCGCCACGGGTGACGACCTCGATGTGGTCGATCACCGGGCTGTGCACCGGGAACGTACGCTCCACGCCCACCTGGAAGCTGATCTTGCGGACCGTGAAGGTCTCGCGCACACCGTCTCCCGAGCGGCCGATGACGACGCCCTGGAAGACCTGGATACGGGAACGGTTGCCCTCGGTGATGTTGACGTGCACCTTGACGGTGTCGCCGGGGGCGAAGACGGGGATGTCGCTGCG
>Ga0209958_1001114_pt1 | contig 25144 bp, 19 predicted proteins | sample ThiBio_inoc_plan_FD_183942 | JGI IMG/M metagenome (GOLD analysis project Ga0209958, IMG submission 183942) | Wastewater bioreactor microbial communities from Cape Town, South Africa - Thiocy_inoc_plan (SPAdes) | ecosystem: Engineered > Bioremediation > Thiocyanate > Unclassified | place: South... | reverse complement strand
AAAAAAAGGAGGACCTACCGAAGCATCCACCCTATAGTTATCCACAGTTGGCTTCAAATGGAACCAGCTCTAGCCCCTGGTCAATGTTCGACTGGCACTGCTGATCACGTTTGCACTGGCACTAACAGGCTATCGCTTGGCGGCCGGCTATGGGAACGCTGACGCGGCGTATCGCTATGTGGTGGGAGTGCTGCAGCACCGGTCTGAACAGGTGGCTGCCGATCCTGAGCTTCGCCGATATCTGAAAAAATTGGTGAACACCTTGAGCGGGAGATCGTCGCAGCTGATGGCGCTGCGGGGCGTCCTTTGGAAAACAGGGTTCTTTGAGGGCACCCCGCAGGCTCGCGCCTACTATGGCCAGCTGTACAAGCGAGTGAGCGAGCTGATGGGCGCGCGTGCGGCAGGAAATCAGGGTGCTGCAGCCCGATCAGTAACAAAAGTGGACAGAGATGCGGAACGGCTAATTCAAGTACAGCATTTGATAAGCGTAACAATTGCGGTAGACTACGAATTCGTTTGTCAGCAATGATCCATGCGTTTACTACCCTATTTGTTACCGGCAGCAATGCTGGTGACCGCGAGCTTCGTGTCCGCGGCCGATCAGCCTTTTCTGACTGACAAGGCCCGCGGCTGGTTCTGGTACGAAAAGCAGCCGGACCCCCCGCCTCCTAAGGAGAAGGAGCAGAAGCCACCACCGCCGGTTGCCGCCGTACCCGCCAAGGCTGCTTCCAGCCCAGCAGCGCCGGCGCAACCTGGTCCATCCACGTTCTCGGTCAAGTGGTTCCAGCAGAACTACTCCAAGGTCATGGAAGATGCGATCGACGACCCTACCGACGCCAAGATGGACAAGTACCGCTACGTCACCCGTGTAATGGTGGACAAGGCGACAAACTTCTCTCACAAGTTCCAGGAGCGTGCTGTCCTGGATGCCGCGCTCGACGAAACAAATCGCTTCCCCATCAGCAGTGCGATGCGGTCGGACTTCTACCGCCAGATCAACCAGAACAAAGCGCACTATATGCGCCAGTTGGCGGACCGGGCTGGGCTCTGGGTGTTCCTGGACGCGGAGTGCAGCTTCTGTGAGAGGCAGTACCCCATCGTCAAGCGGATGGCCAAGGAGCATGGGCTCTATGTGATCTTCATCACCAAGCAGGGCGGTCCCATCTTTGACATGAGGTCAGACGACGAGGTCCTGCCGGACGCCGGGCACAGCAAGGTAATGCAGGTTTCTGTGTACCCGGCAACTGTCCTGGTGGCGCCCCCTGACAAGCACATCGTGGTGTCCCAGGGCATGCTGTCGGAAGACCTGATCGTAGACCGCGTGCTGTTGGCCGCGAAGCACATCGGGCTGCTGGATGAAGGTCAGTATGCCGAGGTGAATCCGAACTACTCCGGCCTCCTCTCGCCACAGCAGATCTCAAAGCTCGGTATGGTGGACTTCTCTGACCCATTCTTCACTAGGAAGATTCGGGACGCCGTAGTGGCGAAGTCCGCCGACCTCTCGCGCTCTAGGGTGAACCATGAAAAAACTCGCTAGCGCGATGCTCGCGTGCGGGATCCTCTTCGTGGCACCCGTGGCCTGGGCCAGGATTGACGAGTGTCTGCGCAGCGCGGCCGCCTACCAGCAAGTTCCGCACGAGTGGCTCGTGGCCATTGCGAAGACCGAGTCGAACTTCAATCCTGCGGCGGTCAACCGCAACAAAAACGGAACCACGGACCACGGGCTTTTGCAGGTGAACTCCGTGTGGCTGGGGACGCTTGCGAAATTTGGAATCACCGAGCCGGACCTATATGACCCATGCATCAATGCTCAGGTAGGCGCCTGGATCCTGGCCCAGAACATCCGGCAGTTTGGTTTTACCAACGAGGCGATTGGGTCATACAACACCGGGCCCAACGGAAAACCTGCCGCCAAGCTCATCTACGTACAGAAGGTTGTGAAGTCATGGAACAAGCTACAGCGACGCGGCGCGTCCGGGAAGTAGACGAACAGCCGCTGCAGTTCATCTCTACGTCCAATAGCGATGCTCCAGCTGTGGACCTGTTGAACAAGCTCATGTCGATCGCCATCGATCACGAAGTATCCGATATCCATTTCGAGTGGTTCGAGACGGAGATGATCGTCCGGTTTCGCCACAACGGAGATCTGCAGGAAGTTCGGAGAGTGAGTCTGGAGATGGCGTCCAGCTTCAACGACAAGATCCGCATGAAGGCGCGATTCTCGATGGTGGAACGCCAACTGCCACACGATGGAAAGATCCGTTTCAAGTCGTTGGAGTCCGGAAAAGTGGTGGACCTGCGGATCTCGATTCTGCCTACCACCCACGGTGACTCAATTGTCTGCCGCGTGCTGGACGGCGCCAAGAACCTCCAGACTCTTGATGCTATCGAGATGGATGCCGATATCAAGGAGGCGATGCGCGAGGTCATTTCCAAGCCTCAAGGTCTCTTTCTGGTGACAGGGCCCACGGGGTCGGGAAAGACGACGACCTTGTACGGAATCATCCTGACGCTTCGAACCCCCTTGAACAAGATCAACACGGTCGAGGACCCGGTGGAGTATCAACTCGACGGGATCTGCCAGTCGGAAGTCAACCTGAAGATGGGTTTCGCGCAGGCCCTGCGCTCCATGCTCCGCCAGGACCCGGACGTCATCCTGGTCGGGGAAATCCGCGACGGAGAGACGGCGGGTGTTGCTGTCCAGGCCGCGCTCACTGGCCACCTCGTGCTCTCGACATTGCATACGAACAGCGCGGTGATCACGCTGTCGCGGCTTCTAGACCTCCAGGTCAATCCGAACGCGTTGGCGGCGGGACTGGGCGCGGTCTGTGCACAGCGGCTTATCCCGATTCTCTGTGAACACTGCCGGGAGCCCTATGAGCCGGATGATTTTGAGCGATCGCACCTGGTGCGTCATGGGGTCGAGGCCCCTTCGCTCATCTATCGCGCGCATGGTGCGGGATGTGAACACTGCATCGCGGGCTACCGCAGCCGCAAGGCTGTCATCGAAATGTTCACGGCGACGCCAGCGGTGCGGATTGCGATCGAAGCGTCTGACATTCACGCACTGCGCAAGGCCGCCGAAGCGCAGCCCTACTACCGAACCCTGGAGACCGCCGCAGTGCGAGAAGTCGCGCGCGGGGTCACATCATTTGAAGGAGCAAATCGTGCAGTTGGAACCTAACCCTTCTTCTCCCACGCGCAGGGCCTTGCTGGGTCTCGCTGCAGCGCTGCCTGTCGCCGCGCTTGCCCAGAAAGCGTCGATGCCCGATGTGGGCGGTACCAAGCCATACAAGGTGCTGCGCAATCCGGTCGCCAATGACAAGCTGCGCGTCCGGGAGTTCATCAGCTACGCGTGCCCGGCATGCCAGCGATACCACGCCGGCATCGCGCAATGGGCCGAGTCACTACCGCGCACGCTCAGCTTTGTCGTGAACCCTGTGATCCTGAATGCATCCAGCCAGGCGGAAATCACGCTGATGTCGGCCAGGGTTGCGCTGGGGAAGCTGGCGCCCGGCACGATGGCGAAATTCGATGCGGATGCGCTTGAGCTGATGCAGGCCAAGGGGAATAGCCCGTCGCTCGCAGACATCGAAGGGGTCGTCTCTCGCTATGGCGATGCCGGGAAGGCGCTGGTGGTGATGCGCCAGAAGCAGACCTTGGCGCAAATCGAACAGTGGCTTGACGCGGCTGGGCGCTATGAGGTTCTGAAAACCCCCTCCCTCGGCGTCCTGGGCCAGTTCGTCGTGACGCCGGAAGACGCGGCAGCGCGGGCAGAACTGTTCTTCGGATTGCTCAACGGTCTTATCAGCCAATCCATCAAGGCCTGAATTGTGAAAAAACTCATCACCACCATTTCGCTCGCAGTAGCTGTCCTGGCTACCTCGCTTCCTTCTTTCGGGGGCCAGAAGCTGAAGATCGAGACTCCACCAGATGTTGCGGTGGACGACGCCTGGATCAACAAGGTCGAGCAGTTGGAGAAGCTGCTCTCGAACTCAGCCGTCGGGAAGGTCAGCGACATCCGGCTGCTTTCTACCCTGGATACACCCATCAAAGGTCTGAAGGCGGTTGTCTATGAGGCCATGATAGAAAACCCGGCCAACGGGCAGCGAAAGCCCGAGCGTCTCGTTCTCTACTCGGATACCTCGGGCCGCTACGCCGTCGTGGGTTCCGTGGTGGACATGAAAGAGGGCAAGGACCTCGGCAGCACATTCATGAGAGAGCAGGCCGGCAACACAATGTCGCCTGCGCTGCTGGAGAAGGCCGAGCTCGCGCCCGGTACCGGCAGCCGTCGAATCGTCCTTGTTTTGGATCTCGGGCAGCCTCAGGGGCGTCAGTTCCTCAGCGAGCTGCTGCAGCGCTACACCGCTATGAAGAGCAAGGCAGGGGTGGACATGGCACTTGTCTCCGATGCCCAGAAGGAAATCAACGTTGGCGCGCAGGCCGCCCTTATGGGCGCTGCTGGCACCACGCGGATGCTCCCTTGGCTCGCGGAATGGCTTCGTGACGGCGAGAAGGCTTCCTTTGTGGACAAGAACCGTCTGCGAAACGATGCCGTGGTCAAGGCAACGCTTGGCAAGGGCATCTTCGCCATCGACAAGAACTCCAGGATGGCCGTCGAGTCGGGAATCGACCGGCTCCCTCTGATCTTCGTGAACGACAAGGGCCGGTACAGCACGTTCAAGCCTCCCCAGTCAGAAGCCGATTGGAAGGCGCTGCTCGGCGACTGAGTTTCCTGTTGATCCGTACAGCAAAGCAAAATCCCGCATATGCCATCCGATCTCATCACCCAAAGCGCCATTGCACTGTCCGGCCCGGCCGCGATCTGGCTTTCGCAGGCTCGCAGCTTGCAGTTGCGCAGATGGGCAAGTGTCATCGGGGCGTGTAGCCAGCCATTCTGGTTCCTTGCGCTCAAAGATAGCGATCAATGGGGGATCATCGTCGTGTCCGTCGTCAGTGCTTTGGGCTGGATGTGGGGGATATGGGTGTACTGGATAGCGCCGGCGCCACCAGCCGGTGGGGCACCGTCGGGCTGCCGCCAGAAAGCCGGATTGGCTGAACCCCAAAGGCCCATTTTCCGACGCAATCGTAGCGCTGAGACCATGGCGCAGTCCCGTGGAGATGGGCGAACGAGCGCGAATGGTGAAGTACAGCGAGCTACGGGAAATTGAGGCAGCGATACCGTACGCGATGCGCGCGATCTTGCCCACGATGCCCGCTCAGCATGCGAGGGCGCGGCATGTGGTAGCTGCAACTCAGACCGTCGGGTTCGGGAAAGGATACTTGTGAGGCTGGATCCGCGCCAACTCCTGCTCTGTGGCGGGGGTCACGGAGGCCGTCAAGCCAACTCGCAGGGTACCCCTCCGAAGAATGGAGGGCTCAATAAGCTGAAAACCACGCGAATCCTTCGACTGGTAGTAGCGGAAGATCCAGTACGCAACTAGATCAGCCAGCTGAATGAGTCGCGATGCCTTGGAATCAAGGAATAGAGGGACTTCTGCAAAGTTGCGCAGCCGTCCCAGCGCATGCCCCTCGTGCTTAAACAAGGAAGAAAGCGCCTGTAGCTTCTGCTCGTAGGATGCCTTGTCGCATACCACAAGCCCACGTTGTGGATCTCTGCGTCTTGTCCACATGTCGGCGAGGTATTGGTCAAACTGGTGCGCGACAGCTTCAAAGGAGCGCTCAAGAATCTGGTTCTGGGGCAGCGTCGACTTCTCGATCACGGACGCAAAAACTCTGAGCTGGAGTTGCGCGTTGCCGAGCAACGACAGGACATCTACCAGGGCCTGCACGCGGTCAGCTGGGGTCACTCCCGACCAGTCGTCCCTCGCCGAGTACATCGGCGAGCCGTGGAACTCGATGGCGGACGGGTCATGTGGACTGAAGCGCGCAGCGATCGGATTGATGCGCGATTCAACCCAGTGCGTCGACCGCTCGAACACAGCAACGCCTGCCAAGACGAAGAACTGGGTGCTGGGGTCATGTGGGTGACCCGACTCGTCAAGATACAGTAGATGCACGGGACTCCTCGGAAACGAAAACGGGCTGCGAAGTCGCAGCCCGTATGAAATGGTAAGCCGAGTGGGACAATCGCCCAACGCACCGTTATCGACAGCGCTCTCGACTCCTAAGCATTTTACCGCACTTCTTTGGGGACGTGCCAAGGCGCTGAAGGTTGGGGCAAGCGTCCCTATCGCTTGCTCGACGAACGGGCCGATTTGGCAATGGCGTCCTCGATTTCCGGCCACCAGTCGTCGATTCGATTCTGTGCCGCCAGGATGTCGCGCAGCTTGGCATGCGTGGTGATGACCACCTCTCCAAAATACTCGGAACCCGTCCCGAGATGCACCCAAGCCGCATTCAGCGGTGAAACGAAGAACACGTCGTTGACACCGGCCTCGTCCGATGCAACGTTCACGTGGGCTGGCCAGCGACCTTGCAGCAATTTGAGTGCGGCCGGGAGGTGTTCTCGGCGGATCACATACCTTGCATACGTGGCCTTTCCACCCGTCGTCGCAATCAAGGCCACGTTCGCCTGCAGCTCCCCGAGGGGCAGGGCAAAGGCCCGGACAACCACGGCCTGCGTGCCATAGTCGCCGCCAGGGCGGAGTTCGAGGCGTGCACCGTCCCCTACTGCGGCCACGATGCCCTGCATGGTCCGAACGGCCTCCGACTCTGGTGTATGCCCCATGGTTAGCCGATCGATGGCCTGTGCCTGGCAGAGCCCGGCGGCCAAGAAGAGCGGTACAGCGAAGAAGCATTGGAATTTGTACATATTGGTTCCGGGAAACAAAACGGGGCGCCGAAGCGCCCCTGGGGAGGAGGGTAGGCGTGGAGCGCGCCTCAGATCGGCACAACGATGGAATGGCCCACCGTGATCACCCCATCGATCGCGCCGGGGCCGAAGCCCGCCACGAGTGCCATGGACACGCCGACCACAGCGGCCATGACCGACTGCTTGATCACGCCGATGCCCAAACCCACCAGCAGGCTGGAAATGGCCAGGGTTTTGCCCAGCACACCGTTGGTCCAGCCCGAGATTTGGTCATAGACCGTCTGGAACTCGGTGCCACCGGCTCCGGCGTGCGCCACAGTGGCCGCGCCCTGGGCGAGCGCCAGCACAACGAGTGCCCGCCCTGGCTTCATGACTGCGCTGCTGAGGGGGCCGAAAACAACCTTTGCGCGCGCCCGGGCCGCGCTCATCCACGTACTTTGCATATCTAACTCCTACGAATTGGTTTGACTTGCCAATTTGTTTTGGCGGCGCTAGTATGTAACAAATCATGCCAAAAGTCTAATTGTTGCTTTTGTTTTGTTGCAAAACAAAAGCGGGCATGTGTTTCAAGGCACTTCAGATGACTCAAAAAACCCGCAAGCTGGCGATACGCCTCGTCTCCGCCGTCCTCGCCAGCACAATGGCCGTGACCTCCATGCCCGCAAACGCTGGCCTCAAAGAGGCCGTTCGCGGGATGTACATGTCCTCAGTGACAGATCCCCAGGCAGTCAGCACGCTGCGCGCCAATGGGTTCTACGGGGGGCAGGTTTCGGTCCGACCGATCACGCAGAACTTCACTGTCATCCAGTTTTCCCGGCCAAAGATCGATGCGGGCTGTGGCGGGATCGATGCGTTCTTCGGGAGCTTTAGCTTCATCAATGGCGAACAGTTCCAGCAGCTGATCCGCTCCATCATCGCGGTGGCGCCAGCGTTTGCCCTCAGGGCCGCCATCAAGGGAATGTGCGACAGCTGCGACGCCATCCTCTCTGAGCTTGAGGCCGCAATCCGCGAGATCAACGCCATGGCCCAGAACACCTGCGCAATCGCGAACGCGATGTTCGACAAGGATTCCTCGGACCGCGAGGCGCTCAGCACGCGGTGGCACAACGTCATGACCCACGCGTCAAACGCCTGGAGTCAAACCTCGGATGCCCTTGCGGGCCGGGCGAAAGCGAGCGCCACCACCCAGAAAGAGCAGGCCAAGGCGATTGCGACAGGCGACAACGCACCGGTCAAGATGACCGGGAACATCGTCTTCCAGGCCTTCAAGAACAACGATCAGCACGCCAACGTCTTGCGCGGCTACATGTCCGATGCCCAGGCCACGATGCTCCTGCTGTCCCTGTATGGGACATACGTTTTCCCGTCTGCAGACTCGGACCTCAATCCAAGTCGGGCGAGCGAGCCCTGTGGAACGGGCTCCTCCGAGCTGCGTTGCCTCAATTCGATTCCCTACGCGGCCCCAACGATCACCATCGATGAACTGCTGGAACCGAAAACGGCGACCAGCAGCACTGGACTCGAGGTCTGGAGCTGCAGCGACATTTCCACCAGCTGCATCAAGCTGAGCAAGAGCTCGCTCACGCACGCGGAGTGGCCGGGCGTCGCGGCAATGGTCAACCGCGCATTGTTTGGAACTGAGGACGTAACCACGATCAGCTCCATCCTCCCGGGTTCCATCGTCCACTCTGCCCTCTATGGTGGCGGCAGCGGCATGACGCCCGAGGCGCAGGCCATAGCCCGCGTGATGCCCGGCAACATCCTGCACATGGTGAAGGAAGCAAATCGAGCCGGTGGCGCTGGCTTCGCGACCACCATCGCGCTGAAGTACGCCCGAGGGGTGACGATCCACCTACGGTTCCAGCTTGCCAACAGCATCCGTCAAGTGATGTCCCGGACCCTCAACGACACGCGGGACCAATCGGCGCTTCACCAGATCGACCTCCTGCGCAGCCGCGCGTTGGCCGTGGAGCAGCAGACGGCACCCTACCTGAAGGCTGCGGTTGAGTACGACACCTCGGGCGAGATCGCAAAGATGGTGAGCGACATCGACCGGCTGCAGCAGATGAATGATGGAGGCCAGCGGCAATGAGCTTCTCCGTCTACACCCTGGGCGACACCGCGTTTGTCGCGAATGCGTTTCGCGCCGTGGCCATGTTCTTCGGCCAGGACGACTACATCGCAACGATGGTCAAGGCGGGCATGGTGATCGCGATCCTCGCCACCATCACCGTGGGTGTCCTCGAGCGGCAGTTCCGCCTGGACAAGCTACTGCTTCAGTTCGTCGTGGTCTCCTGCATCTTGGTGCCAAAAACCACAGTCAACGTGGAATCGGTGGACGGGTTTGCTGCGCCGCAGCTCATCGACGATGTGCCGATTGGGCTTGCCATGCCGATCTCGGTCGCCACGACGCTCGGCTACTCAGTGGGGAATCGGATAAGCATCGCGATGCGACCGGCCTGGTTCTCAGAGGTCGAGTTCTGTGACGATGAGAACCGAGCTGGCGCGACGGCGGCGCAGGGTTGCAGCATCATGCGCAGCGCTATGAAGGCCTTGTACTTCATCGTCAACTCAAACGTCACGCGCGACGATATGTGGGCATCGAACATCCAGCGATTCAATCGGATGTGCACCAAGAAGCCGCTGCCCGAATCCAACAAGCTCTATCGCTCGGGCAACGTCGTCGGGGAGTGGGAAAACTTCTGCGGCGATGGCGTGAACTCCGGCTACGAGATCATTTGGGTGGGCGCAGACACCTTCAGGGCCGAATCTGGCGCCTATGTGAACGCCGATGGCTCGTTCCCGCTGGTGACCTGCGCAACGGCATGCGAGAACATCGTTGGCACGTTGCGCGATAGTCCCTTCGTGCTCGCGGGCTGCAAGACCGGAAACTGCGAGGACCAGCTCAACAAGAACGTGGCCCGCCTCTTCCGGGCAAGCACTGACTTCGGCACCACGCTTGCCGACAAGTTCAAGAGCAGCATCGTTGCATCGTGTGTCATGAACGGCCGCGGCAGCACAGGTGCCCTTTCCCGGGGATACACGAACGATGATGACCGCTCGATCGCGGTGTGCAACAAGTTCATGGGTCTCTACGACAAGGTGGTGGCAGCGGATTACACCCGCACCACGGCCGCCAGCGTCACCAACCTCGCCATGGTCACGCTCATCGCGATCTCCCCCTTCATGCTCATGATCGCCACGATGAATGTCATGTGGATGCTCAAGGCACTTCCCATGTACCTCATGTACATGATCTTCGCGGCCTGCCCCTTCGTAGTGTTCGCGATCGCAGACAACTACTTTGGGTCGAACCTGGAGAACATCATGAAAGCATACGCCGAAATGCTCACGGACCCCACCAGGTCCGCTTGCACCGGCGGTGGGCTGTGCATGTTCGAGTTCTCCGCGATGACCGAGCAGATCGTCGCAGCGATGGACACTGCCGCGACGATGGTCAGCGCAGGACCGTTCGCGCTGGTGGCCATCCTGGGCGGTATGGGCGCATCCAAGATGTTTGGCGGCGCCCCGGCCGCCGCTGGTGGCGGTGGCTCCTCCGGGCCAAAGGATGGCTCGGACGCATTTGCGAAGGCCCAAGTGGCACATGGCCGGTACTCCGGCAACGCCGAAGCACTACACGCGGCTCATCAGATGATTGGAACTGGTGCCCAACAGGCCATGATGAACGCGGCGCTGCTGAATCAGGGCGGGATGACCTTCGGCGAGACCAACAAGGCGGGCCAGACGACCGGATTTCAGAACCAGGGCGGCGTGGAAGGCTCCCGAACTGCAGATGTCGGGGTGAAGACCACTTCGTCAACCGGAAGCGGTACAGAAGTGGGCACATCAAGAACCGGCGGGACGGGGATGTCCTCCGGTACGGCGCAAACTGTGCAAGCCAATCAAGGTAACGAGGCATCGCTGGGGACTACGGACCTTGCGAAGAGTAGCGCACGCTTGGGAGCCGACCTAAAGGCAGGCGCTCGCTTGGCAACGGGCGGTGGCTCGGGCGGCGGGAAAGATGGAGGCGCGCAAAAGAAAGGAGCAAGGGGGGCGCTGCCGCTGGTGGATGCTTCCGGGAACCTTATTGGACAAGCTGGAGCTGAGCTGTCTACCGGCCAAGAGCGGGCGGATCGAGCGTCCGCGTCGCTCCAGCGTGGCACTGGAGCTCGCCAGGAGACAGGCGCTCGCTTTGAATCCGGTGGAAGCATCACCACGTCTGGCTCTAACCGTACGGGACTTGACAATTCAGCGGGAACTACTGAGTCGCAGCGACGTTCTGCTGGGGAGTCCGGTTCGCATGGTGGCTCGTCGTCGACGGAGTTCAGCGGCGCATCCCAGTACAAGACGCCGTCCTTCACGGCCATTGCTGCCCGCCTCCCCGCTGACGTCCTCTTCGGAGGCGGAAACACGACATTTGGCAAGGGCACGAGCTTCGCGATGCGCGAGTCCCTCATGGGGAAGCTGCGTGCCGCAGGCATGGACGCCAACGACGTCATGGGCATCCTCGGCAGGGTGGACCAAGAGTCCGCAAAGCTAGGCTCTCTCGGCGCGGCCTTGGGGCCAATCAATGGCTATGCCGCCGCAGTCTCGAATGCGCTTGGTGGGATGATGGCCCAAGGTGGACCCGATGCACTCAAGGGTGCCATTGGCGCAGCGGCGATCATGAACGACGGGGCCGCAGTGAAGGCGCTCTCGGCGCAACTGCAGGCAAGTCAGGGGGCCATTGCCGAGGAGGGAAATCGCCGGGTTGGCGGGCAGCAGCCAGTAGCGGCGTCAGCTGGAGTCGCCGCGCAGCAGGCGCAGGAGCGCGTGGCGACAGCTCAAGAGCAGGCCCCCGCCGCCTTTGCGGCCGAGAGAGCGAAAGCAGAGGGAGCCATTGCGCAAGGCAAATTGGCCGCTGGCACGCTAAACGCCGCAGGGGTGGAAGGTGCATACGCCAAAGCGCTTGCCACGATTGGGGGCATTGATCCGAAGAACGCTTCGCTGGGAGCTGCGATTTCCAAGCTTGGAGATCTGGCGAAGACCACTGTGGGTGAAGCCCGCGGAGCTCTCAAGGCAATGGGGATGTCCGACGGGCAGATCGATGCTCTGGGGGTAGGCGCCGGCGTTGCAGCGGGCGCGATCGTTGGCGCTCAAGCCGCAAGCGCCATCCGAGGCGCCGTCACAGCGACCGGCGCCGCGGTCGCCGCAGTGCGGAGCTCTCCGGCAGCAGCCGCAGCCGCCCTTGAGAAGCTCGGAGCCGCAGCAGGGATGGGTAAAGGCCGGATGCGTGGTGCCGTCGCCGATATTGCAAACCACGGCGCGAGGTCGCTCGGTTCGATAGCTGCGTCTCTTACCGAGGCAGCTGCCAATCCTGCTGCGCGCCATGCGCTTCGGGCCGCGGGACTCGCCGGCAGGATGCTGCCGGGAGTGGGATGGGCAATCACGGGGATTGAGGTGGCCAACTTCATCTCGGAGCAGACCACAGGCAAGAGCCTGATGCAGCACGGAACCGAAGCGTGGAACTCGGCTACCGGCGGCACCCCTAGTCCTGCGCCTGCGTCGCCCTCGAGCGGGGCGTCTGCTGGCACCGCGGGAGGCTCGCAGCCGCTTGCCAACTATGGCGCTCCCCAAGTTGATCATGGTGGTGCTGCACCGTTCTCACCTGCACCAGGGCAAGCGGGCGGCGGACTTGGGAGTGGGACCACGTCCTTTGGCGCCGTAGGCAGTGCGGTTCCCGGCCTGGCAGGGAGCGTCGGGGGAGGCCTTCCCGGTGCAGCCACGATCGACATGGGGATCCAGGGTCAGGGCACAGCGCAGGCAACGACAACCACTGGCTTTTCCGGCGGGTCTGTATCGGGCGCCGTAGCAACTCCGGGTTCCTCGACCTCCAAAAAGATGGACGCAGCGTTGAAGCTGCTTGACACGGGCGGGGCCTCGTCCAAGGGGAGCTCACCAATCCTCTAGTTGCCTGCGTACCTGAAACAGCAAATCCCTCAAGACTTGGAAATAATTCATGAGTACCAAGAAAGCATTTCTTGCGGCACTGGCGTTCCTGGCCACGTCTGCCGCCCTAGCCGCACCAATCACGGTCAAGAACAATTCGACATCAGGCAGATCAATTGGCCTTGAGATCAAAACGCTCAGTGGGACCTGGGTTAAGTCCGTGCCATCGATTTTGCCGGGGGTTACTGACACCTCGAACTTCACGCAGGTGACTATTGTCTCTATCAAGAACAATGGCTCCGATTCCATGTGCGTGTACGTTTCTTCTGCACCGACACTATGCCGAGAGCAAATTGGTGGAGCGTCACGGCAGTACAACCACACGGATGGTGAAACCTACGTGGTGGACAAGTACGTGGATCCTGGCTGCTCTGCCGCGCCCCTGGGATGGGGCACGGGCAACATTTGTACTGCCAACACTGCGGCAGCGAGCAATGGCGCTAGCCAGAGCCTGACCAATGGCGCCGCTGGCGCCACCGGCACCGCTACCGCGACGTGTTCCGCCGGAACCTGGTCCGTGAGCGCGCCCACGTGTACAGCCAGCCTGGCCTCTCCAGTCGGCTTGTTCGCAACTGATGGCACCAACGCTAGTTCCATCAACACGACGTGGGGCGCGGTTGCTGGCGCCAGTAGCTACCGCTTGCAGTACCGGAAGAAGGGCACGCCAGGCTGGACGGATCTGGCGACTCCTGCGGCGGCCTCGTACGACTGGACGGGTGTCAGCGATGAAAGCACCTTCGAATTCCAGGTTCGTGCTGAAAACGCCCTTGGTTCGTCGGCATGGAGTGCGCTGGACGCCGGCAGTATCCGGCCCAAGATTGCTCCCGTGTTCGTGTCCCAATCAGGCATTCCTGCGAAGATTGGCACCGGCCAGTCATTTTCCTACTCGCAGATCTGGAGAAACACGGGGTCGGAGACGTGGTCAGGGGGGTCTCACGGCACTGGACCGGACTCGCCCGGCGACACGAGTGTCTGGGGCGCAGGCTTCGCTGCGTTCAGCGGGTCGATTGCCACGGGTAGCAACACCACGACCTCGCTCACGGCCACAGCTCCAACCACTCCAGGCGTCTACCAGCTGCGCCGCATCTTCTGGAAAGCTGGAGTTCCATATGGTGTCGCATCGGCTGCAGCGAGCGTTGAAGTGGTCGGTCCTCCAACTTGTGGTGGTGTATCTCCCAGTGTGGCCACAACATACAACGCCAACGGGACAGTAACAGTGAGCCTGCAAGGCCCAATGTCGGTCGAGACCGCCATCGTCAAGGCCTGGGGCGAAGTCAACGGCCAAGATGATGCCAAGGACTATCCAATGGCGCTGAACGGGCCCAACTGGACGGCCACGATTCCCGTCGCCGATCACCTCGTCGTCGGCGAGTCCAAGATCAACTTCGCCGCGCGCGTCGGCAATTCCTTGTTCACCCCCGTGCAATGCGCATCCTCGTCCGTCACGTTTCAGCAGCTGCCGGACCCCGTTGTGACGCTGACCCCGACGGTAGGCTCGTTTGATGCCGGCGCAGGCAAGGCTGGGTTCGTCGCAGCCCGGCGCGACGGCGTATTCGCGAACATCAAAGTCGATCTCGGCGCCTTCTCGCATTTGAAAACCGACATCGAATTCGTTGACAGCGGCCACGCCGACCTGGGGGTTCCCCTCAATGGAGCGTCTGCTGGCGTCGACATCCCCGCCCGTCTCGTCGAATCGAAGCTCGTACCGGAGGTGCCTGCTTGGTCATCACAGAGTGTGATCGTCCGCGTCAAATATGCCGACCCGGACGCCGCCTCGCAGAACAAGACCTGGGCCGACACCATTTCGGTTTTGGTGGCGCCGTCCGATATGCAGGTTTCAGCCACTGGCACTGTCGGAATACCTCCAACGGTCAACGCCCAAGTCCACGCGGGAGGGAGCTTCGATACAGCAATTCATGGGCCATTCCTGGGAGGCATTCGCACGGTTGCCGATGGGGCGGCTGCGTCTGGCTTTGTCGCGGTCGGGAGCAACGGCGAATGGGGCGCAAGCGACTTGGACTACTCGCGGTTGTACCGGGCTCAATTGGTCGCCGTCGCGCGCGCTGTGCCCCCGGAAGGCGTCACACTGATCAAGCCCATCGAGTTTCTGAGCGCACCATTCTCGCTTCCTGTACAGCTCGTTCGCTCGCTGGCGGCGACGGACGGCACGCTCGAAGAGGTGGTCCGTGTCAGCTGGCTGGCGCCGGCCGACGGCGGCGATGGCTTTACGTTCGACGTCTATCGCGATTCCACGCTGATCTCCTCCGGCAAGTCTTCCGTCGAGCTGGACGACATTCCTCCAGTTCGCGGTCAGGTGTACAGCTACAAGGTGTCCGCGAAGCTCAACACCGCCACTTCCCCTGAAGCCCAAGACCCTGGTCATCTTCCAGCGTGTTTTGCGCCGAGGGTGGAGGATGCCCTTGTGAACGGCGTCATGCAGGCTGAGCTGGTCGCTCTCTCGCGGTGGCTCCAGTGCGTTGGGGATGCCGTGATTTCTGTCGCATTCGACGGCGGCGGCGCCCAACCAGTGGCTTTCCAAATAGCTGCTGGTTCGGACTATAGGCATGCGGCAATTGACATATCCGGACTTGCAGACGGAAACCATACAGCGGTGTTTTCTGTCGGCCAGGCTGGAGGGCTCCTAAACGGCGACCGAAGCCAGTCGTTCAGCTTCTCCATCAATCGTGCCGGGCTGTTGCCGACGGATGTGACCATTCTTCACAACGGCAAGCCAGCATCCGACGGCGTGCTCACGGACTCCATTGGCCGGTTTGGCATCCAGCTGCAGGGCGGCTCCATCGACTTTGCACAGCCTCTGAACTGAGGAGGACTTCCCATGTACAAAAAAGCACTCCCCATCACATTCCTGTTGGCTGCCACCTCGCTCTATGCGGCCGAGGCAAACTTCTGCGAGATCTCCGGCCAGGACGGTTGTGGTCTCGGCGCCGCGGTTGTCAACCCAGATTCGACGCCCGTACTCGTTCTCCGAGGCCACGCCCTCTCGGACTCGAACAAGCCCGCGATTTCAGGGACGATGACCGTCGAGCACCAGGAGAGCGGCAACAAGGTTCAGATCAAGCTGTCCAAGGTGTTCCGGCCGTCGCTCACGGCGTCCAAGTTGGCGGGCAAGAGCGAGACTTCCGTCGCACGCGAGAAATGGATGACTGGCCTGGAAGGTGCCGTCTACACGTCGTCGCTCGCATCTGGGCAATACAACATCGTCGCCCTGAGCCTCAACTACGAGGGCGAGGGGGTCAAGGAACTCAAGCTCGATGCGAACTCAGCCGGGGCATTCCGCATCGAGGCTCCCACTTCTGGTACGCAGGGTATCGCTCTGATGAGCAAGCAGGGTGACCTGTTGAGCGAGTTGAACGTCTCGAAGGGCCTGGGCGCGTGGCGTGTGGCGGGGTACAAGGCGATGAGGGATGGCGAGTACAAGCTCAGCGTCTCCTTGGGCAACTTGACGAAGACAAAGTCGTTCTCGCTGCAGCGTCCAGTACGCTCTTTGGCATCCAGCCTCCCCAACGTGGTCGATTTCCCGGGCGCCGGCGTCAAGCTCACTTCGGTGGACACGATGAAAGGCACGGGGATGCAGGGGCGCCGGGAACTGGTGAACGATAGCGACAAGGCATTCGTCATAAATGGTACGCGCGTGGAGCCTGGCCAGGGCGCGTCAGTGGACTTTACGGCTGGAACGGCGGCGGCGCTGCTGTCCGACGATACCCCCGGGACCGGGGTCCGCAAGGTCAAGCTGTTCAACACGGCGCCTGACGGAAACAACTTTGAGATTTCGCTCAACCGCTGGCGCGTCGAGGACAGGGTGGCGGTGACGGCGAGCAAACCGTCTGCGGCCGTCAAGGTCGAGGATGTCGACGTGACTGTGAAGCTCTCCGGCGCCGGCGCCGACAGCTGCTCCATGCTCCGCACCTATTCCGAGTCAGACCGTCTCTTCGAGATGGACTCAGTGGTTTGTGCAATACAGTGGAAGGACACGGCCGGCATTCCTCCGAACCGGTTCTCACCCGCAGCCCTCCAGGGACCGCCGCTTGCTGTCGGGCCGAATCAGCTTCAGTACGTGCCTGGTGTGATCTACACGAATCCCCTCACAAAGAGGAGTGCGTTCTATCCGTCCGCAGAAGGCGCGAAGTCGTTCTCGATTGAGGGAACTGTGCCAGCGCCGATCAAGCTCGCATTCACGCCTTACGTGAGCTACAACCCCTACTATGCCCAGATGGCGCTGCCGGAGACCACAAAGCTGGTGAAGGTCTCGCCCGAGGGGGGGGAGCAGCTGGTGGGCAATGTTGGGGTGACTGGTGCGCACAAGGGCATTCGGACGCGCGTTGCCGTTGGTCAAAACTCCCGGGAATTCCTCTCTTCGTTCCAGTCGGCCGCCTATGCCGTGACCGCAGGGATCAGCGAGTCGTTGGGAACAAAACCTGTCTTGGTAGAGGCTTGGTACGACCGTGCGCCTGAGCACAAGGTGTCGCTCGCGTTCGATGTGATGGGCGTCCCGATGGGCCCGCGGGTGTTCATGGACCGGGAGCTTGTGAGCCATACCCTCAGCCCGTCTGTGGTGACCGGACGGCTCGCAGAGTCGGTGGGCTCCCGCCTGGAGTACGCACCAGAAAAGCACGGGAAGTGGGAGATTGCCGTCGTGGACGCCGCCAGCGGGACTCCACACGGGAATCGGGTGGGCATTGACGCGCAAGGGCAGTTCTCTGTGGATCTGGGCGTGCTGACGCCAGGCCAGCGCCGGATGAAGGCCATCGCCTACCTGATCGATGCGAACGGAGCTGTGTCTGACTTCAAGACCACGACGGTGCAGGACTTCTATCTCACCACCTACGACGGCCGCGCCCCGGTGTTCAAGGTCAGCGCGAAGACGGCAGCCGGTGCCATTCCCTTTCCGGCGCAGGTGTCCGCAGCGTTTGAAGAGCCCGAGCTCTACAAGGTGGCCGAGACAATTCAGTGGTCGGTGTCGTCGGACAATGGGACGACATGGGCTCCCATGCTTGATGACAAGGGTCGGCCCTACGTTGGTCAGTCGCTGAACAGCCGGTTCAGCGAGCCTGGCACCTACCTGGTGCGAGGCTTTAGCCGGAACAAGTACTCGAAGCAAGACTTCACCAGTCCGCCCCTGCAGCTACTGGCCTACTCTGGTGGTTCTATCGTCATCGACGGACCTACCGCGGCCAACGTAGATACCCCAGTTGAGCTGAAATCGGTTGTCACAGGATTTGGATCGCCGGTGTACAAGTGGGCGCTTTCGTTCGGGTCTGATGCTGCCTCGGCGATTGGCGCAGGATCCGGACAAACCTTCCAGTTCACGCCGAAGGCTGCGCAGAACTACACGGTCACGTTGTCGGTGAAAGACTCCACTGCGCCCGATGAACCACGGAGCTGGACGTCCAAGGTGTTCGGCCTCAAGGCTGTCCAGCCGCTCACGGCCAGGGCTTCGATCGACGGCCCGCGAGTCGTGGAGACTGGGAAAACCTACCGGTACACCGCGAAGATCAACGATGTGGTGTCTTCGTCGTCCACGAAGAACTATGTTGTGCGCGGCGCGTGGCTCTTGCCCGACGGGTCCAGGGTAGAGGGCACTGAGATTGATCTGTCCATCGCTCCTGGCCAGACGGCCGTGAGCTACCTCACCTGGGTGGATGGTCGTCCCGAGGTGACTGCCACGTCGGTGTTTCCCGTCAGCGCCTGGTCCTACGGATGGCCGGATTGGAAGATCGATGTCACGGTGAACGAAAAGACCGTGCCAGCGACCCTGCGCTACAACCTGGCTATGGTTGGCAGGACGGCTTCCGAATTGCGTGGCGAGCCGCTCACCGTGACCTGGAGCTTGCCTGAGAATATGAGGCAGCTCTCCGGCAGCGGCATGAACGGCGCCTGGGAAATCACTCAACCTGGCCGCTACCAGGCATTGGCCCGGGTCGCCGACTCTCGCGGCAACATCACCGACGTGACGACGGCCGAGATTGAAGTGCTGCCGGCACCCAAGGTGGGCGGCGCCATGACGGTGGTGTCTCCATACGGCGCGGCCAAATACTATGCCCCGGGGGCATACACGGTTAGCTATCGCATCGAGAGCCTTCCGCGGGGCGACCGCTTTTCCACGAATGAGCTCATCGTGAACGGGAACAAGCAAGGCGAGTTCACTGGGTCCTCGGCGATCATCAAGGTGGAGTCCCCCGGCGACTACGACATCAAGGTTCGCACGCTGACGCAGCTGGGTAACTACGGTGAATCGTCCGAGACCATCGTGATGAAGCCAGCGCCGGGACCGACCTGTAACGTGAAATCCACTGCGACGACCTCCGGGACGACCTACACGGCGGACTGCATGGTGGAAGCGGGCAACATTGCGTCGTATGACTGGCGTTTCAGCGTGGACGGCACCGAGCAGGTCGTGAAGAGCAAGAGCGCCTATGTCCGGCAAGCCTGGTATGGCAAGGCCACGGACCTGAAGCTCACGGTGACTTCGACCCTGGGGGCCACCGCGCAGCTCACTCAACCGGCGCCTGCAGCCGTTCCACCGGCTGGCCGGTAGGGGGACTTGAAGGAAGGAAGGCGGGCTTCGGCCCGCCTTTTTCGTTGTTACCACCCGTCAAGCGGCAAACCAGGACGAATCCAATGTCGGATTGCCCTGGAGGTAACTTTGAAATGTCTTTTGAACAACAGCAACTCAACCGAACACGAGCGTCGGTAAATGGTCCCCAGTTCCGCGCAGGCGAAGGTCGAGGTTCTCTTCATCTACGCGACGGCGCGCCGGCGCCTGCGCCTTGCGCTGCGCAGAGCCGTCGCTCGCACTGCGGGCGGCCTTGGCCTGGCGGTATGTGCACTCACACTGGATCTTGGCCAGGTTCGCGACCCAGTGCTTCTCTTCGCTGCCATGTTGATGGCCTACACGTGGATCACTGGGATCTCGGCCGTCAGGTTGCACACTCGGTTCATGGTGAACGCGAGGTCGCTGATGCCACAGGAGCTGTACCTGCGAATAAGGAGCCTTGATGACTTCGACGCGTTGGGATTTATCATCAAGATTGGTGCGCAAAGACCAGGACACGATGGGACTACGGCAGACGGGCGCGACCAAGAGTGAGGTGCACCATGGGTAGCTCAACGCTCCAGCTGTCTTTGGGCCTGGATGCGCCGCCGATTCTCTTTGTGCGCCAGGTCGGTACCGATGGCATCAGCGCCCCGGTCTGGAAGGGGAATTGGCAGGTGCGTAGCTTTCATGGCTTTCACCAAGGTCGCGAGGGCGGGGTAGGGCAGTGGACGTTCTATGTGTCGAGCTTCTCGGCGCCGGCACGCGATGGCGGTGGGCATTGCAATGTGCTCAAGTTTGGCGGCGGCCTTGAGCGGGTGCCTATCGATGCGAAGGACAGGATCACCATCCTCGGCCGCAAGTACGGCAGATCACGCTGGACACACTAGCGCTACGCCACATCCCAAACCCGGTTCATCTGACGATGGCCGGGTTTTTTTTCGTCCTGGCCAGCCGATGAGCGTGCGGGCAAAAAAAAGCCCAGCCAAATGAATGGCTGGGCTTCTGGTTGCTCCTCACGCACGTGCATCACTGCACCGGGGTGGGATCGAGCGCCTTGAGCGCTTTCTCGAGCTTTGGGATTGGCACTGTGGCGAGGTCGGCCGTGGGATCTTCACCCAACCATTGCATCAGCTTCTGGCGGTCGGCAGGCTTGTCCTTTCCGGTCTCCTTGAGCTTTGCCAGAACCTTGCGCGCGGCTTCTTCGGCTTGCCTTGCAACGACCTTCAGGATTCGCTGGTGTTGCACTTCGGACAGGGACGTAATGTCCGTGTCTTCAGGTTCGCCCAGCCAAACGAGCAGCTTGCGGTTGTCCGCATCAGAGTCGCGGCCAGCACGTCGGATAGCCTCGATCACTTCTTGTGCAAGGTTGCCCACCCTGGGACTAGCGGCGGATGCCGTTTGGTGTGGTGACGTGCTGCGAGATGTGGAGGCCACTTCCGATGTCCGAGCTTCCTGTTGGGCAGGTGGTGCCGATTTGGCACTTCCCCGCTTCGCAGTACGCGCTCCGGCCGAGCCTTCTGCGTTGCCGTGCAGCGCCTCGAGGTCCTCCTGTGCGTACACCGCCAGGCCATACCCGGTGGTCTCGGCAATGGCTCGGGTGAGGCAGCGCATGATCGAGCGATTCCAGTCCGTCACCGTGGGCGCGAGGAGCGCCTGGTGATCGAGCTTTTTCTCGCCGGCCTTTACCTTGGCCATCTGGACTCCCATGATGGGGAGCCACTCGACGTGTTCCACCTGGTGCTCGCCATCTGTGTAGCTGACCTGCACAGCGACCGAGTACGTGTTGTTGATGCGTGTGTACGGCAGCCGTTCGATCACCCCGTTTTCCGGGTTGGGAACGTCGGAACACAGCACCTCGAACCGAAAGTCAGGATGCACGATCCTGGCGGCAGAGTACGCGACGGCCCACTCCACATACTCGCTGTTCGAGCCCGGCTTTTCCGCGACAGGGGGCATGACCGCTGCGAGGTGGCTACCGGGTTGAACGTTGAGCGACGCGAGGAAGGCACCTACGTCTTCACCGTGACCACCGTAAAGGCTCATGCCGATTCCGTGGCACATGGCCAGGGTCTTGGCAAGCGCGCGCTTCTGCGAGTCGTTCACGTCACGCGCGGTGATCAGGTCAGCAGGTATTGCGCGATACTTAGCGTCCATGATCGGCAGGTACACAACCTGGCCGTCAGCCTCCACCGCAACGACCCCGCCGCCAAAGAATTTCAGCCACGGGGAGCCGTTGAAAGCGACCATTCTGTGTCGGGGACGGCCTGCGAGAGCAAGACCGGTTGGCCAGGGAAGATAGTTCTTGCCTTCCACCGTAGCCACGAGTCCCTTGATCGGGACGCTCAAGCCTTCGAAGAACTTCATATTTCGTACCTTTCCATGAATTGAGGGACCATCCCCCTATGGACAGGACTTGCGAGTTGGGCGCCGATAACCGCGCGGATCCAATGCGGCGGAAGGAACACGGTGCAGTTCCATCGCCGCGGAGCTTCTTGTGCGCCTATCCCTTGCTCTTATCGAGCCATACAAAATCGAGCTTTCCTGTTTCGGCCACGAGTTTCAACCCAGCATCAAATTTGTTCTTCGTTCTTGGCGAGACGAAACCCCGCACGGCCGCAATGCTGCCTTTCTCCAGGAGCTGGCGGAGCATGTTGTCCGTGAGGGTGCGTCCGCAGATCTCGCGCCAGACCTTCAAGCCGCAGCGGGGGCACTGCGCGAGAGCCGGCTTGATGTATGCGGTCCCACCGCACTTGAGGCAACGGCAAGTGGCCGTACCACCCACGGAGTCGGCGTCAAAAACAAACGTGAGTGCTTGGCCATCGAGTTTCAATCCAGCGATGAAATTCGCGTTCTTCTTCGGGCTGTAGAACCCTTGCAGTCGTTCCAGGGCCTCTCCATTCAGCAGCCGTGACATCTCCTCATCGGATAGCCGTCGCGTGGCGATCTCCCGGCGCTGCTCGTAGCCGCATCCAGAGGCGCACCGGAAGACGCCGGGCAGCGCCAGCACATTGGCGCGGCACTGAGGGCAGGGCGCCGCCAGCGAAGGAGCATCCTTGGCAGGCTTGGCCACCGCCGCTCCCTGCAGCTTGTCAACGAGGTTGCTCGCGTTCTCCCGCAGGGCGCCCATGAATGCCTCGCGCTGCAGCTGGCCCTTCTCGACCAGTGCGAGCCGGTGCTCCCACTCGCCAGTGGTCTGTGCCGAGGCCAGAAACCCCGCACCGCACCCTCGCAACAGGTCGATGAGGCTGCATGCCTTCTCCGTGGGAGCCAGGTAGCCCTTCGTCCTAAGGAGATAGGGCTCCTTCGTGCGTCCATAGCTCTTACCGTCGTCGAGCAATCCCTCGATGGTCGCAGCGCGTGTCGCCGGCGTCCCGAGGCCCTTGTCCTTCATGGCCGCGCGCTGCTCCTCATCGTCGACGAGCTTTCCCGCCGTCTCCATGGCTCCGAGCAGAGTGGCTTCGGTGTAGCGCAGGGGAGGGGTTGTCTTGCCCGCAACCAGCTGGAGGTCCTGTACCTGCGGAATCTCGCCGTCGCTGAGTGCGCAGAGAGACGTCTCGCCCGCATGGACAGGTTTCCCGTCGTCACCAAGCTCGTCCAGGACCTCTAGCCATCCGGCGCTCTGGAGCACGCGGCCTTTGCTGATGAACGTTTGGCCGGCGACCAGCGTTGTGCGTACGGTGTTGACGAACTGCGCCGAGGGGAAAAATGCCGCGATGAAGCGTCTGGCTACCAGTTCGTAGATGCGCTTCTCATCGTCCGAGAGCTGATCCGAGATCACTCCGGTTGGAACAATTGCGAAGTGGTCGCTGATCTTGGTGTTGTCGAAGATCCGCTTGTTGAACCGGACCATGCCTCCGGTCAACGCCTTCTCGGCCAGATGTCCCCATGGGGTGGCCCGCAGAGCTTCCATGGTCGTTTTTGCGGTATCCAGGTAGTCCTCGGGCAGCGCGCTGCTGTCCGTGCGAGGATAGGTCGTCATCTTGTGGCGCTCGTACAAGCTTTGAGCGATGTCCAGCGTCTTCTGCACGGGAAACTTGAAGCGCTTGTTGGCCTCCCGCTGCAGGGTCGTGAGGTCAAACAACCGTGGAGGATGCTGTGTAGCAGGCTTGACCACCTCATCGACCTTCTCGACTGGGCGACCTGCGCATTGGGCCAGCATGGCTTCGGCGGCCCGTTTGTCAAAGAGCCTCGATCCATTGCTCTCGCCAGAGGCCTTGTCGCTGGACGTCTCCTCAGGGGTGTTTTCCGCTGCGGCGGCACGCCACTTGCCCTTGTAGGAATCTGTCCGCGCGCCAAAGGTGCCCACAAGCTCCCAAAAGTCACGTGCTTTGAATTGCGATATCTCCCGCTCGCGGTCCACCACCAGGGCCAGCGTTGGCGTCTGCACGCGCCCGGCAGAAGCGGACTCACGGATGCCACTTTGGAGCTCCCGGGTGCTCATCACTGCACGGCTGGCATTGATGCCGATCAGCCAGTCGGCTTCGCTTCGGCTGCGCGCCGCGGCCGCAAGGTTGTCCAACGTTGCGCCAGGTCTTGCGGCGTGAAAGGCGCTGCGCAGCGCGTCCTGGGTCATCGACTGGCACCACATGCGCTTCACCGGCTTTCGACAGTTCGCCTTTTCGAGGATCAGACGGAAAATGAGCTCCCCTTCGCGGCCGGCGTCGCAGGCGTTCACCACCGTGGTGACATCCGACCGCCTCATGAGGCTGGCGATCACGTCGAATTGCGCCTGTGTCTTTTCGATCACCCGAAGGTCGAACCGCTCTGGCAGGAGGGGGAGGCCCGCGAATCCCCGCGGTGCTTCTGAGGCCGCCGGGACATGAAGCTCCACCAGGTGCCCGACTGCGCCGGTGATGAGGACATCCGGGCGCTCGAAGACCGACCCTCGCCGGTTGAAGCCGCCCAGGGCCTTTGCGATGTCTGCAGCAACAGAGTTCTTCTCTGCGATGACGAGCGTGGTCATTTCGTCCTTTCAGGTCGGTTGATTTAGTACGGACTATGCAAGTGGTGCAGTCCAGTCTTGGTGCTGTGCGCAACAATTCTATCTATCACCGGTACGGACTGGCGCGACTTCGGTTATCAGTTCTGCTCCGGCAAATGGCACCGAATGGGCGTCCAAAAAGCAATCGCTTTTCCGCCTTGATCACCCCAACGGAGCCATATGAGCAGCATTGAGCGTTTCTACGTCCTTCTTGAGCTGGAAATTGACACAGCCCGCTCCATCACCCCCATCAACTGGGACTTCGGCGCCCTCCTGGAAATGTCACCCGACGAATCCGTGGATGCGACCGTGTATCAGGCCAATCAAGGCCTCGACGTCCGCCTGCGCCTCTCCGAAAAGGGCATGCGCGAACTCTGAGTGAGAGTTGTACCGTCCCGTTGGGCGGTACAACCCTCTCTTCCATGCCTGAACCAAAGACCCGGTTCTCAGGCCTCAAATTCACGGGCGAACAAATAACAATTAGAATAACAAATCCCAATGACCGGCTGAGATGTCAGCAATACCCAGGGGTCCCCTCTGCATGTTCAAGAACTTGGTCCTTTTTCGTGTCGCGTCCGGCGACTCGTGCTTCGAGCTTTCTGTCATTGAGGCATCGCTTGCGAAGTCGCCTTTCGAGCCTTGCGGCCCCACCCAGGAACGCTCGATAGGGTGGGTGCCCCCGAGGGGCGAGAAGCACGGAGCCCTTGTGGAGGCCATTGTCGTGGTCAAGTTTTTTCAGACATTCCGATAGGGGAAGTTCGTTCAAGCTGAGTGAGCTGCCAACGCCTGCTGCATCTCGTAGCTATTGGGTGACTGGTATCCCAGCGTGGAGTGCAGCCTGATA
>Ga0209958_1001109_pt1 | contig 25240 bp, 27 predicted proteins | sample ThiBio_inoc_plan_FD_183942 | JGI IMG/M metagenome (GOLD analysis project Ga0209958, IMG submission 183942) | Wastewater bioreactor microbial communities from Cape Town, South Africa - Thiocy_inoc_plan (SPAdes) | ecosystem: Engineered > Bioremediation > Thiocyanate > Unclassified | place: South... | reverse complement strand
CGGGATGAGCAGCGAGGAGGCACAGCAGCGCCTGTTGGCGATGCTCGCGGCGTCAGCGTTCATCGCGGAGCAGCGGCGAATCCTCTCCAACGTGCGACTTGACGATCAAGCGGAGCTGCCCGAGCTGCACCGAGCCCTGGAGCAACTTTCATCGCCCGAAGTCATCGAGAACATGAACCGGATGCTGGAGGCGAACCCCACCCTCCTGGACGAGCGTGCCTCGGCCGAGTTCATGCGCATGTTCGGGGGCGGTGGCGTTCTCGACGGTGAGTATGTGCCGCTGCGCAGCCAGACAGTGAGGGACGCACTCCATCTCACGGAAGGCCGCAGGTTCCCCGACGAAGACGGGCAGGGCGACCTCGTTCCCGCCTGACCCGCTACTCCGCGGGAAGCGCGAGCGCGCCGCCCGCAGCGGTGCCCGGCTGCATGATCGCCTCGACCTCGGCGCGCTGGGCGAGCAGCGTTTCGGCATCCGGCCGATGGAGCCAGTAACGCATGGACGTGATGATCGGCGGCGCAGAGCGCAGCAGCACGAGTGAAGTGCCCTGGGGCAGGGTGCGGATGTCTTCGACCTTCATGATCGGGACGCGGCGGATCGAGCGTTGATTCGAGCGCAAGCCGCGCTCGCCGACGGTCACGGAGTCTGTCGTCTCGTCGCGTTCGCCGATCAGTGTGGAGATGTCCTGGAGGTGCCGTGTGTCCGTCCCGCCGCCGAGCACGATCTTGGTGATGCTCGCATCCCACATCGCGGTCGCGGCGTCGTCGCCCCAACGACCTCGCGCCTGGGCGAGCGACTGGAACACGGGCATCACCGTGAGCCCGGTGCCGCCGCCCTCTGCCATGAGGACCGGGAGCGAAGGCAGAGGCGCGAGGTTCCCGATCTCGTCGAGTGCGAGCAGCACGGGCGGGTCGAGCCGCGCGCCCGGCGAGCGCGCGGCGATGCGCCGGGCCGTCTCCACGAGATCTTCGATGAACGCCGCGACGAGCGACGAGGACGCTCCGGCTCCGGCTCCTGTCGCAAGCAGGTAAAGCGTGCCGGAGTCGCGCAGGAACGCCTCGGGGTCGAATTGCTCGTCCTCGCTAGGACTGACCGCTTCCAACACCCGCGGGTCGGCGAGGGAGGCGAGAGAGAGCGAGACGCCCTGCCAGATGGAGTCTCGCGTGCGCGGGTCGGATTGCAGCATCCCGTCGAGCGACTCGGCCCATCCGGTCGCAGCCTGGGGGTGCGAGGCGAGAATGGAGACGGCATCCGCGGCAGCCGCGGGGTCGAGCGTCCAGCGGAACAGCTCGGCGGGCTGCCGATGGTCGAGGGCTGCGGCGTGCAGAAGCGCCTGAAGCGCCGTGCGCGTCTTGCCCTCCCAGAATCCACCGTTCTCGACGGAGGGGCCGGAGAGGCCGGTTCCCGCGGCGAGACCTGTGCCGCGGATCATCGCAGTCAGGGGCACCTCGCACCCGCGAATCGGCGACCATCGCAGACCCGCAGGCACGCCCTCGGCGAGATGCTGGGGATCGAACACGGAGACCGGGCCGCGACGCGCCTGGCGAGCGCGGAGCGTCGCCGTGAGGTTGTCCGGCCGGGTCGAGGTCGTGATGACCGCACCGGGCGCGTCGAGGATGGAGTTGATGACGATGTTCGCACCCTTCCCGGATCTCGGCGGGCCGATGAGCAGGATCGAGTCCTCCACGGATGTCCACACGCCCTTGCCGCGCGAGGTGCCAAGGAGGTAGCCGACCTGCTCGGGCTTCGGGTCCGTGAGCGAGGGGCGCAGCGTCTTCGCGCGACGCAGAAGGTCGCGTTCGGATGCGGCGCGCTGCACGTCGCGCGCATCGGCGATTCCCTCGATCCGGTTCGGGTCGGCCTTGGTCCGCTTGCCCAGCTCGCGCACCCATCGCCAGATGAACCACGCCGCGGTGCCGATGGCGGCGAGCAGGAGTGCGACGGTGATCCAGTAGGCGACGGGGCTGAGCGACGCGGAGCCGAGTACCGAGCCGGGGTCGTCGGCGCGGAAGACCACTCCGACTCCCGCTTCGAGACCCGCCGCGGGCTGGGGCGCGCCCGTGACGAACGCAGCGATGCTCCCGGCCAAGCGCAGCGCACCGGCCAGCAGCAACGCACCGATGAGCGCGCCGAGGGCGAGGTTCGTCAGCTCGTCGCCGAACGCCCCGGCTCGCGGTGACGAACTGGTCATGCCGGGTGCCCGACGATGCAGGTGCCGGATACGCGGCCGAGCAGGATGACCTCGTGCGTGGGGCTGAGGTCGAGCAGACCCGTCTCAATCAACGCCCGAGCTGCACCTTCGCGGCCTGCTCCGGTGTGCCGCACGATGACCGCGACGGCAACATCCTCGCCCGGCACGAAGCCCTCGGCGTTCTGGAGTGCGAGCGGGTGCAGCGGCGCAGCATCGTCGGGTGCAAGGTCGTCGTGCTCGACGGAGGCCGGCGGCAGCTCAGCTGGGGACTGGTCGAGGGATGCAGGGTGCAGTGGAGCGGTCACGATGTCCGTGTAGACGGTGCCGTCGAGTTCGTGCACCACGACGCGGACGGGGGAGCGGCGCTGCTCGATCACTTCGCTGATGATCTGCGCGAACGAGTGCCGCTGCCACGGCGGAGCGAACGTCGGTGGGCCGAACGGCTCTCCGTCGACCGCGACGCGCAGCGTCGCGTTCGCCTGCACGGTCATCGTCACGACCGGCAGCACGGGCGGCACGTTGGCTGAGTCCTCCTGCTCGGCGCTCGCTGAGCGAGCGCGGCGTCGCCGCGAAAGGGTGATGGACATTTCACGCTCCTCTGGCCTTCTGACCTGTCTCGTACATCGCAAGTTCGGCAGGGTGGAGCTGGTGCTGGACGACGAACGAGCGGTTCTTGATCCTCCAGAGCCCCTGCCCGGTGCCGAGACCGGGGAGCAGCCCTTGCTCGGTTCCGGTGAGCCCCAGGGCCTGGGCGGTCGCGCCGAGCTGATCGCTCTCCTGCCGGTAGATCACCCTCGTCTCCGCGTTGGCGAGCAGCGACGAGGCGAGCGCACGCATCGCCGAGCCCTGGTCGCCTACGTTGTCGAGGTCGCTGAGCTTGTGGAAAATGAGCAGGTTGGCGATGCCGTAGTGCCGCGCGAGCCGCCACTGTGCGTCCATCCGGCGCAGCAGCGCCGGATGCGACATGAGCCGCCACGCCTCGTCGTAAACGACCCACCTCGGGCCGCCCGCCGGGTCGAGCAGCGCCGATTCCATCCACGCCGACGAACACGTCATGAGCACGGAGATGAGCGTCGAGTTCTCCGCCACCCGCGACAGGTCTAGCGACACCATCGGCAGCGACGGGTCGAAGCGCACGGTGCTCGGGCCGTCGAACAATCCCGCCAAGTCACCGGCCACGAGTCTCCGCAGCGCGTGTCCGACGAGTCGGCCGTCCTCGGCGAGCCTGCCGTCGTCGTTCTCGGCGTTCGGAGCGAGGATGCGGTCGACCACCATCGGAAGGATCGGCACCTCGGCCGAGCGCACCGCATCGGCGAGCGCGATGTCGACGGCTGTGTGCTCCAGTGGGGTGAGGCCGCGGTCGAGGACGGTCTCGGCGAGTGCGCCGATCAGGTCGCGTCGTCGGGAGGTGACCTGGCTCTGCCACTCGGCATCGCTGAGGCCCGAAGGCCGGTGCCCCTCATCGAGGGGATTCAGCCGCGTAGACATCCCGTGCCCCAGCATGATCGCCCGGCCGCCGACCGCCTCAGCGACGGCCGTGTGCTCGCCTTTCGGATCGCCGGGGACGTACACCCTCCGACCGAATGGGATTGACCGTGTATACAGACTCTTGGCGAGCGAGGACTTGCCGGAGCCGACAATCCCCGCGAGCACGATGTTCGGTGCAGTGATGATGCCCTGCGCGTAGAGCACCCACGGGTCGTAGACGAACGACGCCCCGCTGTAGAGATCCTGGCCGACGAACACGCCAGCGGAGCCGAGCCCGCCTTCGGCGAGGAACGGATACGCCCCTGCCAGCGTCGCGCTTGTGTCCTGGTGGCGCGGCAGCCGGAAACGGCCGGGCGTGCGGAGTGCTGCGGGCCGCGTCTCGCCGGACGGTGGCAGGTAGGTCGTCGCCCGCCTTGCCTCGCGTTCCGCCTCCCATGTTGCCCGCGCCCGCTCCTGCTGAGCCTTGCGGTCGGCGGTCTCGATCTTGCTCGCCGCTCGCCGTCGCGCCTTCCGCGCGGCGCGGCGCTCGCCTGCCGGGTCGAGCAGGACCGTGGTGTGCAGGCGCTCGCGGTCGCCGGGGCTCATAGTGATAGTCCTCGCCGGGAGCTGACCGGGAGTGCCTCGAACGGGTCGCGGGAGAACGGGTCCAACTCAGGTCGATTGGCGACAGGTGCCGGGTGCCACGCGATGTAGCTCGAATGCTGCGACGCCTGATCGACGGCGGTCTCGGCTGACTGGACGAGTTCTGCGGCCCTGCGCAGTGCATTGGCGGCGGCCCAAGCCTCGTCGACCCCGGCCTCGTGGTCGCCGTTGTCGAGGAACGCCTTGTCTTGGTGCAGGACATGCGCCGCCGCGACCTGCTCCAGCACTTGCTCCAGGGAGCGCAGCGTCCCTAATAGCTCGCCGACCACCTGATAGGTGTCCTCGGGGTCGGCGAAGGCCCGGCTCGCATGAGCGAGCGCCCGCACCGCCTGGCGGGTCTCCGTGGCGTCCTGCACGGGGTTGCTGAAGGTTGGCATGGCTACTCCTTCCGGGGTCGAGGGCTGGGTGCGTCACACGTCCCGACAGAGCGGGATCGCGGCGACGGCGAACGCGGTGGCCTGCTGGCCGACGAGTCTGCGCGTTTCGCAGGACGCCTGGACCGCGGCTTGCTCGATGGCGGCGACGGCGGCATCCAGCTCATCGACCGTGGGCGCGGAGACGGAGATGAGGCCGGTGTAGCGGAGCACGCCGTGCCCCGCGGTGAGGTCGGACTCCTGCTGGAGCACGTCCTGGTACTCAGCCGTGCGCGAGGCGTCCTCGACCTGCCCGATCTTCGCACGTTGGGTTGCGTCGGAGAGCAGGCCGACCTTCTTCTTCCGCAGGTCGCGGGCCGCGATGTCGGCGCGAACTGGCGTGCAGATGAGCGAGAACGACCGCCGCACGCCGGAGGTGAGCAGCAGCGGGGCGAGGAATCCGGGGAACACCTGCGAGCGCGGCCACTCGGAGAGCCAAAGCACGGTGTGGTGCGCGGAGTCGGTGCGCACGCGATCCCAGCTCTCGGTCACCGCGACCGGCCCCGCGGTGGCGAGGGAACGCCCGATGTCGGCGTGCCGCTCCAGCGCGGGCGCGGCAGCCGGGTCGTAGGCGGAGCGCAGGATGACAGCGACTTCGCCGGGCGCGAGCCAGCCGGTCGTGGCGAGGTCCGCAGCTCGCAGCGCCGTGACGAGCGTGGTCATCTCCTGACGCAGCACGGCGGCAGCTCCACGGATGCCGCCGCCCGCTGAGCGGATCTGTCGTCCCGAGGCGTTCATATCGAGCGCAATCGAGATGGTCGTCGCATGGCGCTCGCCGGTCGGCCCAGCACGCTCGATCAGCTCCCGGTAGGTGGTCGCAGGCCAGGAATCGTCGTCGGTGCCGTGCCTGGCCCACCATTCGGCGAGCCCCGTGCCTGAGTCCGGCAGCGTCCGCTCGCAGACCTGGAGCCGGGCGATCCGGCCTGAGCGGCACGCGGTAGCGAGCACCCGACCCCAGCCGTTGATCCGCCGCTCCTGCTCGCCCGGATCGAGCAGCACGAACGCCGGGTGCGTCACCCCCAGCACCGCGGTCAGAGTCTGAGCGTGGGGGTCGTGCACCATCGCCGCGCCCGTCTCGGGATCGACCCATTCGCGCAGCGCGGTCGCATCGCCGGGGAGCGCGAGCGTGCCGACGGGACGCGGCTTGATGACACGGCGGCGGAAGATCAACTGCCCAGCGGTGCTCCGCCACATCCAGCGCGACACGATCGGCAGCCAGTCCACGAGCTTGCGCCCGCCCACGGGGACGACCGCGAGCAGCAGACAGCTGAGCCAGATCGGAGATGTCCAGACCAGCCCCATGCCACCGCCCGTGTAGATCGTGGCGACGACCGTGACCACGCCGATGCCCAGCACGATCAACTGTGAGATCGACAGTCCGAGCAGGATGCCACGATGCGCGAGTCGGGAGAACTGCACGGGGGAGAGCTGCTGCTCGGGAGCCGGAGGGTGCGGGGTGGCCATGTTCTACCCCCTCCTCGGTGCCACGGGTATCGGCGGCGTTGATGTCTCTGCGTGCCCGGCTGCTGCGCCGCCGACCGCGGCACCGACTTTCGGGCCAGTCGTCGCTGCGGCTTTGACAACCTGCGCCCCGACGACGGCTGCTGCCGCAGGCCCGGCCGCTGCTGCCCCGGCACCTGCCGCGCCCCCCGACGCCGCCGCCCCGCCACCGGAAGCGGCCGCCCCGCCACCTGCGCCCGCAGCGCCGCCTGCTGCGCCACTTGCAGCGGGAGCTGTGCTCGGCGCGGGAGGAGTCCCGCCTCTCGCGCCGCTTTGCCCTCCGAGGACGGACTTTGCCGCGTTCGGCTGAGCCTTGACCGGCAGCGGGACGGGTCGGTTGAGGGCCGACTTCGCTTCCTGCTCGCTCGACATCGCGTGGTACATGTCGAAGCCCACGAACGAGATGAACTTGTAGGTCAGGTATGGCGCGAACGCGGCGATGAACATCAGCACGACGCCCGAGATTGGGTCGCTGATCGAGGCGAGGTCGAGGTCGATGGGCGCGCTGATCTGCCCAATGGCGACGAGGAACACGACGACGATGACGAGCTTCGAGAAGATGAGCGCCACGACGAACGCCGCCCAGCGTCCGAACCAACCCTTCGCGGCATCCCAGGTGAACCCGGCGAGTGCGATGGGCGCGAAGACAATGGCGACCAACAGCAGCGCCTTACGGATGAGCAGCGTGAACCACACGATGCCCGCACCCGCGATGCCGAGCCCGGCAAGGAAGATCGTGATGATCGCACCGACGCCGGGCGAGGCGATGTTGATCGTCGTCAGCCCAGCGGCGAGCAGGGCCATGCGGTCGCCGATGCCCTCCATCGTGTTGCCCGTCGCCTGCACGATGCCGATGGTGAGCTGATCGGTGACCTCCAACAGGGTTGCGGTGAGGGTGATGGCGACGAACGATCCGAGCACCGACTTGGCGAGTCCCACGCCCGCGCGCGACAGTGCCATCGGATCTCGATGCACGAGCCCGGTGAGCTGGAGGCAGAAGAAGACGAGCATGACGAAGATCGCCACCCCGAACAGCACGTTGTAGACCGAGACGTACTGGCTTCCGGTCACGTCGACGAGCGTGGTCGAGTCGAACACCGTCCACACGCTCTCGAACAGCCAGGCGGCGGCCTGCCCCATTGCCTGCGCAAGCCAGTCGAACGGCGCGGAGATGAGCGACGCGGTTCCCTCACCCACGGCATCGCACACTGACGCAATGACGGGCACATCACAAACACTCATCGGCTCAGCCATCTCAACTCGGTCGTGGTGCTAGACCGACTGGCCGACGTTCCAGAAGAAGTTGACCAGGGTGACGGATGCCCCGCAGATGATGGCCGCGCCGCACGAGACGAGCACGCCGACCTTGCCACGGCTGGCGAGGTGCGGATTCGAGCTGTTCGCCCCGTAGCCCCAGACCACGGCCGAGATGATGAGGGCGAGGACGGCGAGGATGAGCCCCACCGTCATGGCCGCGCCGACGATGACGCGGAGCTGCTCGATGCCGGGCAACCCGTCGGTATTGGGGTCGATGTCGATCACTGTGTGCTCCTTCAGCAGGCGAGGGACGCCTTTACCCGGTAGGTGCGCACGCTGTTCCGGTTGGACTGGCGTCAGATGCTCGCGCCGACGCCGAGCAGGAAGTTGACCCAGGTGACGCCGAGGCCGGCGAGTGCGGCAGCTCCGACGGAGACGAGGAATCCGGTGCGCGCGCGGACAGCCGAAGTGATGTTGCCGTTCGCCGACGAGATCGCCCACACTGCGGCGCAGATGACGAGCATGAGCACGGCGAGGATGAGCACGATGGTCAGCAGCGCGCCAACGATGGCGCGCAGTTCTGCCTGACCGCCGACGGCTCCGAAGTCGGGGAATATGTCCATGTCATGCGGCCATCTGTGCTGAGCAGAGCGCCGCGGTGCTTGCGGCATCGAGGTTCTGAACTCCGTGGGCGGCAAGCCACGGCTCGGCATCGACCGCCGCTGCGTTCGACCCGCCTGGCCGGATCTCGAAATGCAGATGGGCTCCGGTCGACCTGCCCGCCGAACCGACGTTGCCGATGTGCTGCCCGGCAACGACGCGATCCCCGACGCTGACGAGGACGCCGCTCTGCCACATGTGGGCGTAGGCGGAGGCGATGCGCTGTCCATTGATGGTGTGCTCGATGATGATGAGGTTGCCGTAGCCACCCGACGGCCCGGCGAAGCTGACCACGCCATCGGCGAGCGCGAGGATAGGCGTGCCGTCGTCGGCAGCCCGGTCCGTTCCTGAGTGGAACGCTCGCTCACCGGTGAAGGGGTCTTCGCGCCACCCGAAGTCGCTGCTGTTCACCCACGTCCCGCTCGGGAGTGGGAAGACGATGGCAGTCGTCTCGGGTACGTTGCCGATCGGCGTACCGCCCGGCGTGGTTTCGGCGCGGCGCGTGAGTGCAGCGAGGATCGCCTCGGCGACCGGCTGGTAGTTCTGGTAGCGGTCGGGATATGCCGAGACCTCGACCGCTTGCGCTGCCTCGCCAGGGTCGAGGTGCTGCCAGTCGGGTATGTCTAGCAGGCCGCGCGGTGATGGGTAGTTCGGCCCGCTCGAACCTCCGTAGAAGGCGCGCGATTGGTAGGTCGCGTTCATCAGCTCCGCGACGGTGCCCCATCCTGCGCTCGGCCGCATCTGGAATATGCCAAGAGAGTCGTGATCGCTGCCCTCTCCGTCGTTCGGGAAATCGCTCGACTCTGGAATCGCCGCCGAGTTTGCAAGCATCCGTAGCCGCGACTCGGTGAGTGCGGCCATGAGCGCGATGACGATGCCAGCGCGACCAACACCCTCGGTCTGCGCGCCGACCGTGATGATGGTGGCTGCATGGGTTAGCTGCTCATGGTTGAGGGTCACGGTCTCGCCCGCGTGCGTCGTGGCTGTGAGCGACTCCGGGATCGGCCCGACAACGAGCGAGCTTGACGAGAGACATGCGGCGAATACCGCGGGCGACACGAGCAGACCCACGCCGACCAGGCTCATGGGGAGCATTGCGACGAGGGTGGCGATGGCCACAACGAACTTCTTCATGCGGGTGCCGATCAACGCAGGGGGTTGTCAAGCTCGGAGATGCGAAGCGCGCGGCAGGTATCGAAGGTCGGCTCGCAGGTGATGAAGACGGTGAACGCGACCTCGTGGGAGCTGGTCACGGGCTCGGTGCCGTTGATGCCCTCGCGTTGCCGAATGCCGGTGATCGTGTAGGCGACGGTGCCCGGAAGGATCTGTCCCTCGGCTGCCTGCCCCAGCGCCGTCGCCCACTCGTCCGGCACGAACACGTCGTTGATGTCGAGCCATTGGCGGGTCTGCATCGTGCGAAGCTGCGCCCAGGCGTCCGCGGTCGGGAGATAGGTGCGCACGTCAGAGGCGAGCCCGGCGGTCTCATTGCCGGAGGGGTCGCCCACATCCACGATGACTTGCGCATAGTCGGTCGGCCCGAACTCGGTCGCGGTGTCCCATGTGAACAGCGCGATGGCGACGGCTCGCGCGAACCTCTCGGGGTCGTCGGACTCACGGACGACGGGCGGCGTGCTCGATGTCGGGGACGGTGCGCTGGTGGAAGCGCCTGGTGGGTCGCTCGTGGAGCTGCCGCCCGGCGAAGGCTCGGATCGAGGCGCGAGCAGCAACCCGTAGAGCCCGACTCCGACGAGGACGGCAAGCACGGCGGCACCGACGATCAGGAGGATCATGAGGCGACGAGGGAAGCGAGTCTGCGGCATCAGGCACTCTCCTTGGCGAGACGTTGGAGGGCGGTTCGGGCGGCGCGGGCCGCGTCGAAGAAACGGACGGTAGCGTCGAGGATCGTCTCGAAGTGCTCCCACTGGTCATCACTCAGCGCGGTGCCGACCTCAGCAGGGTCGTAGTGTGACCACCACTGATCGAGGTCGCTCCAGGTGAGGGTGAACGCCCGCACCGGATAGCGAACCGGCACGGCGCTCGACGCTGGTCCGGGTGCCGGGCCTCGCTTGCGCCCTTGCTTCGCGCGCTCCAGCGCCTCCTGTGCGAGCAACTCCAGCTCGCCGGGTGGTTCGGGTTCCTCCTGCGGGATCGCCAGCATGGCGATCGTGCGGGCGTGCGCCGTGGTGATCGACGAGCCGCGGTCGATGGCGTCGAGTTCTGAGCGGGCGAAGCCGCGCACATCCTCCGGCTGTCGGGGGTCATTGGCGATCCGCTGGAGGTCGTTGATCTGTTCCAGGCTCGTGTACGACTTGCGCCCGGTGACCATGAGCGCAGCCTGCGCGCGGGACTTGCCCGGAGCGCCGATCAGCGGTGGTGCCGTGACGGCACCACCGCTCGTTCCGGCGATCTTCCCGCCAGCACCGAACTGCGTCGCCGCCTGACGACGAGCGGCGTCCTCGGCCATGAGCGTCTTCAGCTCGCGGTACAGCGCCGCGGCCTCGGTCTGCGTGAATGGCTTGTGGAGCACGTTGTCGGCCTGCTCGGCCATGAGCCTCTGGAGCCGGTCGCTGATCCCGGAGCGCACGAAGACGTTGACCTTCTTATGGCCGAGCTTGCGCAGCGCCGCGATGCGTCGAGCGCCGCACACGAGCACGCCGTCCGGTGTCACGGTCGGAGGCTGGAGAAGTCCGTCACGTTCGATGGATGCTGCGAGTGCGTCGATGTCGCCCAGCTCCATGCGATGACGGCTGCCGACGACGATGGAGTCGATGGTGCGTTCCAGCTCGATGTGCCCGGTGCTCGCCGCCATGTGCTCACCTCGCCCCCGCCAGAGTGGGCGCGTTCAGGCCGAGCAGCAGCACGAGGTCGTCATCGGTGAGCAGCGCACGCAGGGGCTCGCCGACAAGAAGGCGGAACAGCACGCCGCGGCCGACGGCGGTGTGGGCCTGATCGGGATCGGGGTTGCCGAGGATCGCACGGAGCAGCGCGTTCCAGCTCGTCGACGACAGATCGAGCACGGCCCGAGCGTGTGGGTCTCGCCGAAGCGATTCCGCTGCGCTCGCCCGCGACGGCGCGTCGCCGAGTCGAGTGCAGATGTGCTCGATGGCCGCGCGCGCCGTCTGCTCCGGCCAGTCGAGCAGCGCCAGTAGCTTGATCGCGTCCTCGGCTGCACGGACGACGCCAGATGCCTCGTCGTCCGATTCGTTCTCGTCCTCACCCGCGGGCGCGACCTGCAACGCTTCGTGGTAGTCGGTGAGTGGGTTCTCTCGGTCGCTGAACCGCTCCGGGTCGTGGAAGCCGCTGTATTGCGGCCTGCGTGCCTGATGCGTCGAGCACAGCAGCCCATTGCCCCGTTCCTCGGCGATCAGTGTGACCTGCACGGCCCGGGTGACGACGGCCCACGGATCTTCCGCGTTGCGCACGGCCGGGGTGCGCATCGCGTCGAACGCGGCGCTCGCCGCCTCCCACGGGTCGAGGCCGTGCTTTCGCGCGAGGCTCGCGTACCGACCCGCCGTGTACTCCATGAGCGCCGCGACATCCACGTCGCGCCGCCACGCGCCTTTCCCATCGTCGTGAAGACGCTCCAGGAGCGCGCGCAGTCCCTCCGGGGTGCGGAACGACGTGGGAGCGGCCTGGGCAGACATGGCGCGCTCACAGGCGGCGGAGCGGGTCGCGGCTGACAGAGGACTGGTGCGCGGGCGACTGCCCGAACGCGGAGAGCGGCGCGATGCCCTGGGCACGCCCCCTGATGCCGGGCCGGGTCACCGGAGTTGCCTGCGGCGAGGTCTGCCGACGTTCCTCGACGCGGCGCGCCAGTTCGGTGCGCAGGTCGATGCTGCGCCCGATCATGCGGGCCGAGGCGGATGGGAGCAGCTCGGTCGGGCGCACCCACACGACCTGGCTGCGGTCGTGCTCTGCGCTCAGCCGCTCCAGGAGTGGGTGGCCGCCTCGCCACCTCTGCGCGGCGAGCCACGGGTCCGTGTGGCGCGCCAGCTCCGAGATCTCGGCAGCCTCGCTCGGAGTCGGCTTCAGCGTGTGGAGGACATCGGCAAGCCGACGCGCGTGCTCGTCCTCCGGCAACTCATCGTTCACAGCGCGCCTCCTTCCGATGCGGCGGAGAGCGCGGGCGTCGCCAGCCAGCGGCCGACCGTGGACGGATGCACCCCGGTCGCGCGAGCGATGGCGGTGTTCGTCATGCCGTCCTCCTTCAGTCGCAGGGCGAGTTCTCTAGGAGCAAGGTGCGCAGACGGTTCCGGCGACAGGTACTCGACCGCGCTCGAGACCAACTCGGCCGTCTGCGTCAACGGCTCTCCACGGAACCGTCGAGTGAGCACCACCGTCAGGTGAGTGATCGCCAGCAGCACGAGCGGCGGTACTGCGGCGACCGATCCTGCGAGGGCCGAAGGAACGTCGGCGTCAGCGGCGACGACCGCGTGGATCGCGTTGGCGGCGACCGAGACCGCGGCACCGGCCATGAGCAGGAGCCACGGATACCAGGCGGCACGTTGCCCCGCGAGCGCGACGACGGACACCGTGGCGACGACGATGATGCCGTCCACGATGAGCGGCCATGCCCACGCCTGGCTCTCATCGACGCCGGAGCGTCGCGCGAGGTCGGCGAGCGCCGTGAACGACAGCCAGAAGGCGGCTGCGGCGATGAATACGGTCCCAGCTACCGCCGTCCACACGGCGATCCGCCCGCGCGGCTGCTGCGTGCTGCCGGGGATCACGAGAGCACCTGACCCGATGAAGGCTGAGCTGCATGGCTGGGCACGGAACTGGCGGTAGGCGCGGATTGTGCGCCCCTCGCTACGCGGTGCGCCGAGCGGATCGTCGTCTCGATCTCCGGCGTGGGCAAGCCTGCGCGCTCGGCAGCCGGCCCCAGCGCGGCACGCACGCGGTCGGGCGGGATACCCGCCTCGATGAGTCGACACGAGGCCCAGAACAGGCCGCGGTTGCGCTCGCCCTCGCCGCGCATTCCGACCCAGCGGGCGATCCGCTCCACGTCAATGTCGTCCGTTCGCTCGACAGGGATGACGGGCATCGGGCGCGCCGGTCGCGGATCGAGGAACTGCCGTAGCGCGCGGGCATCGACGGGAACCGCGTCGCCTCGCCCGGAGCCGATGAGGGCATACGCACTCGGCCCCGCATCGGTGGCGATGATCGAGGGCGGCACGATGACGTAGCCGCCCGATCCCCGGAAGTCGATGCCAGCACGCGCCACCTGCCAGGACGGCTGCACCAGCTCGGGGTCGGCCGGGTAGTAGGCATGGACTCCGCCCGAGGGCGTGCGGATGAACGCGGCCCAGCGATCCGTCAGCCCCTCGCGCCGGGCCAGCTCGAACGCTGCGAAGCCGCGGATCGCCCCGTGCACGTCGACATCCACGACCTCCAGCCCGGAGATCTGACCCGTCGGCATCCCGATGTTGGCGCGCGGCCAACGCGCCCACCAGCGAGCGACCTGGCGCGGTTCGGTGCTCGCCTCGTGGAATCCCCGTTTGGTCAGCGGGCGCTTGCCTCCTGTGACGCAGGGAAAGACCGGGATGCCTGCCTCGGCGTAGCGACACGCTGCGGCGCTCGGCGACAGCCCGGTGAGCGAGGCGAGCAGGGCGGCGGCATCCATAGGCTGGCGCTCTCCGCGCGAGGCTTCCGGTATCGTCATCTCGGCACCTCCTCTCGCCTGGGCGTGAGCCGTGGGGCTCTTGTCGATCAGGTGCGCCGGGGTTCCCAAGAGACGGTTGCCGTCCGATGGGCAACGCGGTCAGGCTGCGGGTCGCTGTGCTCATGGAATCGTCTCCTCCCGCTCGTCGGGAAACCCCGTTGAGCATGCTCAAAACTCTCCCGAGACTCCGTTCTAACACCGCACGTTGAGCATGCGCAACGGTTGATTTGTGCATGCTCAACGGGTAGATTGAGCATGCACAACTACCCTTGGGCCTGGGCTACGTCGATGCCTTCGCCCTCCCGAAGGGAAGGGGGGTCAGCGACGATGACTGAAGACGAAAGTCAGGCTGCGGCTGACGACCTCGCCAAACGCCTGCGACTTCTGATGGATGTCGCTGTCGCCGAGTCCGGCTCCGAACCGACCTACTCGCAGATCGCGGAGTATCTGAGACAGCGTGGCATCAGCCTGTCTCGATCACGATGGACGTACATGGTCAACGGCCACCGATACGTTCAGGACACTGCAGTCTTCGAGGGACTCGCGGACTTCTTCGACGTTGATGCTGCCTTTCTTGCGGGGGAGAGCGGCGTGGCAACCCCGGAGAAGGTCTCCGCCCAGCTCGACCTCGTGCGCGCGATGCGTGCAGCGAAGGTGAAGTCCTACGCTGCACGCACACTCGGCGATATCTCGCCGAAGGCGCTCCAAGCCATCGGCAAGTTCCTGGACGAGGAAATGATGCGAACACCCGAGCACTGACGGGTGTCGCGCACCACGGAGCCGAGGCCAGTAGTGCTCGGCCGAGAGGGGGTAAACGTGAACACCGAAGAAACCGTAACGGCCGCCGTCTCCGATCTGCGGCTCGGCAGCAGATTCACGCTTGCGCACCTTCTCCAGGCCATACAGGAACGGCGCCATCGTAGGCTCCGCGTCGTCGAGCTCGCCGACCTCGACACCCGCGACGGCATCTGTGCGCTCTGGCTGGTCACCGACACCGAGGACTTCGTGCTCCACGCACGCAGCGACTCTGCACTGCACCGCCAGCAGTTCGTCCTTCACGAGTTGGCCCACATGATCCTCGGTCACACGGAGGGCGACGATTGCACAGCCGGGGACGTCTTGCTGCCCAACATCCCTCCTCACACGCGCGGACGCCTGCTCAAGCGACAGGACATCGACAGTGAGACGGAGATCGCCGCCGAGTCGCTCGCAGATCGGCTGGCCGCGGGCATCCGAGGATCGGTGTTCGCCGAGTCCCGCTATTCGGAGATTTTCGGGTGATCCAGGCGCTCGTCGCGACGCTCATGTGGGCGCTCGTGGCGAGCCTGCTCATCTTCCGCCGCAAACGGGCGGATCGAAGCATCACCTACGCTTCCTTCACGATTGCCGTCGCAATGACCCTGAACGTCGACGCCATCTACCTCGCCACCGATCCGCTTCTTGGCGGGACGAATGTCACGACCCTCGTTTCGGATGGGCTGCTGATGACCGGGATCTTCTTTCTCGGTCGAGGCGTCATGAAGGCCGACGAGTACCGCCCCAGGCTCGTGCGGGTCGCCGTGGGCATCCCCGTGCTCCTCACCTCGCTTCTTGCGATCACCACGACGTTCGTGTTTATCGACCGAGGCACAACCACGACTCGGTTCATGATCGACCTCGGCGCGCAACCCGCAGCAGCGGCCTACTCGATCATCAACTTCAGCTACTTCTTCCTCGTAATCACGACGATGATGATCCTCGCCGCGCGGCAGTATCTGCGCAGCTCCGGCATCCAGCGTCTCCCCGCGGCTCTGCTGAGCCTGGGATCGGCGTTCGGCGGCGCGCTGTGCCTGGCCGTGCTCATCATGGACGTCGCACACGTCACAGGACATCTCGATCTCATGCGCGCCGTCCAACCCGCCTACGAACCGCTCTCTCTACTCGCGTTCCTTTTCCTATGCGCGGGCTTCGCCGCGCAGCCTGCCGTCCGCCGCGCACAGCACGACATGCGCCGGAAGCACACCGTCGGCCTCGCGACACAGTTGGAGCCTCTCTGGAAGCGGGCGTCCCTCGTGCGGCCTGGGCTGAGCCAAGCAGACCCGCTCGCTGCGAGGGCGGATGACTTGGAGAGCCGTCTACACCGAGAGATCGTTGAGATCCGCGACGCGATGATCGACCCGCGCGTCACCTTCGACATCAGCGCAGCAGAGCGCGCCCTACTGAATCGCGCCGAGAGCCACCTCCTCGGACTCGACACGAGGGCGACACGGACCACCGCTTCGCCAGGAAGCCGGGTCGACCAGGGGGGCAGTTCGTGATGCGACGGGTCGCGCTAGGTGCCGGACTCGTTGCGGCAGGCGCGTTGGGTGTCGGATGGGCGATCGCGCGGCGGCTGACGGCCCCCAGCACGCGAAGATACGATCTGATCGTCCGCGAAGTGGAATACGACGGCGACGCCTGTCTCATTGTGCTCGACCGAACTCCCCAGACCGCAGCCGAAGGCGCTTACAACCTCTGGTTCGAGAACGGAGGCTGGGCGCAACTCTCCGAGGAAGTGCTCGACCGTGGACCGACTCTGATCGCACGACGGGTGACGAGCACGGCATCGGGGCTCACTCTCAGGGCTGGCGATCACGTCTCCTGGAGCGGCATCTACTACGCGACACCGCACGACGCCAGCCTTCATGCACACGACATCACCATCGACACCCGCGCGGGGCCTGCCCCAGCCTGGCGCATCGACGGCGACGGTGCCAGGTCAACGTGGGCGATCCACCTTCATGGCCTCGGCAGCGTCCGGGCCGGAACCCTTCGCGGCGTGCTCGCCGCGACCGAGCGCGGCCACACCTCGCTCGTCATCAGCTACCGAGCCGACGGCGAAGGCCCGAAAGTCGGCAACGGTCGCTCAACACTCGGCTTCACTGAGGTCGACGACGCCGCGGCCGCTGTCGAGTACGCGATGCGGCACGGAGCCCGACAGGTCGTGCTGTTCGGATGGTCGATGGGCGCGGCCATCGCGCTCCAGCTCGCTCACCACCCGTCATATCGACGCAGCATCGCCGGTCTCGTGCTCGACTCGCCTGTGCTCGACTGGACCGAAGTCATCAAGGCGAACTGCACCCGCAGCGGACTCCCCTCAGCCGCGGGGAGCCTCGCGATCCCGTGGCTGACGCTCCGCCCGCTGGCCCGGATGGTCGGCCTGCCCGAGCGCATCCCGCTCCGATCCTTCGACTGGACGGTTCGTGCCGAGGAACTCACCGCGCCCACGCTCATCCTTCACGGCACCCACGACGACTCCGTGCCGATACAGCTCTCACAAGCACTCCGAGATTCTCGGCCTGACCTTGTTTCGCTGGAAGTCTTCGAGGCCGGTCATACGCTCTCTTGGAACTCTGACCACGACCGATGGCAGAGCGCGGTGAACGCCTGGCTCACTGCGCACGTCCCGTCTTGAACGTCGGCACTCGTCGGTAGTCTCGAAGTCGAGTTTCGAGTCGGAAGGGTCGCCGTGCGGCTAGAGGACATCGCCGCGACTGCGCGGCTAGCAGGCATCGTGCCGGGGCGCGCCGTCACGGTGCTGGCGGCGCAGATGCACGGCGCGAACGCGGTCGAGGTGACCTACCAGGACGACAACGGGGCGCTCGGGCAGGTCGTGCTCTTCCGTGAGGACGAGGCGAAGATCGCGCCGCACCTGGAGTCCGGCCGTCCCTTCGATGCCGATCCGCGCAATTTCCGGCTGGCTGCTGAGGCGCAGCGCATCATGCTCGCGGGGCTGCATGATCCGATGCTGGCGGTGGCGACGAGCGACGTGCAGCCGTTGCCGCATCAGATCCGCGCGGTGTACGGGGAGCTGCTGCCGCGCACGCCGCTGCGGTTCCTGCTGGCGGACGACCCCGGCGCGGGCAAGACGATCATGGCCGGGCTCTATATCAAGGAACTGATCCTCCGGGACGACGTGCGCACCTGTCTTGTGGTGGCCCCCGGCGGGCTGGTGGAGCAGTGGCAGGACGAGCTGGCGCTGAAGTTCGGCTTGGAGTTCGAGATTCTCGCGCCCGGCGCGGAGGACACCGCACCGGGAAAGAGCGTGTTCGAGCAGAAGCGGCTGCTCATCGCGCGAATGGATCAGCTCGCCCGGAATGAAGTGCTGCTGGAACAGATCGAGCAGGCCGAGTTCGACCTCGTGGTCGTGGACGAGGCGCACCGGATGAGCGCGTCCTGGTTCAGTGGCGAGCTGAAGGCGTCGAAGCGGTTCCAGCTCGGCGAGCTGCTGAGCGAGCGCGCCCGGCACTTCCTGCTGATGACGGCGACGCCGCACAACGGCAAGGAGGAGGACTTCCAGACCTTCCTCTCGCTGCTCGACCGCGAATCGCTTTGCCGGTCCCGGCGACCGGCATGCGCAGACCGGCACCGCCGACGGGCTGATGAGGCGCATGTTGAAGGAGAAGCTGGTCACCTTCGAGGGGCGTCCGCTGTTCCCCGAGCGGATCGCCGAGACCGCCTCCTACCGGCTGTCGCCCGACGAGCAGTACCTCTACGAAGAGGTCACCGAGTACGTCCGCAACGGGATGAACCTCGCCGACCGGCTGGAGGGCAAGCGGAAGAACACGGTCGGCTTCGCGCTCACGGTCCTCCAGCGGCGTCTCGCGTCCAGCCCGGAGGCGATCTTCCAGTCGCTGCGCCGCCGCACCGACCGGCTGGAGCGCACCCGCGCCGACCTGCTCGACGGCATCCTCGACGCCCCGCCGCGCGAAGCCCCCGCCTCGCTGCTCGGCGACGACCCCGACAGCGGCGACTTCGACACCGACGAACTCGACGCGGCCGAGCTGGAGGAGGCCGAGGAGGAACTTGTCGACGCGGCGACCGCAGCGCGCACCGCGGCCGAGCTGGAGACCGAGATCGCGGACCTGCGCCGATTGACCGAGCACGCCCGCAGGCTGCTGGACTCGCAGCAGGACGTGAAGTGGCGCGAGTTGCGCGGTGTGATCGAGAGCCAGGTGCTCACGACGCCGGACGGCAAGCCGCGCAAGCTCATCGTCTTCACCGAGCACCGTGACACCCTGATCTACCTGGAGCGGCGCATCACGCAGCTCCTGGGCAGGCGCGAGGCCGTGGTCGCGATTCACGGTGGTGTTCCCCGTTACGAGCGACGCCGCATCACGGCCGAGTTCACCTCGAACCCCGAGGTGCAGATCCTCATCGCCACCGACGCCGCGGGGGAGGGCCTGAACCTCCAGGCCGCGCATCTGATGGTGAACTACGACCTGCCGTGGAACCCGAACCGCATCGAGCAGCGATTCGGTCGCATCCACCGCATCGGCCAGACCGAGGTGTGCCGACTGTGGAACCTCGTCGCCGAGGACACCCGCGAGGGCGAGGTGTTCATCCGCCTGCTCGACAAGATCGAAGAGCAGCGCGCCGCCTACGACGGCGAGATCTTCAACGTGCTCGGCACCTCCCTCGGCGACCTGTCGCTGACCCGCGTGCTGCGCGACGCGATCCGCTACGGCGAGCAGCCCGACGTGAAGGCGAAGATGTGGGCGGTCATCGACGAGGGCGTCTCCGCCGGGCTCCAGGAACTGCTCGACGACGAAGCCCTCGCCAGCGAAGCCCTCGCGCCCACCGACCTGGAGGAGCTGCGCCGCCAAATGGAGGACGCCAAGGCCAAGCGCCTCCAGCCGCACTTCATCCGCGACGCCTTCCTCGAAGCCTTCGACCGCGCGAGCGGACGCATCGAGCGGCGCGAGAAGGGCCGCTACGAGATCACCCACGTCCCCGCGAGCATCCGCGAACGCGCCGGGCGCGCACCCGTCGCCCGCCGCTACGAGCGCATCACCTTCGACGCCGCCACCATCGACGTTCAGGGCACGCCCCGCGCCGAACTGCTCGCGCCCGGTCACCCGCTGCATGACGCGGCGCTGCAGCTCGTGATCGACCAGTATGGGCCGGTGCTCGACCGTGGCACCGTGCTGACCTCCGACGCGGTGACCGAGCCCACGCTCCTCGCCGGGGAACGGCCTGCAACGGTGACGGTCCACGCACGACCGGACTTTCCCAGGCGGCGCGTGCGCTCCATCCAGATGTCGAACGGCACAGTGAGGAACGGCAGCACCGACATCACCAGTCCCAGCAGCGTCACCCACCACGCCCAGCGGAATCGGATGGCGGCGGCGAGGCACGCGATCACGAACGCGATCCAGGCGATGCCGTGCACCCACCCGGCGACGGTCACACCGTGCGGCGATCCCTGCAGCGGGTACTTGACCACAAGCGCGGTGAGCAGGGCGAGCCAACTGAACGCCTCGACGATCGCCGTCGTGCGGAACGCGACGCGGACGGAGCCGTCGAACCGACCCGGAGTCACGCGGTCGATCCGCGCACTTCGGCGCCCTCAGGGACTTCCTGGTCGGCGGGCTTGCGGATGAAGAACGACAGGACGACGGGCGCGAGTGAGATGATCGCGGCGATGAGGAACGCGGCCTGCGTCCCGGACGCGCCGGCGTCGGCAGGGTCGAGTCCCTGCTGTTCACCGGTGTGCAGGAGGCTGGAGTAGGCGGCGATGAGGATCGCCACGCCCGCGGCTCCTGCGACTTGCTGCAGGGTGTTGAGCACGGCGGACCCGTGAGAGTAGAGCCTGCGCTCCAGCGACCCGAGGGACGCAGAGAACAGGGGTGTGAACGACATCGCCATCCCGACCGACATCGCCGTCTGCATCGCGATCAGCTGCCAGACCGGGGTGTGCGCACCGACCAACGAGTACAGGAACAGCACCGCGGAGATGATGATCGTTCCCGGGGCGAGCAGTGTCTTCGGGCCCTTCGCGTCGTAGATGCGTCCCATCAGCGGGGCGAGGAGCCCCATGAGGATTGACCCGGGGAGCAGGATGAGTCCGGCGACGAGGGCGTCGAGTCCGGCGACGTTCTGGAGGTAGAGCGGCAGCAGTGTGAGTGTGCCGAACATCGCCAAGGCGATGACGGACATGATGATGATCGCGATCGTGAAGTTTCGCGAGCGGAAGACGCGCAGATCCAGTAGGGCGTTGTCCTTGCGTTGCAGAACGAGCTGACGCCAGACGAACAGGGCGAGCGTCACGACGCCGATCGACAGGGTGAACGCGCCAAGCGTGGCAGGCGTGATGCCGGAGGGTGCGGCGTCTGGCGTGCCTTCGCCTCTGCCGAGCTGGGTCAGTCCGAAGACGATGCCGCCGAAGGCCAGCGCCGACAGGATGATGGAGAGGATGTCAATGGGCGCCTTGGTGGTCTCGCCCAGGTTGGTCATCCAGCGCATCCCGATGAGGAGGGAGATCAGCGCGATCGGCAGGACGATGGCGAACAGCCAGCGCCAACTGAGGAGGTCGAGCACAGCGCCGGACAGGGTCGGTCCGATGGCGGGTGCCAGGGAGATGACGAGGCTGACGCGACCCATCATCCTTCCTCGCGAATGCGGCGGCACGACCTTCATGACGGTGGTCATCAGCAGCGGCATCATGATGCCGGTGCCGAGCGCCTGGATGACGCGGCCGACGAGCAGGATGACGAAGCCGGGCGCGATCAGGCACACGAGGGTTCCGAGGGAGAACGCTGTCATCGCGGCCAGGAAGACCTGCCTCGTGGTGAAGCGTTGCAGAAGGAATCCGGTGGTCGGGATGACGACCGCCATGGTGAGCATGAAGCCGCTGGTCATCCACTGGCCGAGCTCGGGCGGCACGTGCAGATCCTCGTTGAGGTGCGGAATCGCGATGCCCATCGTCGTCTCGTTGAGGATCGCGACGAAGGCGGCGACGAGCAGCAGCCAGATGACCCGCATGCTGCGCGGGTCGATGACGTCGGGTGTGACGGGTGTGGCGGGTGTGGGGGTGGTGTGGGTGGATGTCATGAGAGCTCCGTAGTGAGAGAGGTGACCGGGCGGCGGCGGGACGGGATAGCTGCTTCGCCGTTCGGCAGTTCGGCGACCGTGTGGAAGTCCCGGTTCCAGCGCAGCAGCGGCAGATCGGCCTGGTGGGAGCTGCCGCGAAGGACACTGCCCACGAGGAGCAATTGATCGTGCAGTGGCATCGTGGCGTGCGTGGTGCACCACAGGGTCACGAGCGCGTCGGGCAGCCAGAGCGGACCTTCGGGGGAGACCTCCGCACCGGCGGCGCCGAGGGCGTCGAGCCGCTCGGCGCGCGTCGTGCGGGCGGTGAGCAGGCGCACGAGCGGGAGGTGGTGCACGGAGAGCACCGAGACGGCCCACGGGGCACCGGCCGTGATGAGGGGGAGGGCATCGCGATCCTGGCCGACGGACAGAGCGATCGTGAACGGGTTCACGGAGCTCGTGAGGACGGAGGCTGCGATGAAGAAGCGGTCCTGGTCGCCCGGGACGTCTCGGACGGCGACGAGAGTGACCCCGCTGCCGTACAGCGCGAAGCTGTCGTAGAGGGGCGGGATGTGCTCGGGGCGGGAAGACATGGGTGCGGCTCGATTCGGGTGGGGAAAGCAGAGCATCGCCGTCCCGCCTGTGGGCGGACGGCGACCGTGCCGGGTGCGGGCCTGTGTGGCCGGATGATGAGGGTGCTCAGGCGGTGACGGCGGCGAGGCGCTGCGCGACGTCTTGCCAGTTGGCGATGTTCCAGAACGCCGTGACGTAGTCGGCGCGGACGTTCTTGTAGTCCAGGTAGTAGGCGTGTTCCCAGACGTCGAGCTGGAGCAGGGGGGTGACGCCGAGGGGCGCGTTGCCTTGCTGGTCGAACAGCTGGAACACGACCGGCTTCGCTCCGAGCGCGTCCCACGCGAGCACGGCCCAGCCTGAGCCCTGCACGCCGAGCGCGGTCGCGGTGAAGTGGGCTTTGAACGCGTCGAAGGAGCCGAAATGGTCGGCGATCGCGGCGGCGAGCTCGCCTTCGGGCTCGCCGCCGCCGTCGGGAGAGAGGTTCTGCCAGAACACACTGTGGTTCAGATGCCCGCCGAGGTTGAAGGCGAGGTCCTTCTCGAGCTTGTTGACATTCGCGAAGCTTCCCGCGGCACGGGCTTCCTCGAGCTGATCCAGCGCCGCGTTCGCCCCGGTGACGTATGCCTGGTGATGCTTGTCGTGATGCAGCTCCATGATCGTCGCGGAGATGTGCGGTTCGAGGGCCGAGTAGTCATAGGGCAGCTCGGGCAGCGTGTACGTGCTCATCCGGGGTCCTTTCGGGGCGTATGCCTTCACGCTAGAACCTCAAGCGGACTTGAGGTCAAACGCGGCCTGCGCGACGGCGCCATCGGCCCTCAGTCGCCCGGAAGGTCCTCCAGCCGCCTCGGCCCCGCCCCGGTTGCTGCGAGGGCGTCGCCGGGGTTGAGGAGCGCGCAGGCCTTCATCGAGAGGCATCCGCAGCCGATGCACCCGGTGAGTTCGTGCTCCAGCCTTTCGATGCTGCGGCGACGCTCTTCGAGCTGCCGCTTCCATGCGCGGGAGGAGCGCTGCCAGTCCTCGTGGCTCGGTGTGCGGTCGAGCGGGACCGACGAGAACGCCTCCTGCACGTCGGTGAGCGGGATGCCCAGGCGCTTGGCGACGGAGATCAGCGACACGCGGCGCAGCATGTGCCGGGGATAGCGGCGCTGGTTGCCGAAGGTGCGTTCCGAGGCGATCAAGCCCAGCTCCTCGTAGTACCGGAGGGCCGAGACGGCGACCCCGGTGCGGCGGCTCATCTCGCCGATCGTCAGCAGCTCGTCCGGTTCCGGGGCGGGTGGCATGGTGCCTCCTCATCGATTTGACCTCAAGTTCACTTGAGATTTTAGCGTTGCCGTAGTGCCATCGTCGTTGAGAGAGGGGGTGCCCGTGACCTATGTGATCGCCCTGCCGTGCGTGGATGTGAAGGACCGCACTTGCATTGCCGAGTGCCCGGTCGACTGCATCTACGAGGGTGAGCGCATGCTCTACATCAACCCCGACGAGTGCGTGGACTGCGGGGCGTGCGAGCCGGTGTGCCCGGTCGAGGCGATCTTCTACGAGGACGACCTGCCCGACGAATGGCAGGACTATTACGCGGCGAACGTCGAGTTCTTCCACGAGATCGGTGTACCCGGCGGCGCCGCGCGCACCGGTGTTCTCCCCTTCGACCACCCGCTCGTCGCAGCCCTGCCTCCGCAGGGCGATTAGGTGTCGCCGATTCGACGGGAGAACCATGGACTACGACCACGACCTCATCTTCGGGTCTTTCATCACCCCGGCCGCCTCGGCGCTGCCCCAACTGGAGCACGCCGCTCGCGAGGCCGATCGGGTGGGCTTGGACCTCGTGACGCTCCAGGACCATCCGTACAACTCCGGATTCCTCGACACCGTCACTCTCATCGGGCATCTCGCAGCGCGAACGGAGCACGTCCGATTCGCCGGCAACGTGCTGAACCTTCCACTGCGTCCCCCCGCGATGCTCGCCAAGCAGATCGCGACGATCGACCGGCTCAGCGGCGGGAGGGTCGAGCTCGGCCTGGGCGCCGGTGCGTTCTGGGACGCGATCGAGGCGTACGGCGCACCCCGGCTCACCCCCGGTCAGGCCGTCGACGCCCTCCGCGAGGCGATCCCGATCATCCGGGCGCTCTGGGGCCAGCACGGGACGGGGAGCGTTCGCTTCGACGGCACGCACTATCGCGTCGCGGGTGCCCGGCCGGGCCCGGCCCCGGCGCACCAGGTCTCGATCTGGGTCGGCGCGTTCAAACCCCGCATGCTCGAGCTCGTCGGCGGCCTCGCCGACGGGTGGCTGCTCAGCCTCGGCAGGATGACCGCTCCCGAGATCGACGATGCCCATCGCCGCATCGATGACGCGGCGCAGGCCGCAGGCCGCGATCCACGAGAGGTGCGAAGGCTCGCCAACGTCGTCGGCCAGCTCCAGGCGACCCCGACACGCGGACTGCTGCACGGCCCGGCCGAGCAGTGGATCGATCAGCTCGTCACGCTCGCGCTCGGCTTCGGATTCTCGGGATTCGTCGTCGCCGGCGATGACACCAGCCAGTACGACGCCATCGCGAACGACGTGATCCCCGCAGTCCGTGAGGCCGTCGCCCGCGAACGGCGAGCACGGTCCGCGTAACCGGCACCCTGCTGCCCCGGGGGTTGCGCTGCAGCCTCCCAGCCCCTTCGAACGGAGAAATCGTGACGACATCGCTCGAGAACGCTGCAGTCGTGATCATCGGCGGTAGCTCGGGAATCGGGCTCGCCACCGCCAAGATCGCCCACGACGCCGGCGCGCAGGTCACCATCGCCGGGCGGAGTCCGGACCGCCTGACCGCTGCCCGGGACGAGATCGGCGGTGACATCCGCACCGTCGCCCTCGACATCGCCGATGAGGACGCGGTGCGCGCGCTGTTCGACTCGTTGGAGTCGGTGGATCACGTCGTCAACCTCGCGGGGACCTTCGCCTTCGGTGCTCTGCTCACCACGGACATCGCCGCGCTGCGCAGCCCCGTGGACACCCGGTTCTGGGGGCCGGTCTACGTGTGCAA
>Ga0209958_1001107_pt1 | contig 25288 bp, 19 predicted proteins | sample ThiBio_inoc_plan_FD_183942 | JGI IMG/M metagenome (GOLD analysis project Ga0209958, IMG submission 183942) | Wastewater bioreactor microbial communities from Cape Town, South Africa - Thiocy_inoc_plan (SPAdes) | ecosystem: Engineered > Bioremediation > Thiocyanate > Unclassified | place: South... | reverse complement strand
TAATCCGCAATCGAACGCATCTGATCATTGGCATCCAACATGGTCGATCGAAAAGGCCCATCAAAACTCCCTTTCGGCTGATTGGCATTGGCGGCAGCAATCGCAGCACGCACATCTTCAGCACTGAGCTTAAAAGCTGCAAGCGCAGCTGGATTCATCTGCACCCGAATCGCAGGACGTTGCCCCCCTGCCAGGCTGACCATCCCCACGCCTGAAAGCTGCGACAGTTTTTGCGCCACTCGGGTATCAACCATGTCGTATACCGTGGTCAATGGCAAACTGTCAGAACTGATCGCAAGCGTAATCACCGGCACATCGGCAGGATTCACTTTGCGATAAATCGGTGGCGTCGGTAAATCATTGGGCAATTTACTGCTCGCGGTACTTAAGGCCGATTGTACTTCTTGCTCGACAATGCCCAGTTCAGCAGACAACTCAAATTGCAGGGTGATCACCGAAGCACCAACCGAGCTATTTGAAGACATTTGCTTCAAGCCTGCAATCTTGCCCATCTCCCTTTCCAAAGGTGAGCTGATGGTTCGTTGCACCGTATCTGGATTTGCACCTGGCTGAAAGGTGTAAATCTGAATAATCGGATAATCGACTTGTGGCAATGCCGACACAGGTAACATGCGCCACACCAACAGGCCACTGAAAAATAGCGCCAACATTAACAAAGTGGTGGCGACGGGTCGTACAATAAAAAATCTGGAAATATTCATGCGCTTATCCAGCGACCGTTTTTGCTGGGAGTGGCTTAGACACATCATCTTGAATGACTTGTACTTCTTGCCCTTCGGAAAGCCGATCAATCCCCTCTAACACCACCCGTTCATTGCCTTGTAAACCCTCAACAATCTCGGTCTGTCCTTGTGAAACCGCCCCTAGTTTTAACATCCGTACTTCGGCTTTATCTTCTTTATTCAAAATATAAACATAGGTGCCTTTTGCGCCATGTTGAATGGCATCACTCGGTAAATGCACCGCGTTTTGCAAAGTCTTGACATTTAAACGAACATTAACAAATTGATTCGGAAATAAAGCATCATCGAGATTGGCAAACACAGCTTTAACTTTGAGTGTGCCTGTATTCAGATCAATCTGGTTATCCAGTGCTTGAACTGAGCCTATGGCCAATTGTTTTTGTTCTGCACGATCCCAAGCACTGACTTGAATGCTTTGCTTATTTTTTGTGGCTTGGCGCACTGTGTCTAAATAATTTTCTGCAATCGCAAACTGAATATACACAGGATGGATTTGGGTAATGCTCAGTAAACCTGTTGCTTCATTGGCTTGGATTAGATTGCCTGCATCCTTGAGACGAAAACCAACACGCCCCTCAATCGGTGCATATATTTTGGTATAAGACAGTTGTAACTTTGCCGTATCGACCTGTGCTTGGTTGGCTTGCATCTGTCCCTTGAGTTGATTAACCAAGGCTTGCTGTTGATCGACCTGCTGTTTGGCAATCGAGTCTTGCTTATACAGCAATTGATAACGATTCAATTCGGTTTGTGCATTTTGCAACTGCGCTAAATTTTGTTGCTGTGTGCCTTGTGCCTGCGCCAATGCCACCTGAAATGGGGTCGGGTCAATTTGTGCCAGCAACTGCCCTTTCTTGATATATTGTCCCTCTTCGAAATACAGCTTTTGTAGTACACCTGATACCTGACTTTGCACATTCACGGTATTGGCTGGCACGACCGTACCAATCGCCTTAATTTGTAATTGCAAGTCGCCCCGTTGTACCCCGACCACACGAACAGGCACGGGTTTGCTCCATTGGCTAAATGACTCTTGTTTATTTGCTTGCGACGTCTTCCAATAATTCCATCCCCATGCAATCAGCAATAGAAGCACCAACAATGTAATCAACCATTTGATTTTATTAGATCGAGAATGCTGTTGTGGTTTTAAATCAATCTGTTGTTCACTCATGACATACTCTACTTAATCAAACGAAAGGCATTAAAAAGATGGGAGAGGTAGAGAACAATAAAAGTTCCCTTACATTGGTTTAGTCGAACGAAAATCAAAATCAGCTCAATTTTTTCTGTAAAAGTATGTATACAATTTTATTGATATTAATAACAATTATCATTACTATTTGAAAATATTTTTTCATCCTCTTGTGATTGGCTTCTCCCCGCCAATATCTGGACTCCCCGTCATGAACCTAAATGTAGAAAAACAGTTATGGTTTAGCCAAGTTTATCAAGCCCAGCAAAGCACGCTGTTGTCATGGTTTAAGCATAAACTGCAACATCATCACCAATCTGAAGATTTGAGTCAGGAGGTGTTCTACCGTGCCTTAAAAAGTGATTATTGCTTTGAAAAGATTAAAGAACCCCAAGCTTGGCTGATGGGCATCGCCAAACATGTGATCATTGACCATTGGCGTCGCCAACATATTGAACATTTATATTTAGATGCACTTGCACAACTGCCAGAAGAATACTATCCCTCAGCTGAATACGAAGTCTGTATTCGTGAAACGCTTTATCAAGTGCATTTGATGCTGGAAAAGCTACCTCGGCGTACCGCACAGGTATTTTTATTATCGCAACTGGATGGGCTGACCTATCGTGCGATTAGTGAAAAACTGGATATTTCAGAGGCAACAGTCAAAAGAGATATGAAACAGGCTTTCTTGGCCTGCATAAGTCTTTATAATCAGACCGATTAATTACTGAATTTGCTTCGCTGCTATGTCTCAAGCCCCTAAAATCCCTGATCATGTATTGGACCAAGCCGCAGATTGGCTGGTGCTATTACATTCAGGTGAAATGACTGAGTTAGAGCAGCAACAATTTCAACAATGGCAAGCAGAAAAGCAAGAACATGCCCTAGCCATTCAGCAAGTCAATAAATTTACCCATGGCTTAACAGGTTTATCCAACCACTTTCCCTCAGATTCATTAGTCCAGTCCAAGCAAAAATTTAATCTGACTGCAAAACGAAATATGCTGTTCAGCCTTTCAGGATTGTTGGTTATCGGCTGCGGAATGTATTTATTACCTTGGGCTAAATGGCAATCTGATGAACATACCGAGGTTGGTGAAATTAAAACTATTGCACTACAAGATGGTTCAACCTTGATCTTGGCCAGTGATAGTTATATCAACGTGAATTTCTCCAAACAGACTCGACAGATTCAGCTGATCGAAGGTGAAATTTATATCCAGACCGCCAAAGATCCGCAACACCGTCCATTTATGGTAAATACCCCAAATGGTGCGATTGAAGCTTTAGGCACCCAGTTTACGGTTCGTCAAGAGTACCATGAACAAACTCGGGTCAAAGTGTATCAACATGCGGTCGCTTTACAGCCGCAGGATTCTGGGCAACGGCAGATTTTACAGCAAGGTCAACGTGCGTATTTCAACAGTCAACAGATCTCTAAACCATTGCCACTGAACAATGAGCAACCCTACTGGACTCAACAATTACTGGTGGTAGAACAATGGCCGCTAGAAAAAGTCATTGGTGAACTATATCGTTATCAAAAAGGCACTTATTTCATCGAACATGCGTTAAAAGACCTTCGCGTTTCCGGCGTGTTTTCATTAAAGAATCCTCAACAAAGCTTAGAAACACTGGCCTATACTCATCAACTTGAGCTGAGCTATTACAGTCCATATGTATTAAAAATAAAAAAAAGATAAAAAGATGATCCTTTTTTTGATCTTGTCCGACTTATAGAGAAATACACTCCCAGTTGAGAAGACCACATGAAGGATTATCAGGCGAAAACTACCTTGGCGTTGGCTGTACGCGCCATTTTATGGGGCATGCCACTCAGTATTGTCAGCATTGCAACAACCTCTGCTTATGCTGCTAATGTTTATCAGATTTCAATTAGCTCAACCACACTCGACCAAGCACTGAAGCAACTCGCCATTCAAACTGGGACGACCATCAGCTATGACTCGACCACACTCTCTAAAATAAAAAGCGCTTCACTCAAAGGGAATTATTCAGTAGAAACTGCTTTAGAGACTTTACTTAAACCGCATGCATTTGAAGCCATTAAAGTTGCCAATGCGGGATACAGCATTCAAGCCAAAGCAACTGTGGCTGCTGTTGAACCGAAAGTGGTTCAATTAGAAGCGATTCGTACACGAGCAGATCAAGCTCAAAATAGCAACTCTCAGCACGAAAGCAATTCAACACAGCTTCCAACAATTTCGATCAAAGCCGCCAGCCAAAATATGACAAATGTTGGCAAGCAAACTCAGAATATTAAAGACGTACCACAATCTGTAACAGTTATGTCTCGTCAGCGTCTTGATGAACAAGGTCTAAAGACCCTTGATGATGTCATGGTACAAACAACAGGTGTAACACGCGAACAGCTCTGGTTAAATAATAACTATAGTGCACGTGGTCTAAAGATTGAAAATATCCGTTATGACGGCGGCAGTACTTCAAGTCTAGAAGATCGAAGTAACAGTGCTGATATGGCACAATATGACGCAGTTGAGGTATTGCGTGGTGCGGATGGTTTATTCGGTGCTGGTGAAGCTGGCGGTGTGATTAATCTTACCTCTAAACGACCAAAAGCAGAAACCGAAATCAATGGATCAATTTCAGCAGGTAGCTGGAATAATTATCGTGGTGAATTTGATGCGACAGGTTCTTTAACAGAAGATCAAAGTGTTAAGGGGCGTTTGGTCACTGTTTTTCAAGATCGAGACTTTTTCTACAAACCAACACAAAGCCGCCGTGAAATGGTTTACGGTGCATTAAGCTTTGACTTGCTACCCGAAACAACATTGTTTACGGGTGTGAGTTATCAAAAAGATAAAGTGGATGCTTTTAATGCCAGCTTACCTCGTTGGGAAGATGGCGCAGATCTGCATTTACCCCGCAGTACGACGATGGGAGCGCCTTGGGGTTGGATCGAACGTAAAAACACATCCTTCTTCGCCAATCTCCAACATCAAATTAATGATGACTGGAAAACACAACTGAATGTGCGTCACAACATTGGTAATGATGCGATTAACAGCGCTGAAATGGAAGGTGCCGTCAGTTATGACACTCACCAAAGCCAATGGTGGCGCTATCAGGATGATACGCGCTTTAAAGAAACAACAATGGATTTAAACCTACAAGGCAGCTTTAATTTATTTGAACAAAAGCATGATCTGATTCTGGGTATCGACCACAGTAATAACCAAAAAGATTATCGACTAAATTGGACTTATTATGCTGATGGCGATGCATTTAATCGCGTTGCACCACCAGAATGGGACTACCCTGCGCTCTCTTGGGCAACCAATACGACCAACAAGAATAATAAATCTGCACTTTATGGTTCTTTAAAATTACGCCCTATTGATGATTTAGCCCTCATTCTTGGTGGCCGTTACACCTTTAAAGATGAGTTAACCATCAATAACCACAATAGCAATATTGAAAACACCTATACAGAAGACAAAAAATTTGTTCCTTATTATGGGATTACCTATGATATTTTGCCTTCTACTACAGCCTATGCAAGCTTTGCAGAAATTTATAAAAATCAGCGGAACTATTTGACAGCAGCCGATGGTTCTGGACTAGAACCATTAACAGGGCGAAATATTGAATTTGGTATTAAGCATCAAATTAATCCAAACTTGCTTGCATCCATTGCTTATTTCGATATCAAAAAAGAAAAGGAAAAAGTTTATAATGCCTATACCAGCATTCCAAACAGTAACTCATTATGCTGTTATATCGGTACAGGCTCTATGGAAAGTAAAGGGGTTGACGTTGAACTGAATGGCAATATTAGCCCTGACTGGAATTTATCTGTAGGTTATACCTACAATAAAAATGAGAAAAAGGATAATACTGAAAATCCATACAATAGCTATACCCCTAAAAATCTGTTAAAAATTTGGACAACCTATCAACTTGACCAAATTGTCGATGGCTTAGAAATAGGCGGAGGTGTAATTGCTCAAAGTAAAAACTATGCAGCAGGATCAGTCAGAGAGTTTAATCCAGTAACACAAAAATTTGATGGTGCTTGGAAAAGTATTGAACTGGTTCAACCCAATTATGCTATTTGGTCAGCTCGTGTCGCTTATGATATTAATCCGCAATGGAATATCGCACTTAACTTAAATAATATTTTTTACAAAACCTATTACAGTACAATCGGCTATCCAGGTTATGGTAATTTTTATGGCGAACCACGTAACTTCCTTTTGACTTTAAAAGCAAGTTACTAAAGCTCTAAAAATCAATTCATAACCAAAATAAAAAGAGGAAACTTTGGTTTCCTCTTTTTATTTCAATTCGATACAAAGAAAGCTTAAATCAAGGTCACAATAAGCAGTAGCCCAAATACAACAGTCACAATCACATTCGCCTGCAAGAGTTTTTTAGGGTGATAAGTCAATAATAACCCCACTGCCAAAGCAGCAAAAGTGATACAACCCAACCACTCAGATAAACCGACCGAAGCACCTTTAAAATAAATCATGACCAGCGCAGAGAGGAGCAAAACCACCCAACCTGCGATTTCAAACCGTCGACTATTTTGCGCTGAAATCTGAGCAGTAAAAATATCGCGCTGATGCTTACTCATCCCACAGGCAAGTGCTGATAAGGCCACCACGGCACTACACCACAACATCAATGCTGCCATTATGCTTGCTCCTGTACAGCTTGAGCTTTAGGCTGTTTTTTCTGCTTTACCGCTAAGCCTTGGTAACGCTTTAACTTGTAATAAGAATAGATAAAAATCAGACCCAAAATAATGCACACCAGATCAAAACTGGCGATCATCCATTGTCCATGATAAATACTCATCCACAACGCCTGCCCGCCTGTTAAGAAGTTTAGGATTGGCATAAATAGGAACAGTACAGCGGCTAAAGCCAGTTGCTCCAACCATGCGGGACGATGTGCCCGAATAGCCGCATGAATTAAACACAGCAGCCATGCGATAAAGAACACATTAATCTCTAACGGAGAACGCTCGGCCAATTGAGCGGGGATAAAACGATTGGCAATAAAATAAGCTGCGCAGGCAATCGGTAGACCTGTGATTGCGGTAATATTCAGAACTTCAACCAGACGATGACCAAATGGCTTATAACCCAATTTCTGTACATCTGGAATCCGTTTCACCACCCACAAGATCAGACCAGAAGCCACCATCATGGTGCCTAATATGCCCGATAAGAATAATAACCAACGCAACACTGAATCCACACCATGTGCCATATGTAACCATGTCACCAAGGTATAAATGGCTTTTGAAGTTGAATTAACTGGCTTGGCTTCATCAATCAATTGCCCTGTCACCGCATTAAACTTCATTGAAGGAATGCTTTCTCGATCAAGCAATGTAGTAGTACGGGTTGCATTGAATTGAACGTCTGCCTCAACAGTATTCGGTTTATTCACTCGAATTGAAGCAATCGGGTTATCCTCCCAACTTTGTTGAACGTAATGACTCAATGCGACTAAATTCACCATCGGTGCTGCTGCAAGTACAGGTGCTACTTGTTCGGCTTCACCACGACGGCCACCAGCTCGATTGCCACGCCCTTCCTCTACTGCTTCTTTTTGTTTTTGCTCTGCGAGTAAACGTGCTTGTTCAGGCGTTTTAGTAACAGGTTCATTCAGCATTTGATAGAAATTTTGCCCACTTCCATAATGGCTGTTCATCGCCCAAGGCATAAACATGAACATTAACAGCAGCAAACCACTAAAGGTGATCATGATATGAAAAGGTAAAGCAAACACAGCCGTTGCATTATGAGCATCGAGCCACGAACGCTGCCCTTTAGCTGGACGGAAAGTAAAGAAATCTTTGAAAATCTTTTTATGAGTGATAATACCGCTGATAATCGCGACAAACATGAATAAGGTTGCGATACCAACAATCCAACGCCCCCAAATACGTGGCATGCCATAAAGTTCAAAATGGAAGCGATACAAGAAACCACCACCCCGAGTTTCACGCGCTTTAATCTCTTGGCCTGTTTGAGCATCTAAATAGATTTCACCACCCCGACGACGACCTTCACCCGGCTTACGGATATTCAGCATAATGGCAGGTTGGCGTTCATTGGCAAACCGGATGTTCCAGCTTTCGGCAGGTTGCCCGTTTTGCTGTAAATACTGTAATGCATAACCCAATTGTTGCTGCTGTGAAGTGCTATTCACAGACTGATGCAATTCAGGTTTCATCCACACCGTAATTTCATTTTGGAAAAAACTGAGCGTGCCCGTAAGAAAAACTGCGTAAAGCAGCCATCCCAAGAGCAGGCTTGTCCATGTATGTAACCATGACATGGATTGGCGAGGGCCTTCATTTTTACCATCAACACGCATGACTTTACCCTTTTAAAAACCAATAGATCAACGTCATCAAAGCACTGGGAACAATAATGCCCAACCAGACTTTCAATGTTGAGTTGACCAAAAATACCCAAATGAACACGGCACAATGGATCACAAAAGCCAGCATGGTTGCCCCAAATACGGCATTGGCTTTTAAAGGCTCGGTTGTAAACAGAGCCCCCATTAACATTGCAGCAATCGCAGCAAAGTAATAACCACCAAAAATAGCCAAGACAAAACGTGAAAAAATCATCAATCGATATTTAATCAATGATGATTGTTCAACCTTCTTTTTTGTGACCCTTTTGGCGGAGGCCAAGGGCACAGACGCTTCAATATTCATAAAGACACCCAGTCAGGTGACGATGATGCAAAATAATCGCCACCTGCATTTCAGGAAGATTAGAAAGAAAACTTGAGATTGAGATAATATTGTCGACCACGGACATCACTGTATTTACTGAGGTAAGACTGCGTTCCAGACATGTCGACCGTGTAATCGTTAAATAAATTTTGAATACCGAAACTAAGTTCACTGGTGCTGTGTTTCAACAACTTACTGCTCGGTAAACTTACCTTGGCAAAAATGTCATGATAAATTTGATCTTCGATTTTTAATTTTTTATCGGCATGACCCGTTTGATTCAGAATCGCAGTCGCATTAACCATGTCATAAGAACCATAATATTGGCTTGCCCAACCAAAGCCCCAATTGTCATTGGCTTGTAGATAAATCGAGGCATTAGCACGATGTTTTAGAGGTGCATCCGAGACTGAATCACCGACTACACTGACAAAATTCTTTTCTGGGTCAATTAAATTATGTTGTTGGCGATATTCATTGACATGGGTATAGCCTAAATTAAAGGTGGTTTCTCCAATCACACTATCAAAGCGATAATTTAAATTGGTATCGATCCCACTGGTTTTAAGGTTTAAAGCGTTGAATGGCGTGATATCAATTGAAACCACATCGCCAGCTTGATTGCGTTGAATACGGCTACCATATTTGCTTTGATTATCTAAAATATATTGCGCACTGATCGAACTGATATTATTGGTTTTTTTGATGTTGTAATAATCAATCGATAGGCGTAAATCAGGAATCGCCTCTGGGGTTAACACAATCCCAGCATTAATACTTTTTGAGCTTTCTGGGGTCAGATCAGGATTGCCCCCAGAAATGCTTTCATACGTGCTAATGATTTTACCCGTTGCTGGATCAGTTAGTGTCGCTCCCGTCACTTGGGTCGAAGTCGCTTGAGAAATCTGAGAGACTGATGGTGTAACAAAGCCTTCACTATAAGACGCACGGAACATCAATTGATCATTTGGTGCGAAGCGGAAACCTACTGTTGGCGTGATCGCATCAAATTTTGATTTACCCGAATCACTATAATTTAAGAACTTGGAACGATAGCCCGTAGCAGGATCAATTTTACTGTCATATTGCGGTATCTTGGCTTGGACATTGAAATCCTCATAACGTGCAGCCAGTTGCACATCGAGTAATTTGGCGAAAGGCAAATTCAGCTCAGGGGAAATCAGGGGAATATTAAATTCCGTGTAAACACTGGATGCATTGCTCTTACGCTCGGCAGGTTTTACCCAAGGATTATCGACATGTTGATGATCCGCAAAGCCTTCACTTTCATAACGGCGATGCTCAATCCCCGTTGCCAATCGAATATCGCCTGCATACCATTTTGCAATTGGACCTGTGGCTCGAATCGAGAAATCATTTAAGGTCTGCTGTGTATTATTTTTTGGATAGTTCCAGTATTTTGAAATCAGGTCAGTTGGTGTAGTGGTAAAATCTTGCAGAAAATCAATTGCATTATTGGCAGTGTCTTGCTTCCATGCATTAGCTTTTGGATTATTAGTGCCCATACGTGTATAACGTTGACGAATATCCGATTTACTCCACGCATAATCTGCCGAGAGTATCCATTCTGGTGTAAGGTCAAACGTAAAGCCTGTTGCTACTTTATTCTGGGTGGTTTCAAAAGTGTCCTTAGCAAACGCACCTAGGCTATCCAAACGCATTGGATAATTCACTAAAATATCCTTGCCAAAAGGATTATGCGGACTATCTTTGCTCACTGTTACCACGTTATAACCGTGCGGTGAGGTATTAAATGACCAACCCTCTTCTTTTTCATAGCCCGCCTCAAGAAACACATTCAGACGATCAGTAAAATCACGATTTAAAGAAAGCCCAAACGCCTCTGTCTTGGTATCGTAAAGCAAAGCCTCTTTACCCGACCAAGCACTGACTCCATCCGACAAACCTAATGCATAACCTTGGCCTAATTTGCTCAGATCGCCATTCCAACCTTTGGGAAGATGTGCCATAGATGAGCCCCATCCTGGCACTAATTCAGAACCATCTTTACTGCGAATATTGGTTAAATTGCCTGCAGGCGGGTTGACCTTGTCCCCAATAAGACTATTCGGATTATTTTTTAAAATATTTTGGCGAGATTTATTTTTCCAGTCACGTTCACTGGCCAACAAGCTATCTTGGTCTTTTTTGGAAGCGGTCAACATCACATGGGTACGGCCATCTTCCAGAGAAAAACCTGAAACCAAATTAAAAGATTTAGCAGGTTGTTGATTATCCACGGTATCGCTATAGCGCACGTTCATTTCGGTGCCAACATAGTCTTTACGCAAAATCACATTGATCACGCCACCAATCGCACCACTACCATAAATCGCGGCAGCTGATGTCGGTAATACTTCAATGCGTTCAATTGCAGCCAATGGAATATTATTTAAATTAGGCTGATCAGTAGATTCAGAAGTACCACGACTGCCTGTTCCCGCACTACGGCGACCATTAATCAATACCAAAGTTTGACTGGCACCAAGTCCACGTAAATTAATTTGACTTGATGTACCTGAAAAATAGCTGGAATTATTGGTTGAAGTCGCCATTGGCAATACTTTAGACAATAACTCGGTAACCGTGGTGGTACCTGAGCGCTCAATCTCTTCCCGCTCGATCATGGTATAGGCTTGCACATCGTCTTCGCTACGTGGGATATCCATATTCCCCGATTTATAGGCAACATCGGCCTTGCTTGCGGTTACCGCAATAGTTGGCAGCGTCGAGGCTTTATCTGCACTATCTTGTGCAAATACATGTGGAGATGACAACACCAATAAAACAGAAATGCAGAGTGTTGTTCTAATAAATTGAGATGATTTGAGAGACTTATTTTGTTCTAACACGTAAGAACCTTAATTCATTATTAAAAATTTCGTGAATAATACACAAAACAAACAAAAATGACAATAATAATGATAATTATTATCAATAGTAACATTTGCTACAAATCTTCATGTGAATTTTTAAAGTCTTCAATAACAACAAAAGATTACGAGGAATAAGAGGTCATCGATGAATCTTAACAACTGATCAATGACTTCACTTGAGAAAGGATTGGGGGGGAAGTGTTTGCAGGTTTTAGGGATTATGTATAGAAAATAAAACTGCTTAACTTGAACCTCTTTCTTCGCTTTAACAAAAAGCGAAGTGGATAGTTCAGCTAGGTACACTGATACTTAAATTCCCATTGCTGGTAACTCTTCGCATCATTAAACTTTTGTAATTCATCTTCTTTAAAAAAAGTTCGAATCGGTTTTTTCTGTGACGTACTCTTGACCCCACAGATCCCTCCTTCAGCAGAAAAAACAGGCAAAAAATCTTTGTTTGTGAGTGGGTCCAGATAAAGCTTTCTTATATATCTACGCGTTACTATGTATCGAGAATCTTTCAATAAATCTTCTAAGTGTGAAGGGTATTTATTTTTTTCTTGCCCACTAAAATAATATTGTCTAATGGCTTCCTGATATATCTTACCCACGTATAAAAGTTCTTGTTCTTTCTGCCTTTGCTCCATCAAAGAAAAAACCTCTAAACTTTTCCCCAACCCCAAACCCAATAAAAAAACAAAAAAAAGCATCCAAAGATATGTAATCCCTTGCTGTACATCAGGCAACGAAGCTTTCATTTCTATTTACCAACTTGCATATTCAGTCCCATCCTTAGCTTTCCCTAATGCCCCACTTTTGACATCAACAATCTGCTTTTTATTATTTTCTTCCGTATAAACAAACTGCCAAGTATCGTCGCGCTGGGTAATTGTATCCGTAGGAACTTTCCTTAAATAACGTTTTTCTACTAACTCTTGTAGTGAAGATGGATATTCACCCTTATCGGCATAATATTGATCTATTGAATGTCGAACCGTGGATAAATTTTCTTTTAATGCGGCATCCTGTGCCCGATCTGTTTGCTGAATATATCGAGGAGCAACAATACTGAGTAATAAAGCCACAATAGCAAGCACAACCAATAGCTCAATTAAGGTAAAACCAAAGCGAAACTTCATCTATTTACCAATCCTTGTATGGGCGGCCATTTAGACCTATTTTTGTACTCAGTGAATAAACATCATAAACATCCCCTTCATATTTAAAATGATTTAGTTCATTGCGATATGAACGAATCCCCCAGGTTTTATCCGCGGCTGAGGATGGATTTTCATAAAATGGATCCGCAGGAATTTTTCTTAAAAAGTAAATTTTTCTTTTTTTGGGGTCTTTAATATCGACCACTCCATCTACTAACTCATTTAATGTAGTCGGGTAACCTGTTGTTTCTGCGCTTCGGTAAATATGTCCGTTATCACCTGCTTGTTTATAGGCATCAATTGCAGTTCGGATTTCTTTTAATGCACTCTTCAATTCCTGCTCTTTCACTCGCTGCATACTCAGTTGGGTAATTGGCACAATAACAGAGGCCAAAATAGCCATTAAGCTCACTGTTACAAGGAGCTCGATAAGCGTAAATCCTGCCACTGATCGAGAAGTCATGGGGTCCCCTGCAGCGTTGGCTGTTGTATAGGTGCAGCCAATTGTGATGGATCAAGCGAATCTGTCGATGGCGTATTTAAAGGCATATTTCTTGGATTGTTCAAAGAACTATTCGGTTGCGTTTGATTACTACTTAAAGGCACTGTATTTACAGGTAAAGGCGTTACTGTCGCCTGATTGCCACTGTTGACGATTTGTGATCGGGTTAAACTATAATCTGCAGAAGGAGTCAGTCTTAGGGGCTTAGTACTAACAACATCATTGGTACCAGAACTAAATACATTATTATCCAATGTTGGAGGAACCATATTTCGGATAATACGGGGTGTGATCAACAATACAATTTCAGAATGACTTTTGCGATTGGTCTCATCTGAAAACAATTTACCCAAGATTGGTAACTTCCCAAGCCCAGGAAGATGCGAAGCAGAATCCGTTTGATCATTCTTAATCAAACCCGCTAATACTTGGGTTTCACCATTATGAAGCCGTAACGTTGTACTCACATTTCGAGTCCCATCAACATCAAGTAAATTACCCAGGCCGTCATAGATGAAGGTGTTGATGAGGTTCAGCTTGCCTGTACCCGCATCAACTGTCGTTGTTTTAGGTACATATTTGTTGTTCGTATCATAAGTCGTGGTTGTAGCCGTAGATGTCGTGCTATTTATCTTATTAGTAACTGTTTGTGGCAAACTAAAGGTAGGATAACCCGTTGGGATATAACCGACATAGCTATAGCTGGTTTCTGGGCGTATCCCTGCATTATCGGCGGGCAATTGGACTTTATTTAAAGTGCCATTGGCATTGTAGGTATAGTTAGTAACATTGCCTTTGGCATCGGTACTGCTTGCCACTTGATTGGTGACTGGGTCATAAGTATGACTAGTTGTTAAAGCCGTTAAGCCAGAACCTGCTTTAGGGTTTTGTTTTGTCGTTTTAACATTATGGGTACAACGCTTTTCTGCACTATTACAGGTTGCATCATCATAGGCATATTCAACACTATTGCCTTCAGGTTCAACCTGTTTAATCACACGGCTTTGACCATCATAAATCCGTTGTCTCCAACGACCTAAAGGGTCTTTTTCCCAAGTGATTTGACCACTGCCATTTAAATAAGTGGTATGAACTTGTCTTTCCTTAGTTCCATCAACTTTGGTGATCTCTGGACTAATTTCTACTGAACGGCTGCCTGCAAAGCCATAAGTATAAGTTTTACCCATCGCATTGGTTTGTTCTTTGACCCGATCCAAACTGTCATAAAGATTGGTAACAAACGGGTTACTTGGCAAGCTTGGATAAAATATTTTTGTCATTCGACCTGGCAAGTCATATTGATAGCTGGTTTGCTGGCCTAAGGTATTTTTAAAGCCCGTTAAATTGCCTGTTGCAGCATCATAACTATAGTTTACGGTACGAGGACCATCCGAAACACTGTAGATTCGAGAACGTGCCCCCTCATCTGAATAACGCAGTATGAGATAGTGACCCAAACTATTTGCGACAGAACTTAAATTTTCACCGGAATAGGTAAATTTAACTTGTATGCCATTTGGCTCAGTATAGGTTGTAATTTTTCCTGCCGCTGTTGCAGTGGGGGCAGTAAATTCAGACTTGGCATGGTTCAGCGTATCGAGGGTATAACTGCCATTGGCATTTTTAATCAGTTTATTCGAGTTACTAGGCGGTGGGTTAAAGCTACCATCGGTCAGTTTAACAAAAACATGACCATTCATCCCATCCTGTACCACTACGGTATTATTGACCAAATTGTCACCTAACCAGTTATAGGCCACCATTTTGATGGCTTCTTTATCGACTGGGTAAGTGGTATCCTTTTCTAAATCGGTAATCACGGTTAAAGCGGCCAATACAGCCGTAGCATCGAGTCCTGAATCTTCGCCTAGGCTTTGGTAACCATCGGTATTCACACTTACAGTTTTAACCAAATTATGTGTCCAGCCTCGTCCTAACGCACTATCACTAGTTCGGTTATCCGAAGTATATAAACGTTCAAACGATAAACTCTGCGGATACGTTCCAATCCCTACATTAATGTCCTCATGATTTAGCAGAAAACTTCCTTTAGTCATATCAATTGGATCATTAAAATAATTTCCTGTATCATTTTTCTTTGTAAATGCAGACTCTAGGTCTATCGTATTTCTTGATAAGTTGGCAGGAGGAATAGAAGTACTTCCATAACCACCTGCATAACCATCAATCATGGCCATCCACTCCGAGTTTCCAGATGTATGATCAATTTTAAAGGCCCAATACGCATTACCTGCCCAAGCGCCTAATGTACTAGTACATGATTGTGGAAGCGTTAAGGTATAACCATTCCCGACCAATCCAGCATAATTATTTAAATGTGCAGTTGTACAATTGCTTAGGCCTGTTTTTACCGTATTGTAGTTGGCATTGGTGGCTTTAAATACTTTCTGGCCTGCTGCGATCGCAGCATCTAAACGACTGATGGTTGATGCTGCTGGTGCCTTGGTTACTTGTTGAATCACGGTCGACTCTAAGATACTGAGCAAATGCGTAATTGAACTCATACTTCGATGCGAATCTTGTTTTCTTTCAGCCTCGGTAATAGCCTCACTTGAGGTGATATATCTATTACTCGGTAGATCCACATAAGTCAGATTATTATAGTAACCAACCACGCCGACTTGGTGGTACGGCATTAGATAAGATTTATTCATTTTCCCAACAATATAAGCCAAAGCACTGGATTGAGAAGTCCACTGCGCACCAATAAAAGCAAGGTTTAAGCCTTTGACTTGCTCTGTCGTATCGGCAACGCCTGAACCTCGGGCTTTTTCTAGTTGCGACCGAAATGAGGAACTTAAACCGCGACTTGAATAGCCCCAACTATTGGCAATTGTATAAGTCCCGCCTGCTTTGATTTTAGAAACAAAACTTTCGTTTAACCGTGTATTTCTATTATGTATGACACTTAAAGTTAAATTAGTACTTGTACCTGCTGCAACAGCTGTCCCTGCTGTACCATAGAGTGTGCCATCTAGACGCAATTCTGGTTGATTACTGGCATTAAAAGTAATGGTTAAACGTTTACCGTAAATAAATTCAGAAGTAAAAGATTGATCAATGCCTTGGTATTGAACCCGTAAAACACTTTGATCGCTCACCGCTACATTTGTAAATGTGGTAGAAGCAGTTCTGACAGGTGTCGCAGTATCAAAATTTGTATCTCGCGGGAATGTCATCACCTCTTGCAGTTTTTTTCCGCCAATCACATCATCCAAAGTCGCTGTGGGTTTATTTTGACGTAGGTATGAAATTAAATTATTTGAGTAGGTCGCTAAATTACTGCGGATATTATTACGGTTTAAATTCTGAATAGAATCCGCAGTTGCTGTTGCGCCACTTTTGGCATTTGCGATAAAAGTGGTTGGGTTATATGCTGTCGCTACTTTAAGGTCTATGCCTGTAACTTTGTTATAAGTCTTATAACTTGGGTCAAAGACATAATAAGTACCATTGATTTTAACCCGAACCCATATATGACCAAACCTTGCACTTGTTACAGCAACATTGGCTGTTGGTGCACAATCTACAGTATTGGAACCATTGATTTGATCAATGGGAATTTGAACTGTTTGAAAGAACCCTACCAAAGCACAAGTATTGGCAGCTTTAAAACCAAACCAGTCTTGCATTTGCTGGGCATTTAAAGTCATTAATCCATTGACATAATCTGCTTCATAGCCAGATCTACGCAGTAAAGCCACCATTAATTGGGATTGGTCTAAGGCATTGCCCTGATTATCTAACAAGGTTCCTAGCGCACCACGACTGCCTTCAAAACCTGGGGTATATTCGATATTATTTTTGACATATTCATAAATATTATCGACGTTATATTGCAATGCTCTTGCCATTTCATCTAAAGAGGCAGGCGATATTGGAGAAGTATCACCTCCAATACGAGATGCAGACATGGTTTGTGGTTGGGCTTGAGTTTTAGGTGCTTTTTTCTCTTCACTCTCACTTGAGACCAGATTAGGCATATCGGTCGTTTGGGATTTATTCAATGTTTTTTGGTAATCTGACCAACGTAAAACGGGGAGCTTGGTTTCTTTCCAAGTTGCAGGAACATCTTTATTTTGTAAACTTTTCTCCATTTCCTCAGATAAACTGAGTACAACAGATTGTGTATTTTCTCCTTTTAAATCAATTAGACCAGAAAGTGTTGTTGAATCAGATGGTATCGCTTCTAAAATAGGAGATTGCTGAGTAGGAGTAATATCAACTGTTTGAATTTCTTCAGTTGGGTTAATTGTATTTTCTAATGTTTCAGCATAGCTTGCCATGGGAACCATGCAAGCATTTATCGCTAAAATAGATAAACTTAATGTGGTTTTTTTCATAGTCCCTCAATAAACTAAATATATTTAGTTTGTTGTTATTGGTCTGATATATTTTTATTACCTACTTATATAACAATAAAAAAATAATATTTTAAATACCGTTTATCCCTATGGCACAATATGAGAAATAATAAAGATTAAACTGTCAGAAATTAAATTAAAAAAATAACGCTAACTATTTATATTTATAATAAAAAACAAAATAAACTTAAAAACAAAAAAATAAGGCTCATTAACAATGAGCCTTGGTAAAAAACTAAAAACCGAGTTATTTTATAAAAGTAAGCTTACTTTTAAAATTCGACTAAAACTTATGTGTATACGTCGTCATGATTCGATTTTCGACAAAATCTGTGCCGGGGTTATTGCCTGCACCATATTTAATATCAGCTCGGATATGTCGCCATTCAAAGCCCAAACCTTTCATTTTACCTTCTGGTACGGTGTAATTGACGATCACATTCTTCTCGGTTTCTTTATTATCCTTAAAGCCTTCCCGATAGATTTCACTGCCATTTAAATAACGTAAAGTCAGTTTTAGCCCAGGGATACCCTGCTCTTTAAAGTCATAACTATACAAAACATGCCAAGTGAACTCTTTGGCTTTGTAGAAAGCAATTGCAGACCAACTCTGTAAATAGGCTTGTGGCACATAACCATTCAATAAGGGAATATTGTCCTCACCCATATGCTTTTGCAGACCGGTCAAAATAGTATGTGGTCCATTTTGCACACTGGCTTGCAGACCGATTGACTGGACATCAATATCGCCGAAATAAGCATCACCATCTTCTTTATAGTTAAAGTAGCGGGCGTCCACTTTAAGCTTGCTTTTGTTGACCGTTTCCGTAAAGGCCGCACTCAAATATTGTTGTTGATAAATATCTTCAAGCTGCCCAAACCAATATGAACCCGTCAACTGAGGGGTAAAATTATAATCTAGACCCAGAAAATTCAGCCCGTCACTTCTTTTGTTCGGGTCTGTCGAGTTACCTAAGGTAAATTTTCGATATTCATCATCATCTCGAGCATTCACATGGGTAAACCGCCCTGCCGACACTTTTAAGTTTTTGATATCTTTACTTTCTAGCATTGCACCTGCATAAGTAGTGACCAATTGCCGAGAATCATCAATAAACAGTACCGGTGTTTTTGGGAAAAGCTCACCGACTTTCAGTTCAGTATTGTGATATTTAAATTTTAAAGTCGCGCCTAATTTTAAATAATCACGCTCCTGCCGACCTTCGTGCTGATCGTATTTAAATACGGTATCCAGACGTTCATCGTAGCGATCTGTTAAACGCAATGCATATTGAAACCCCAAATCCAAACCGACTTGGATTGGTGTATCGGTATAACCAGATTCAAAACGTCCTGTCATCGCCTGAGACCAACTACCCAAATCTTTATTGGTATTTTCAAAATCCCGTTCTAAATAAAAATTACGCAGGTAAATGCTTTTTTCACTGTCTTCAAAAAAATCTGCATAAGCCACATTGATATTTAGACAGCCAAAGAGTGTGTACAGTGCTACGCGCTGTGCTTTATACAGCGTATCTGGTTTTAACATGGGAAATCCTTTCCTGAGTATTTGAAATTCTTATTCATTCACGCTGAGAGTTAAGACCGTCCTCACAACTGAGACCATACTTGCCGATACCTTTAAAACTGACATAAATTCAGAAAGATATATTTGAGTAAATATTGGCCACACCTTATTATTTGAATTATTAATGTAATTTTCCATAGATAATGAAGTATATAGTTATACCTTTTAAGTCTAGTTTTAGGCCATTTTCACCACAATTAAAAAAGCGATCATGATGACCGCTGATAAATAAACTTGGTGCCTTGAGTGGCTTAATCACCCTCTAGTTGGATCGGAATGCCTTCTTCTTCAAATACTTGCTTAATACATTCTAAAATCTGCGGTAGATACGGACTCTGATCCATATTGCGCACTGCCAATGAAATCGGTGTATAAGCTTCTAAATCTAAGATTGGGATATACACCAGATTCTTCATACCAATGTCACTGGCACTTTCTGGAATCAAGCAAATCCCCTCACCTGATGACACCAAACCAAGCGCCATATGAATTTCACGTACCTCGACCATATCTTTAGGCACTAGCCCCAAATCGGTAAAAATCGACTGAATCAAGGTGGAAAAATTCGGTTTTTGGGTCGCGGGATAAGAAAAAATAGGTTCATCAATAATCTGGGACAGATAAATCCCCTGATCGATAAATCGGGTTAAATGATGGTTTTTATGAATGGCTAATTTAAGTTTTTCTTTACGCAATAAAATCCGTTTAATTGCAGGATCACTAATTCTTAAACGTCCAAAACCCAAATCGATTTTACCCAGCTTTAACGCTTCGATCTGATCCTTGGTACCATGTTCAATCAACTCCACCTGAATATCAGGATGATTTTGACGGAATAAATAAATCACTTGCGGTAATAACGCATAAAGTAATGAGCTGACATAGCCAATACGCACAATCTTATTTACCGTGCTAATGCGTTTTGCCATGGAAGCCGCTTGAGCAGTATGGGTCAAAATCTGCACCGCATGCTGATAAAAGAACTGTCCCGCTTCTGTGGTTTTCACAGGTCGAGAACCACGTTCAAATAACAGGATACCGAGTTCCTCTTCCAGCTTTTGGATCTGACGGCTTAACGGCGGTTGTGCAATGCATAACTTTTCTGCAGCTTTGGTAATGCTCTGCTCTTCTACCACCGTCACGAAATAACGAAGATGTCTTAATTCCATTTAATATACCTTTTAAGTATCTAAAAATACCAAATTCAGCCTAGTTCTAAATATTACATTAATTTAGGGTATGTAAATAGCTCAGGACGAAAGAAATACCCAAGATGTATAAATCCATAGAAACCCTACTTGTCGAGATCCCAACTATCCGCCCGCATAAGATGGCAGTTGCAACCATGCAAACCCAAACCTTAGTCCTCATTAAAGTGACAACAGAGGATGGTTTGATTGGTTGGGGTGAAGCAACGACCATTGGTGGCTTGGGTTATGGAGATGAAAGTCCTGAAAGTGTCAAAACCAATATCGAGCATTACTTTTCGCCATTGTTAAAAACTTTGGACAGTTTTAATGTGGCTCAGACACTTCAGGCCATTCAACATAGCATCAATGGGAACCGTTTTGCCAAATGTGCCATTCAAACTGCACTACTGGATATTCAGGCACAACGTTTAGGTTTACCGCTCAGTGAAGTATTAGGTGGACGCCTACGTGATAGTGTCCCTGTACTTTGGGTATTAGCCTCTGGCGATACTGAAAAAGACATTGCTGAAGCAGAAAAAATGGTTGCGTTAAAACGCCACAATGTGTTCAAGCTCAAGATTGGCTCTCGTCCAGTTGAGCAGGATGTTGAACATGTACTGGCGATTAAACAAGCATTGGGCGCAGACGTTTCGATTCGTGTCGATGTCAACCGTGCATGGTCTGAGTTGAATGCGATTAAAGGGATTCAAATGCTTCAGGATGGTGGCGTCGATCTGATCGAACAACCGTGTGCGATTCACAATATTGATGCCATGCAACGTCTGACCCGTAAATTTGATATTGCCATTATGGCGGATGAATCTTTAACTGGTCCACAAAGTGCTTACCAGCTGGCAAAAAGCAATGCCGCCTCAGTGTTTGCAGTGAAAATTGCCCAATCTGGTGGTCTGATTGAAGCCTGTGAAGTTGGGAAAATTGCCAATCTGGCAGGGATCGATCTTTACGGTGGCACCATGTTGGAAGGTCCAGTTGGTACCATTGCTTCTGCACATGCCTTCTCTACTTTTAGTAATTTAGCCGCAGGCACGGAACTGTTTGGTCCTCTGTTGCTCACGGAAGAAATTTTAAAAACACCGCTTCAATATGGCAATTTTGAACTCAAAATTCCAACTGGCCCAGGTCTCGGTATTGAACTGGATGAAGACAAAATCGACAACTTACGTCGTCAATAATTCAAGGAGTTGCCATGCTTTTTCATGTACGAATGGATGTAAATATCCCGCTCGATATGCCAGTTGAACAAGCCAATCAAATTAAAGCTGTTGAAAAGGCCTATTCACAAGATTTACAGCGTCAAGGCAAATGGCGTCATATCTGGCGCATCACTGGTCAATATTCAAATATCAGTATCTTTGATGTCGACAGCAATGAAGAACTGCACAATATTTTACAGGGTCTGCCATTGTACCCCTACATGAATATTGAAGTGATGGCGATGAATCGTCACCCATCAGCTATCCGCGAAGACGACAGCTAAAGATCACAACAGAATTTGAACAAGGAATGTGGCAAGCCAAGCAAGCAGCAAAACAGCAAGTTCGCGAGCCACTAAAAACTATCATACTTCAGGAGATTATGTATGAACCGTCAAGAAATCGATGCACTGGTTAAAAAAATGAATGTGGATACCGCGACAGGTGAAGTCAATCCACGTGTACAACAAATCGTAGTTCGTCTGCTCGGTGATCTTTTTCAGGCGATTGAAGATTTAGACATCTCGCAAAGCGAACTGTGGAAAGGTCTGGAATACTTTACCGATGCAGGCCAAGCCAATGAACTTGGCTTGTTGGCGGCAGGTTTAGGTCTTGAACATTATCTAGATTTACGTGCTGATGAAGCTGATGCCAAAGCAGGTATAACGGGTGGTACACCACGTACCATTGAAGGTCCACTGTATGTGGCTGGTGCCCCAGAATCTGTCGGTTTTGCTCGTATGGATGACGGTTCTGAATCAGACAAAGTGGATACCTTATTCATCGAAGGTACAGTGACTGATCCTGAAGGTAAACTTATCGAAGGCGCTAAAGTCGAAGTTTGGCATGCCAACAGCCTCGGTAACTATTCGTTCTTTGATAAGTCACAATCTGACTTTAACTTACGCCGTACCATTTTATCTGATGCGAATGGTCACTATGTGGCACAAACCACCATGCCTGTGGGCTATGGCTGCCCACCTGAAGGGACTACTCAAGCAGTGCTAAACTTGCTCGGCCGTCATGGTAACCGCCCTTCTCATGTGCATTATTTTGTTTCTGCACCGGGTTATCGCAAATTAACCACGCAGTTCAATATTGAAGGTGATCAATACCTGTGGGATGACTTTGCATTTGCAACACGTGAGGGATTGGTCGCAACTGCTGTTGATGTGACTGATGAAGCTGAACTTGCTCGTCGTGGTGTGAATAAGCCATTCAAACACATTACCTTTAATGTTGAATTAGTGGCAGAAAAAACAGGTGCGCCAAGCACTGAAGTTGACCGTCGTCGTGTCGGTGCTTAACACCACAAATTTACTGTGAGCTAGACCTTAGCTCACAGTTTTTAAATTTCTATGCATACCCGCTTATACAGCAATTCGTATGTATAGAAATTTGAAAACATGGATAAAAGGTTGGCCTTATGATTGATAAAAGTACGCTCACATTGACTGAGGCACTGTCACAGATCAAGGATGGCGCAACCATCATGATTGGTGGCTTTGGCACCGCAGGACAACCCGCTGAACTGATTGATGGATTGATCGAACTTGGCATCAAGGAACTGGTCATCGTCAATAACAATGCCGGCAATGGCGATTATGGCTTGGCCAAACTGCTTAAAACAGGTGCGGTACGTAAAATCATCTGTTCCTTCCCTCGTCAGTCTGATTCATGGGTGTTCGATGAACTGTACCGTGCTGGCAAGATCGAACTGGAATTGGTGCCACAAGGTAATCTGGCGTGCCGTATTCAAGCTGCGGGGATGGGCCTCGGTGCAGTCTTTACACCAACAGGCTTTGGTACCTTATTGGCTGAAGGCAAAGAAACCCGTCATATCGAGGGTAAAGACTATGTACTTGAGTACCCCATCAAAGCTGACTTTGCCTTAATCAAAGCTCATCAAGGCGACCGTTGGGGCAATCTGGTCTATAACAAATCTGCACGTAACTTCGGCCCGATCATGGCGATGGCCGCGGATATTACCATTGCTCAAGTGTCTGAACTGGTCGAACTCGGTCAGCTTGATCCTGAACATATCATTACCCCTGGGATTTTTGTACAGCATGTGGTCGCTGTTGATGCAGCCAATGGTACAGGAGCATAAACATGAGCTATCAAAAACTAAGCCGTGATCAGATTGCTGAACGTGTGGCGCAAGATATTCCCGATGGCGCTTATGTCAATTTAGGTATTGGTCTGCCCACCAAGATTTCCAATTATCTTCCTGCCGATAAAGATGTATTCCTTCACTCAGAAAATGGCTTGTTGGCATTCGGTCCACCGCCTGCCAAAGGTGAAGAAGATCCTGAGTTGATCAATGCAGGTAAAGAATATGTGACCATGCTGACAGGTGGCAGCTTTTTCCATCATGGTGATTCTTTTGCCATGATGCGTGGTGGGCATTTAGATATCGCGGTATTGGGTGCTTTCCAAGTCGCAGCCAATGGTGATCTCGCCAACTGGCATACCGGTGCAGCAGATGCCATTCCTGCCGTGGGTGGAGCGATGGATTTGGCGGTCGGTGCCAAGAAAGTGTTTATCACCACCGATCACAACACCAAGCAAGGTGAACCCAAGATTGTTGAAACTCTTTCATATCCAGCAACGGGATTGAAATGTGTCGATCGTATTTATACCGACTTGTGTGTGATTGATGTGACTCAAGACGGTTTAAAAGTGATTGAGAAAGTGGATGGTTTGAGCTTTGCGGAGTTACAGGCGTTGACGGGTGCAAAATTGATTGATGCGACGCAAGGATAATAAATCTCCCCTAGCCCCTCTTTAAAAAAGAGGGGAACTCCTCCCTTTATTAAAGGGAGGCTGGGAGGGATTTTATAAAAAGGAAAAACACATGAAAAACGCTTATATCATCGATGCCATCCGTACCCCATTTGGTCGCTATGCCGGCGGTCTTGCACCTGTACGTGCTGATGACCTCGGAGCAGTTCCGATTCAGGCCTTGATGCAACGCAACCCAAGCGTCGATTGGCAACAAGTGGATGATGTGATCTATGGCTGTGCCAACCAAGCGGGTGAAGACAACCGTAATGTGGGACGTATGTCAGCACTATTAGCAGGCTTACCTTATCAAGTGCCAGCCACCACAGTGAACCGTTTGTGTGGTTCATCACTGGATGCGATTGCGATAGCAGCACGTGCCATTAAAGCTAATGAAGCTGATTTGATTATTGCAGGTGGCGTAGAAAGCATGAGCCGTGCGCCCTATGTGATGGGTAAATCCGACAGCGCCTTTGGCCGTAGCCAAAAGATTGAAGACACCACCATGGGATGGCGTTTTATCAATCCAAAGCTCAAAGAAATGTATGGCGTGGACAGCATGCCGCAAACCGCGGAAAACGTGGCGGAACAGTTCAATATTAACCGTGCCGATCAGGACCAGTTTGCGCTTAATAGCCAACAACGTACTGCAACCGCACAAGCGAATGGCTTCTTTGCCAATGAAATCGTGCCCGTTAGCATTCCACAGCGTAAAGGTGATGCACTTGTGGTGGATCGTGATGAGCATCCACGTGCATCAACCACTTTAGAGGCATTAACCAAACTCAAAGGTGTGGTCAAAGCCGAAGGTACTGTAACAGCAGGTAACGCCTCTGGAATTAATGACGGCGCAGC
>Ga0209958_1001103_pt1 | contig 25395 bp, 16 predicted proteins | sample ThiBio_inoc_plan_FD_183942 | JGI IMG/M metagenome (GOLD analysis project Ga0209958, IMG submission 183942) | Wastewater bioreactor microbial communities from Cape Town, South Africa - Thiocy_inoc_plan (SPAdes) | ecosystem: Engineered > Bioremediation > Thiocyanate > Unclassified | place: South... | reverse complement strand
CGGCCGGCTCGTCCAAGTCGCGTTCGCCGACGGCTCGGTCCGCGTGCTCGACCGGGCCATGCCCCGCGCCGTCTGGTACGCCCTCCTCACCCGCGACGGCGGCGAGACGATCCCCGAGGGCTCGTACTGACGGCGAGGGTGCCGCTCTCGAAGCCGAAGGGGGCGGAGCCTCCACGGTGGTCCGGGCGGCCCGCCCGGACGTCTCCATGCCGAAAGCCGCCGACGTCCGGGCGGGCCGCCCGGACCACCTTTCGACCCGAGGAGCCGGGCGAAATCCAGGAAGGAGGGCGATCTCTCGACGGCGACGCCTCCTTTCGGCGGGCCCGCGCGCGGGCTACGATGTGGCTTTCGCGCGACGGCTACGGGGCCGTCGCGCGGCCCTCCCGACGCCGCCCCCGGCGGCCCCGTCCACGACCCAGCGAGGACATGCGGCCATGAGGATATCCTTCCCCGTCCCGTCAGGCCCCCGATCGGCCCTGCTCGCCTCGGCCTGCGCCGTCGCCCTGGCGGCCCTGTCCGCGGCCCCGGCGCATGCGCAGGGGGGCCGGAATTTCGCGACGAACGGCCTCGTCCCCACCATGCGGGCCGATGGGCTCGTCACGTCGCCGGCGCCGCACCAGGTCTTCCAGCGCGGGGCCGACGGCACGGCCGACATCCCCGTGACGCTCGGCGACCAGCTCAAGGACGCGAAGAACGTGGTCGTTTTCCTGGTCGGCGAAGGCGTCGGGGGCGAGGGGGCCGCGACCCCGCTCGTCGACGGCAAGCTCCTCGGCGTGCCGACCGGCGGGCCGTACATCGTCCGCGTGGCGTTCCAGAACGCCTCCGGCGCCGCGCAGACGATCAACGTCGGCCCGGTCTACGTCGGCGACCTCTGGGTCCTGGCCGGGCAGTCGAACATGGAGGGCGTCGGCGACCTGGTCGACGTCACCCGGCCCGATCCGAAGGTCTCGGCTCTGGGGATGGACGGCAAGTGGGCCCAGGCGACCGAACCGCTGCACTGGCTCGTCGACTCGCCCGACCCGGTCCACTCCGGCGACCCCGCCACCCGCGCCCAGCGCTCGGCCGACCAGCACAAGGCCCGCACCAAGGGGGCCGGCCTGGGCCTGCCGTTCGCCGTGGAGATGGTGAAGGCCACCGGCGTCCCCGTCGGCCTGGTGACGGCCGCGCACGGCGGCACCAGCATGGCCCAGTGGGACCCCGCCAAGAAGGGCGAGGGCGGGAACAGCCTGTACGGCTCCATGCTCCGCCAGGTGCAACTGGCCGGCGGCAAGGTGAAGGGCGTCCTCTGGTATCAGGGCGAGAGCGATTCGTCCCCCGAAGGCTCGCAGGTCTTCGAACGGGTCTTCGTCGATTTCATCGGGGCCGTCCGCAACGACTTCGGCCAGGCCGACCTGCCGTTCTATTACGTCCAGATCGGCCGCTTCGCCATCGACGGCGACCCCGCCGGCTGGAACCGCGTGCAGGAGGCCCAGCGCATCATCCCCGACCGCCTGGCGAACACGGCCGTCGTCTCGGTGATCGACCTGGAGCTGGACGACCTGATCCACGTCGGCACCCAGGGCCTCAAGCGCGCCGGGGCCCGTCTGGCGAAGATCGCCCAGCGCCAACTCTTCGGCCAGGTCGGGGCCACCACGCCCACGCTCGACCGCGTCGCCCTGGGCCCGAACAACACGCTGGAGGTCAAGTTCCGGGGCGTCAACGTGCGGGGATCGCAGCCGGAATTCGGCGGCCTCGGCGGCTCGATCGCCCCCGCCGCGCCGGCGGGCCTCAAGCCCGAGTCCCACATCGCCGGCTTCTCGATCCGCGACGCCGCCGGCGCGGCGATCCCGATGATCTACGAGGCCAAAGTCGGCCGCGGCCGGGACACGGTCGTCCTGAAGCTGGCGAAGCCCGTCCCGCCGGGCTCGTCCCTCTGGTACGGCCACGGCTACGACCCGTACTGCAACCTGACCGACGCCGCCGACATGGCCGTCCCCGTCTTCGGCCCCATCGCCCTCGACCCCATCCTCCCGCCCCCGCCCCCCGCGGCCCAGCCCGAGGAGAAGAAGGCCGAGGCCCCCGCGCCGATCAAGGCCCTCATCATCACCGGCGACGAGGTCGGCGCCCACGACTGGAAGGCGACCGCCCCCGCGCTGAAGGCCCTCCTCTCCGACGGCGGCAAGATCGCCGTCGACATCACCGAGACCCCGGCGAAGGACCTGACCGACGAGAATCTGGCGAAGTACGACGTCCTCGTCCTGAACTACCGAGACACCGACAAGGGGGGCCCGGACACCAAGTGGTCCGACGCCAACAAGGCCGCGTTCCTGAAGGCCGTGCACGACGGCGGCAAGGGCCTGGTCTCGTACCACTTCGCGTCGAGCGCCTTCACGAACCCCAACTGGGAGGAGTACGAGAAGGCCCTGGGCGGCTGGCGGAAGCAGGGCTTCCACGGCCCGCCGCACGCCTTCAAGGTGAAGAAGACCGCCGCCGACCACCCGGTCTCCGCCGGCCTCCCCGCCGAGTTCGACCACGTCGTCGACGAGCTGTACCAGAACTCCGTGCTCCCCGAGGGCGCCGTCGTCCTGGCCACCGCCTTCTCCGACCCCGAGAAGCCCCGCGGGACGGGCAAGGACGAGCCCGTGGTGTGGGTCAACCCCTACGGCAAGGGCCGCGTCTTCACCTGCGTCCTCGGCCACAGCGTCGACGCCCTGAACGACCCCAACGTCGCCCCCTGGCTCCGCCGCGGCGCCGCCTGGGCCGCCACCGGCAAGGCGGAGTGAGCAACGCCCCCCTCACGTTCGATCGACTGTGGACGGCGCTCGCCGAGTCCGGGCGCCGTCCCCCGGACGACCTCGCCGCGGCGATCCGAGCGCTCCCCGACGAGGGTTCGCTCCCCCCGCCGTGGGCGACCTGGGCGCTCGTCGGCCTGGCGCGCCATCTCCGCCGCCAGTTCTGGGTCGCCGAGGTCGTCCGATCGCGGCTGGGGGGCGACCTCGAATCGCTCGCCTACCGCGGCGCCTTCGGCCATCCCGAGCACGTCCCCCAGAGGGGCCTGGTCCCCGGCCTGACCGACTGGGAGTACTTCTTCCACGGTTGCGGCTGCATGCTGTCGAGCCGCATCACCGGAGAGCAGATCGACGTCGACTTCTACGGCGAGACCGCCGAAGGCTTCGACATCTATTTCTATCTCCGCCGCCTCGACTCCTTGAAAGAGCCCGAGCCGCCGGAAGCTCGCCTCCTGGCGCTGCACCCGACGGGGGACGTGATCCGGCTGGCCGTCGACGACCTGCGCGACGCCGGCCTGCTCGTACCTTACTCCCCCGAACGTCACGCGTTAAAGCTCACCGCCGCCGTCCTGGATCATCTCGACGACGTCGACGCCTTCTGCGAGCGCTGGGGGCGAGCCCTCGGCCTGGAGCGTGCCTGGCTCGGGGCCTCGATCGGCGATTGGCCCGCGGCCCTGGCCGCCTTGCCGGGGTCGGCCGACGAGGGCCTCCGGGCGCGCGTCGCGGCCCAAGCCTCGGCCTGCCTCGAACGACGCCGACGGGCCTTGACGTCCAGGCTCGACCGCGAGCCCAGGGATCGCGCGACCTTCCTGGCCCTCGCGGACCTCGATCCCGGCGATGCGGACGGCCGGCTCGCCCGCGCCCTCCAAGGGCCGCTCGACGGGTTGACGGTCGCGGCCCTGGAGCGGATCCCGGAGAGAGGCGGGCCGTCCTGGCTGCCCGCGATCCGCGGCGTCCTGGGCCGCCTCCCCGCGGACGCCTCGCCGCCGTTCTCGGCGATCCGGCAGAACGCCCTGCGGCTCCTGATCCGCCACGGCGCCCCCGCTCGGGAGATCCGCAGGGAATTGGCGAAGGCCGACGGCCTGGCGCTCGATGAAGCGGCCCTCCTCGCGCTGGAACACGCCCCGGACCTGTCCCTGCCGCTCATCCGCCGCGCCCTCCGATCGCCCATCCCCTACGTCCGCATGACGATCGCCGCGACGATGGCGCTGATCGATCGCCCCTGGAGCCGGAACGAGTTGGTCGCCGTCCTGCGCGAGTCCGACGACCATACGGCCGCCGCGGAATGCCGCGTCGCCCTCCGCGAGGGGACCGACCCCGAGGGCCGGCGCGCGGCCGACGCCTGGGATGAAGCCCACCCCCGGGAGCCCGAGGCCGGCCCTTTCATCTCGATGACGGAGATGATGCTGAGAAACTGCGAGTCGAGCGTGCGCCACCTCATGGAAACCCTGCACGATCGGGTCCTTCCGCTGCGAGGCCACGTCCCGGAGTCCCCCGCCGGGTGGTGGACGAAGGCGATGGCGGAAATCCGGCGGCGGTTGCCGCGACGACCATGAACGGGCCGCGGCGCGGCCGGTCGCCGGCCCCCACGTCGTTGCAATCGCCCTGCTCCTGCGGCAAGCTGGCGGGATCGCTGCGGATTCGCCGCCGGCCTCTCCATCCTCGAAGGACGCCGATCATGAAACGAGCTTCGGCCTGCCTCCTCGCCCTCCTCGCCCTGCCGCACGCCCCGGCGCACGCGGCCGACCCGCCGAAGGAGCGCCGGCTGTCGCGCGAGGAGTATCGCGACAAGATGAAGGGGGGCTGGATCGGCCAGATGGCCGGCGTCGGGATCGGCGGGCCGACGGAGTTCCGCTGGCAGGGGGCCATCGTCCCGGCCGACAAGGTCCCGGCGTGGAAGCCCGAGACCATCAACCAGTTCGACCAGGACGACATCTACGTCGAGATGACGTTCCTCCGCACCCTCCAGAAATACGGGCTCGACGCCACGACCCGGCAGGCGGGGATCGACTTCGCCAACAGCAAGTACCCGCTCTGGCACGCCAACAAGGCCGGCCGCACCCGGCTCCGCGAGGGGATCGCCCCGCCCGACAGCGGCCACCCCGCGTTCAACGACCACGCCGACGACATCGACTACCAGATCGAGGCCGACTTCTCCGGCCTCATCGCCCCCGGCCTCCCCAACACGGCCATCCGGCTCGGCGAGACCTTCGGCCGCCTGATGAACCACGGCGACGGCCTCTACGGCGGCCAGTTCGTCGGCGCCATGTACGCCGAAGCGTTCTTCGAAACCGACCCGGAGAAGATCGTCCGCGCCGGGCTCGCCGCCATCCCGAAGGAGAGCCAGTACCACGAGTGCATTTCGGACGTGATCCGGTGGCATCATGAACATCCGAAGGACTGGGAGGCCGCCTGGCGGAAGATCGAGGCCAAGTACCAGAAAGACCGCGCCTACCGCCGCTTCTCTTGCAGCAAGGACGAGAAGGAGCCCTACAAGTTCAACATCGACGCCAAGCTCAACGGCGCGTACATCGTGATGGGCCTGCTCTACGGCGAGGGCGACCCCTGGAAGACCATCGTCGTCTCCACCCGCTGCGGCCAGGACTCCGACTGCAACCCCTCGAACGCCGCCGGGGTCCTGTTCACGGCCCTGGGCGCGTCGAAGCTGCCGCCCGAATACACCAGCGCCCTCGACGTGAAGACGAAGTTCAACTCCACCGACTACTCGTTCGCCGACCTGATCGCCGTGTGCGACGACCTCGCCGCGCAGGCCGTGGCGAAGGCGGGCGGGAAGGTCGAGAGGTCGGCCGACGGGGCCGAGACGTTCGTCATCCCCGTCGCCGCGCCCCGCCCCTCGGCCGTCGAATCGTGCTGGGAGCCCGGCCCGAAGGCCGACGCCCGCTTCACCGCCGAGGAGAAGGCCCAGATCCGGGAGAAGGACGAATGAGCGCGCGAACATCCCTGGCCTGCGCGATCCTCGCCGCCCTCGCCCCCGGCGCGAGGGCCGACGAGCCGAAGAAGATCGACCTGATGACCAAGGCCGGCTGCGAATCCGTGAAGGCCGAGTGGCGCTGGCACGACGTCACGCTGATCCCCGTGGAGGGGAAGAACCCGGACGGCACGCCCAACAAGACGTACAACTACGAGCCCCGCGCCATGGCCGCGGACTACGACGACTCCCAGTGGGAAGTGATCGCCCCGGAGACGCTCAAGGATCGCCGCTCCACGGGCCAGATCTGCTTCTGCTGGTATCGCGTGAAGGTGACGCTCCCCCCGGGCGTGGAGGGGAAGCGCGTCTTCTTCCAGACCACGGTCGACGACTACGGCGAGGTCTGGGTCGACGGCAAGCTGCCGTACAAGGTGGGCCAGGCCGGCGGCAACGTCGCGTCGGGCTTCAACCACCCGAACCGCGTCGAGCTGGCCGACCCCGCGCCGGGGAAGGCGTACTCGCTGGCCGTCTTCGGCATCAACGGCCCCATCTCCGTCACGCCCACCAACTGGATCTTCCTCGGCCCGACGTTCCTGGAGATCGTCGACGGGGAGAAGTGAGGATGCGTTGACGACCGCCGAATCGCCCGCCCCGGGGCCCGACGAGCCCGCCGCGCCGGTCGCAAACACCCCCGGGCGCGTCGACTCGGTCGACGTGCTCCGAGGGCTGACGATCCTGCTGATGGTCTTCGTCAACGACCTGGGGGCCGCCGCGCCGTCGTGGCTGCGCCACATCGAGCCGCCGGACGCCGACGGCATGACGACGGCCGACCTGGTCTTCCCCTGGTTCCTGTTCATCGTCGGCGTCTCCATCCCCCTGGCGTTCGAACGGGCGTTCGCGCGCGGGGCGACGACGACGGGCCAGGTCGGCCACGTCCTGGCGCGGACCGCCAGCCTGCTGGCCCTGGGCGTGATCTCCAACAACGCCGGGTCCGACCAGACGCTGGGCGGCTCGTGGTGGGAGTTCCTCAGCTTCGTCGCGATCCTCCTCGCCTGGTCGATCCCGCCGAAGGATCCGGGGCCGCGGCGGACGACGTCCCTCGCGCTCAAGGGCTTGGGCGTCGCGGGCCTGCTCGTCCTCCTGGCGATCTACCGCCGCGAGCCGGCGGACACGTCGCTCCTCTTCTACGGTCCCGTCGAGGGCTGGGCGTGGCTGCGGACCGGATGGTGGGGCATCCTCGGCCTGATCGGCTGGGCCTACCTGACCGCCGCGCTGCTGACCTTGTGGCCGGGCCGGCGTCGCGAGTGGCTGGCCGGGGCGACGGGGAGCCTGATCCTGCTCCACCTGGCGATGCAACGCGGCGGGCTGTTCGAACACGTCGAGTCGAAAGCGTGGCTCGGCCCGATCCGGCCGCTGCTGGGGATGCTGGAGAGGGCCGTCGACGCGATCGGCGAGTACGTCGACCTCGGCGGGGCGACGGGCTCGCTGGCGGCGATCGTCCTGGCCGGCTGCCTGCTCGGCTCCATCCTCCGGCGCGACTCCGACGTGGCCTCGCCCCGCGACCGGGCGAGATGGACGCTGACGTTCGCGCTCGGCCTGTTCGTCATGGGCCTGGTCGCGGATACGTTCGAGGGGATCAACAAGATCGGGGCGACCCCGACATGGTGCCTCTGGAGCGCGGCGCTTGCAGGCTTGCTTTGGCTGGCGCTGTACCTCATCATCGATGTGGGGGGGTGGCGAGCCTGGACGATCGCCGTCCGGCCGGCGGGCGCGAACCCGCTGATCGCCTACTTCCTGCACCCGATCGTCACGACCGGCCTGTCGCTCGCCGGGCTGTGGGGGCCCGTCCTGGGCTACAAGGATTCGGAGAGCGCCGGGGTGGTCGTCGCCGGGTCGCTCGCGATGGCCCTGTCCGTCTGCGCCCTGACCGGGCTGCTGGCGAGGGCGGGGCTCCGCGTGAGGCTGTGAACGCCATCGCCCTTCATCGGGAGTCCCGGAGCCGCCCATGAGACGCCGCCTCGCGACCGTCGCCATCCTGGCCGCCGCCCTCGCCCTGCTGGGCCCCGCCCCACGGGCCGCCGCCAGGGTCTTCCTGCTCGTCGCGGCCGACACCAACGACCGCCAGATCGGCGAGAGCGTGGCGCACGACGCGAGGACCTTCCCGCTGGTGTTCCGCCTGCACATGCCGGAGCCAATGATGACCTATGCCCCAGCGGTCGTGGGGGCGAACTTCGGGGCCGGGCGGATCCTGGCCGCGTTGCGACGGCTCCCCGTGACGCCGGGCGTGGACACGGTGATCCTCTACTACAGCGGCCACGGCGCCTACGACCAGGCCCGCGGGCACTACGGCCAGACGCCCACCGGTCCGCTCTTCCACTCGCAGGTGGAGGCGACGATGGCGGCGCTGCGGCCCAAGCTGGCCGTCTATATCAGCGACGCATGCAGCGTCTTCCAGAAGCTGCCGCCGATGGCCGCCGCGCCGGCGATCGTGCCGCCGACGGAGCCGCCCCCGCTGCTCCGGTCGCTGTTCCTGGACCCGTCGGGTTTCGTGTCCATCAGCGCGTCGATGCCGGGCCAGGCGGCGATGGGGAGGTCGGACGGCGGCGTCTTCACCAACGCCCTCGTCGCGACCTGCGGCGCGAACATGCAACGCCGGATGTCCTGGGCCGCCGTGATCCAGAAGGTGAATCAGAGCACGCAGCCCGACTACCCGAATCAGACCGCCTACGCCGTCCGGCCGCTGCCCCACAGCCCGCGGTTCGGAGCCGTCGCCCAGGAGGACACCGCCCGCGCCCGCGCCTTCGGCGGGATGGAGATCACGCAGGTCCTCCCCGGCACGCCGGCCGCGCGGGTCCGGGCCGCGGACGGGCAGGTCTTCACGCTCACCGTCGGCGACGTCATCACCCACATCAACGGCCGGGAGGTCCGCAACCAGGCCGGGTATATCGCCGCCGTGCAGGGGTCGCCCGACCGCATGGCCCTCCGGATCATCGACGGCTCCGCCAACGCCGCCGCCGACTTCACCGCGGACCTCGGAGGGGGCGAGGCCGCCGAGGACGCCGGACCGTCGCCGAGCCGCCCGCGGTTCGGAGCCGTCGCCCAGGAGGACACCGCCCGCGCCCGCGCGTTCGGCGGGCTCGAGATCACCCGGGTCGTCGACGGGACGCCGGCCGCGCGGGTCCGGGCCGTGGACGGGCAGGTCTTCACGCTCCAGGTCGGCGACGTCATCACGCACATCAACAACCAGGCGATCCGGAATCAGGCCGATTACATCGCCGCCGTGCAGGGGTCGCCCGACCGCATGACCATCCGGATCGTCGACGGCTCGACCAACGCCGCGGCCGAATACACCGCGGGCCTGGGCGCGAGCGCCCCGCCCGTCGACGCCGCCCCCGCCCTCGCCCCGCCGGACGGCGACGCGGACGACGGGCGCGCGGCGGCGGCGCCCCGGACGCGGCTGGGCGCGTCGGCGATGCAGACCGAATTGAACCGGGACCGGGGGGGCGTGACGGTCACGGAGGTCGCCCCGGGCGGACCCGCCACGAAGATCCGGCGCGGGACGAACGGCGAGACGGTCGCCCTGGTCCCGTCTCGCGACATCATCCTGAGCGTCGACGAGACGCCCGTGGGCGACGCCGCCGAGTTCCGCGACGCCGTCGCCAAGGCCGGCCCCGTCGTCCGACTCCGCATCTACGACACGGTCACGAAGGAGACCGACGACTACGTCGCCGACCTGCCCGACTGACCCCCTCCCCCCGCAGGATCCCCACCGATGCCCGCCCTCCCGCCCCTCCTCCTGGCCGTCGCCGCGCTCGCGGCGGCGACCGACGCCCCCCTGCCCTCCGGGCCGAACCCGCCCGCCCTGGCCGCGCCGCACTTCCCCGACCGCCTGCACGCCTTCGTCTGGCGGAACTGGGAGCTGGTCCCGGCGGCGAAGCTGGCCGAGGTCGTCGGGACGTCGCCCGATCGGATCGAGGCCGCCGCCGCGTCGATGGGCCTGCCGCCGTCGCCGGGCCTGGACGCCGAAGCCCGCTCTCGCGTCTACATCACGATCCTCCGGCGCAACTGGCACCTCCTGCCGTATGAACAACTGCTGACGCTCCTGGATATGACCCCGGAGCGGCTGGCCTTCGCGCTCCGCGAGGACGACTTCCTGTTCATCAAGCTCGGCAGCCTCAAGCCCCATTGCGAGCCGCTCCGCTACGCCGAGCCCTCGCCCGAGGCGATCGACCGCGCCGCGGCGATCAAGGCCCTGGTGGCCGGACGCTTCGGCGAGGCCCTGCAAGAACCAGGCGAGCCGCCGCTGGCGTTCCGACGGCGCTGGGAACAGGCCGCGCCGCGCGAGATCGCGGGCCGTCCCGCGGCGGGCGTCGGCCCTCGGATCGTGTCGTCCTACTTCGGGACCTACGGCGACGGCCTGGCCGAGCCCGACGGCGACGGCTTCCCCGACGGCCTCCTCGCCGAGCTGGCCGAGCAGGGCGTGAACGGCGTCTGGCTCCACGTCGTCCTCCGCACCCTCGCCCCGGGCGGCCCGGACTTCCCCGAGTTCGGCGACGGCCGGGAGAACCGGCTCGCCAACCTCCGCGCCCTCGTCGCCCGCGCGGGGCGGTATGGCATCAAGGTCTACCTGTACCTGAACGAGCCCCGCGCCATGCCCCTCGATTTCTTCGCCGAGCGGCCCGAGATGCGCGGGGTCCTCGACGGCGACCACGCGACGATGTGCACGTCGGACGCCCGGGTCCGGTCGTGGCTGGGGTCGGCCGTCGAGCACGTCGCGCGCCGGGTCCCCGGCCTGGGAGGCGTCATCACGATCACGGCGTCGGAGAATTATACGAGCTGCGCGTCGCACGGCCGGATCGCGGAGTGCCCCCGGTGCTCGAAGCGGACGCCGGCCGAGGTGATCGCCGAGGTGAACTCGACGATCGACGCCGGCCTCCGCGCCGGCGACCCGTCCGCCCGGCTGATCGCCTGGGACTGGGGCTGGATCGACCCGCCCCAGGCCGCGGCGACCATCGCCGCCCTGCCCCGCGACGCCTTCTTCCAGACCGTCTCCGAATGGGACGCCCCCCTCGACCGCGGCGGCGTGAAGTCGACCGTCGGCGAGTATGCGCTGTCCGTGGTCGGGCCCGGCGAGCGCGCGAAGCTGCGATGGGGCCTGGCGAAGGCGGCCGGGCTGAAGACCTCGGCGAAGGTGCAGATCAACGCCACATGGGAGCTGGCGACCGTCCCGTCGATCCCCGTCTTCGACCTCGTCGCCGAGACCTGCCGGAACCTGGCCGACGCGAAGGTCGACGCGATGATGCTGGGCTGGTCGCTGGGCGGCTGCCCGTCGCCCCAGCTCCGCGTGGCCCAGGCGTTCGCGCAGGACCCCGGCGCGACGACCGCCGCCGTGCTCGACCGCGTCGCCGCCGACCGCTACGGGGCCGAGGCCGCCCCCGACGCCCGTCGCACCTGGTCGGCGTTCAGCCGGGCGTTCCGCGAGTATCCCTACGGCGGCGTCGTCTACACCGGCCCGCAGCACATGGGCCCGGCGAACCTGCCGTTCGCGGAGCCCACCGGCTACCGCGCGACGATGGTCGGCTTCCCCTACGACGACCTCGACGCCTGGCGCGGGCCGTACCCCGCCGGGGTGTTCGCCGACCAGTTCGGCAAGGTCGCGAGGGGCTGGGCCGAGGGCCTGCCGGCCCTGCGCGAAGCCGTGGCGAAGTCCCCGCCCGGCCTCCGCGCCGCGGCCGAGCTGGACCTGGGCGTCGCCGAGGCGGCCGGCCTGCACTTCGAGAGCGCCGCGAACCAGGCGCTGTTCGTCATGGCCCGCGGCACCGGCGACCGCGAGGCGATGGCCCGCCTCCTGGACGCCGAGGCCCGCGCCGCCGTCGCGCTCTATCCGCTGGCCCGCCGCGATTCCCGCCTGGGCTTCGAGGCGTCCAACCACTACTTCTACCGGCCGCTCGACCTCGTCGAGAAGGTGATCGCCTGCGAGGACGTCAAGGCGAGGCTGACCGCCGGCCGTTGAGCCGACGGCCTCGACCGTCCGCCGCCGTCAGGCCCCGACCGCTCCCGCGCCGTCGCCGGCCTCGGCGGCCGGGGCCTCGGCCTGGGCCGAGCAGCAGGGGCGGGGCGGCAGGATGTGGCCCATCTTGTCGCGCTTGGCGTCCATGTAGCGCTGGCGCTCCTCGTGCGGCGCGGCGAGGATCGGGACCTGGTCGACCACCTTCAGGTCGAAGCCGTAGTAGACGAAGGCGTCGGTCTTCTTGGGGTTGTTGGTCAGCAATCGGATCTTCGTCAGCCCCAGGTCCTTGAGGATCTGGAGCCCGATCCCGTAGTCGCGCATGTCGGCGCGATGGCCCAGGGCGAGGTTCGCCTGGACGGTGTCCATCCCCTTGTCCTGGAGGTTGTACGCCCGGATCTTCTCGATCAGGCCGATCCCGCGCCCCTCCTGCGGCAGGTAGATCAGCGCCCCGACGCCCTCCTCGCCGATCATCTCCAGGGCCATGTGGAGCTGGTCGCCGCAGTCGCAGCGGAGCGAATCCAGCAGGTCGCCGGTGAAGCAGGAGGAGTGGAGCCGGACCAGCGGGGCCTCGACGGACTGGAGGTCGCCCATGACGAAGGCGACGGGCTCGTTCCCCGGCTCGTGCTGCACGCGATAGCCGACGATCCGCCCACGGCCGTACTTGGACGGCAGGTCCGACTCGGCCACGCGGGCGACGAGCTTCTCGCGGAGCCGACGGTAGCGGATCAGGGCCTCGATCGAGATGATCGGCAGGCCGTGCTCGCGGGCCACGGCCTGGAGCCGCTCGCCCCGGGCCATGCCGACGCCGTCGGTGATCTCGCAGAGCACGCCGGCCGGCTTCAGGCCCGCGAGCCTCATCAGATCGACCGTCGCCTCCGTATGCCCGGCGCGGCGGAGGACGCCCCCTTCCTTGGCGACTAGCGGGAACAGGTGCCCGGGGCGGAGCAGGTCGGCGGGCTTGGTGGCGGGGTCGAGGATCGCGGCGATGGTCGTGGCGCGCTCGGCCGCAGAGACGCCGGTGCGGCAGGAGGCGTGGTCGACGGGGATCGTGTACGGCGTCTCGTGGGCCGACGTGTTGTGGTCGACCATCGGCCCCAGCCGCAGCCGGTCGGCCGTCTCGGCGGTGATCGGCATGCAGACCAGGCCGCGGCCGTGGGTGATCATGAACTCGATCACCCCGGGCGTGGCGCGCTCGGCCGCGACGATGAAGTCCCCCTCGTCCTCGCGATCCTCGTCGTCCACGACGACGATGACCCGCCCGTCCCTGAGCGCCTGGATCGCGTCCTCGACCTTCGAATACTCGTAGCCCATCGACCTGCCCATCCTTTGCGGCCCGCGCGCCGCCGGGAAGCCCCCGGCCGCCCCGCGCCTCCGGTCCATTCTACGCGGGACGGATAGGGGAAGGCAGGTCCGACCTACCCAGACCGGGGCGAGCCGTGCGAGAATGGCCTCCGCAAAATCGTCCGCCGGGGCGGGGTGTCTAAACGAAATGGAAACGCTCGACAAGCTGACCCTGAGAGGCTTCAAGTCCATCAAGGACGCCACGATCGAGCTGCGCCCGCTGAACGTGCTGATCGGTGCCAATGGGTCGGGGAAGTCGAACCTGATCTCATTCTTCAAGATGCTGAATGAAATGGCGAACGGTCGTCTCCAGCAGTATATCGCCGTATCCGGCCGCGCCCACAGCCTGCTTTATCATGGGCCGAAGACGACGCCGCAGGTGGAAATGGTTCTGGAATTCCGAAAGCACGATCGGACATTTCGCCATAGCTCCACGTTTTCCTACGCCGCCGGCGACACACTCATTCGCGCCAAATTCGGATGCGAGGCCGACAAGGGCGACGACCCGTCCCCACCGCCCGGCTTCGTCATGAGGCAATTCCCCATCGAGATCGATGAATCGACGGACGAGTACAAATCACGAAGAGAGGCATTCTTAGCCGACAGCACACGAGAATGGCTTGAATTCATCGAAAACCATCTCGCGGAATACCGCGTTTATCACTTCCAAGACATGGCCGCCAACGCCAGGGTCCGCCAGTATTGCTACGTCGGCGACAACAGACATCTCATGCCCGACGCCGGGAACCTGGCCGCGATCCTCCACCGCCTCCGCAACGAGGACGCCCCGGCCTACCGGCGGATCGTCGGCGTCGTCCGACTCATCGCCCCGTATTTCGACGACTTCGACCTGGTCCCCGAAGGCCGCGACATCATCCTGAACTGGCGGGAACGGGGATCGGACCAACTTTTCGGCCCTCATCAACTCTCCGACGGCACCCTGCGCGCGATCTGCCTGGCGACGCTGCTGCTCCAGCCCGAGGGCGACCAGCCCAACCTGATCGTCGTGGACGAACCGGAATTGGGCCTCCACCCCTACGCCCTCAACATCGTAGCCGACCTCTTCCAGAAGGCGGCGAAGCACAAGCAAGTCCTCATCAGCACCCAGTCGAGCGCGTTCCTCGACGAGTTCGAGCCCGAGGACGTGATCGTCGTCGACCGGGGCGAGCAAGGATCGACGTTCACGCGCCTCGATCCTGAGTCGCTGGAGGCTTGGCTGGAGGAATACTCGCTCGGCGAGATCTGGGAGAAAAACGTCGTCGGCGGGGGGCCGCACTGATGGCCCGCCTCTACGTCTTCGCGGAGGGCCAGACCGAGCAGACGTTCGCCGACACAATCCTCGCGACTCACCTGGCGGCGCATGGGGTCTACATCCAGGGCGTCGTCCTGATCGCGCACGCTCGGAAGAAAGGCCGAACGCACCGTGGGGGCGGGCGCGACTACGGCGCGATGAAGCGCGACATCGTCCGCTTCACGCGACAAGAGAGCGGCGGCGACGTCTTCTTCACGACGATGATCGACCTCTACGCCCTCCACAACGACTTCCCCGGCCGCTGGGAATCCGAGGCGCTCCGACATCTTCCCTACGATCGGGTCGCGTTCCTGGAGAAATCCTGGGGGGAAGACGTCGGGGACGCCCGCTTCATCCCATACATCCAACTCCACGAGTTCGAAGCCTGCCTGTTCGCGAAGCCCAGCGAGTTCGCGCTCTTCTACGAGCGTGAGCCTCAGGGCTTGAGGAGGCTGGAGAGCATCGTGGCCGGACAAGACAACCCGGAACTCATCAACGACGGTGTGGAGACGGCCCCCTCGAAACGGCTCCTCGACATCTTTCCCGACTACGAGAAAGCGGTCGTCGGGCCAATGGTCGCGGAGTTGATCGGCCTGGAACTGATTCGCGCCAAATGCCGCCATTTTCACGAATGGCTCACCCGGCTGGAGCGCCTTGGCTCGACGAACGCGCCGGGATGATGAAGGAACCACGATGGACGACCGCGAGCGGCTGACGATCGACGAGGTCCGCGACCTGGCGGCGCGGGTGCTGGTGCGGCACGGGCTGGCCCCGGCGCATGCGGAGGCTTGCGCGGACGTGATGGCGATCGGCGAGCGCGACGGCGGGGGGTCGCACGGGATCTTCCGGCTGCTGATGTGCATGAACTCGATCCGCGCCGGGAAGGTGGCGCTCGACGCCGAGCCGGTCGTGGAGGACGTCGCGCCGGGGCTGGTGCGGGTGGATGCGGGCGGGGCGTTCGCTCCGCTGGCGTTCCGCCGCGGGCTGCCGGTGCTGGCGCGGAAGGCGCGCGAGGCCGGCGTGGCGGCGATGGCCGTGACGAACTGCTGCCACTTCGCGGCGCTCTTCCCGGAGGTCGAGGCGATCGCGCGGGAGGGGCTGGTCGGGTTCGCGTTCACGCCCAGCCATGCGTGGGTCGCGCCGGCAGGGGGCTCGCGGCCGCTGCTGGGGACGAACCCCGTCGCCTTCGGCTGGCCCCGGCCCGGCGGCGACCCGTTCGTCTTCGACTTCGCCACCAGCGCCGCGGCCCGGGGCGAGATCGAGCTGCACCGCCGCGAGGGGACGCCCACGCCGCCGGGATGGGGCGTCGACGCGGCCGGCTCGCCCACCACCGACGCCGCCGCGATCATGGCCGGCGCCATGCTCCCCTTCGGAGGCCACAAGGGTTCGGCCCTGTCGCTGATGGTCGAGCTGATCGCCGGCCCGCTCGTCGGCGACATGACCAGCGTCGAATCCCTCGCCTTCGACGCCGGCGCGAAGGGCGCCCCGCGCGGCGGCGAGCTGCTGCTGGCGATCGACCCGGCCCGCCTGCTCGGCGACGCCGCCCCCGCCCACCTCGCCCGCGCCGAGGCGGTCTTCGACGCCGTCGTCTCCCAGGGGGCCCGCCTCCCCTCCCTCCGCCGCTACGCCGCCCGCCGCCGCGCCGAACGCGAGGGCGTCCTCGTCCCCCGCAAGCTGCTGGACGAGGTCCGCGCGATGCTGGATTGAGGCTGGTCGCTCACGCATCGACCGCCCCCGCCGTCGGGTCGCTCGCGCGGAGGAGGCGGAGGGCGTTGGCGACGACGATCAGGGTGGTGCCGACGTCGGCGAGGATGGCCATCCACATGTTGGCGATCCCGAACAGGGCCAGGACCAGCACGACGGCCTTCACGCCGATGGCCAGGGCGATGTTCTGGTGGATCATCCGGAGCGTCGCCCGGCCGTGGCGGACGAGCCACGGCAGCGGGCGCAGGTCGTCGGCCATCAGGACGACGTCGGCGGTCTCCAACGCGGCGCCGCTGGAGACGCCCCCCAGCGCGATGCTCACCCGCGCGGCGGCCAGGGCGGGCGCGTCGTTCACGCCGTCGCCGACCATCCCGGTCGGGCCGTGGGCGGCCGTGTATTCGTCGATCGCCTGCACCTTGTCGGCCGGCAGCAGCTCGGCGCGCTGGTCGCCGACGCCCAGCTCCAGGGCCACGGCGGCGGCGGCGCGGGGGTTGTCGCCGGTGAGCATCACGGTGCGGAGGCCCAGGCGATGCAGCTCGGCGACCACCGCGGCGGCCTCGGGGCGGGGGCGGTCGGCCAGTCGGATCCAGCCCAGCGGGCCGGCCTCGCCCGTCACCGCGACCTCGGTCCCGGCGCGGTCCTCGGCCCGGCCGATCTCGGCGTGGAACTCCGGGGCGCAGAGGCCCGCCTCGTCGATGTAGCGATGGCTCCCCAGGTGGAACTGCTCGGCCTCGATCCGGCCGTGCGCCCCCTTGCCCGGGATCGCCGTGTAGTCGTCGGCTCGGGGGATGTCGACGCGCAGGTCCCGCGCGTGGCGGGCGATCGCCTTGCCCAAAACGTGGCCGCCGCGGTCGCCCAGCGCCGCGGCGACGCGGAGGACGTGCTCCTCGCCGCCGGGGCCCGAGGAGACGACCTCCACGACGTCGGGCCGGCCCAGGGTCAGCGTGCCGGTCTTGTCGAACGCCAGGGCCTTCAGCCGGCCGACCGCCTCCAGGAACTCCCCCCCCTTGACGAGCACCCCGCGCCGCGCCGCCGAGGCCAGGCCGCTCACCACCGCCACGGGCGTCGCGATCACCAGGGCGCACGGGCACGAGATCACCAAAACCACCAGCGCCTTGGCGAACCACGCCAGGAACGTCGCCCAGACCGGCCCGCCCGTCGCCCAGGCGTAGGCCGGCGGGATCAGCGCCGTCGCCAGCGCGACGGCCACCACCATCGGCGTGTACCAGCGCGCGAACTGCGAGATCCGCCGCTCCACCGGCGCCCGGCCCGCCTGCGCGGCGCGGACCTGGTCGACGATCCGCGAGATCAAGGACTCGCCGATGCCGTGCGTCGCCTCGACCTCGATCGTCCCGTCGCCGACGATCGTGCCGGCGTACACCGGGTCGCCTACCCCGCGCTCGACGGGAGTGGACTCGCCGGTGATCGCCTTCTGGTCGACCCCCGAACGCCCCTTCACGACCACGCCGTCGACCGGGACCTGATCGCCGGCGCGGACGAGCAGATGGTCGCCCTGGGCGATCGCGTCGACCGACACCGTCTCGACGCCCGTCGGGCCGATGCGCTCGGCGGCGGCCGGGGCGACCTCCAGCAGCCGCCGGATCGCCCCCCGGGCCCGCGCGACGCTCAGGGCCTCCAGCGACTCCGACACGCCGAACAGGAACGCCACCGTCGCCGCCTCGTCCCACTGGCCCAGCGCCACCGCGCCGGCGATCGCCAGGGTCATCAACACGTCGATGTCCAGCCGGCCCGAGCGCAGCGAGCGCCACGCCCTGGGGAACAGCCAAACCCCACCGGCGACGATCGACAGCGCGCAAAAGGCGGCCGAGGCCCGCTCGGCGATCGCGACGGCCAGGCCGAGCCGATCGCCGAAGTAGTGCAGCAGCATCCCGACGCCCAGCGCCAGGCCCGACGCCACGGTCGACGCCTGCATGCCACGGCGCGACCACCACGACGGCGGGGCCTCGGCCTCCGGCTCGCCGACGACGGTCGTCGTCAAACCGGCTCGCTCGGAGATGCGGCCCGCCAGGCGCCTCGGCTCGGCGCGCCCGGGGTCGTAGTCGACGGTCATCAGGCCGTTGATGAGGTCGAAGCCCAGGGCCTCGACCCCCGGCGCGTCCTTGAGGGCGGCGCGGATCTGCTCGACCTCGTGCTCGCAATCCAGGCCGCGGACGTGCAGCGTACACCGCGATCGACTCATGGGCCCCACCTCGTCGTCCCAACCGTAGCCCGTCCCGACGCGCCGGGATGCGGCGGCGCTCCCGCCTGTATGATACGGTATACTCCGATCGCGACGAGGGGAACGGCGGGGGCGACCGGAAGGGCCGACACATGGACGCGGGGACCGAATCCGGGACGATGGCCGAATGCCTGGTCCGCTACGGGCTGGCGGGCCGGGTGAGCTGGTTCGCCGCCGACGAGCCGGCGCCGGGCCGCGGCGAGGCCGTCGTGCTCCGCACGCCGCGCGGGATGGAGCTGGGCGAGGTGCTGAAGGCCGAGCCCTCGAAGGCCCGCGCGGGGGAGGACTCCGTCGGCGTGTTCCGCGTCCTCCGCCCGGCCGACCCGGCCGACCTGGAGCGGGCCGCCGAGGCCGGCCGGCTCCGCGACGCCCGGTTCGACCTCTGCCGGCGGATCGTCGACGAGGAGGGCTGGCCGCTGGAGCTGGTGGACGTCGAGCCCCTGCTCGACCTCTCCACCGTCCTCCACGTCCTCCCCCTGGGCGACCTCGACCCGGCCCCCGTCCGGGCGCGGTTCCGCGTCTCGTGCGACTTCGACGTCCACCTCGAATCCCTGGGCGACGAGCCCGAGCCCGAGCCCGAGCCCGCCCCCGCGCCGGCCGCCGGCCGCTGCGGCGACTGCGACTGCGGCGGCGGCCCCTGCTCGCGCAAGGCCGCGAAGGCCCGCGCCGACGCCCCCGGGCCGACGCCGAAGCCGGCCGGCGGCTGCGGCTCGGGCTGCTCGTCGTGCGGCGTCGCGGCGCTGCGGGCGGGGGCGAGATCCGGCCGGTGACGGCCGATCAGGCGCGCGGCGGCGCGAGGGCGGCGCGGATCGCGTCGACGGCGGCCTGGACCCGCGGGCGGGAGCGCTTGAAGAGGGGGTCGTTGCGGAACCACGCCTCATACTTGGGGTTGTTCCGGACGGCCTGCTCCAGGTGCCTGGCGGCGAGCGGGACCCACTTGGAGTTGTAGCCGGCGCCGTAGCCCTCGACGGCGGCCAGCGTGTAGAGGGCGTGGGCGTGGGGCTCGTGGACCTCCAGCGACAGCTCCACGAGCTTGCGCGCCAGGCGGAGGGCCTGGACGAACTCGGCCTCGCGGGCGAACAGGCAGGCGGCGAAGTGCAGCGCGTCGAGCCGCCCGGGGGCGGAGCGGGCGTACTCGGGCAGGCGGGGGTCGGCCAGGACGACGTCCAGGTCGCGGCCGGCCTCGGCGGGGCGGCGGCGGCAGACGGACAGGCACATCCGGTCGATGCGGGCGCGGAAATTGGACGGGTCGAGGGCCAGCAGCTTCTCCACCTCCCGGGCCGCCAGCTCGAGCCGGCGGGGGTCGGGGTCGACGTCGGGCCGGATCGGCGTGCGGTCGTCCACCGGCGTGTCGACGTCGAGGATCCGCGAGGCGAGCACGGCGCGGGCGTCCAGCTCCTCGGGGCCGACGGCCTCGTCGGGGGGGGCGCCGTCGCGGCGAGGCCCCAGGGGGAGGTCGCGACCGATCGCGGCGACGTCGCCGGCGTCCGGATCGCGGAGGAAGCGGTCCGGCAGCGCGTCGCGGAGCCGCTCGTAGCGGAGGATGTCCCCCCGCAGGGCGTCCAGCTCCGGGCCGCCGGCGCGGACGAAGGCGCGGACCTGGACCAGCTCGGCGTGGTCGGGGGCCAGGTCGATGCCGCGGTCGCACTGCTCCAGGGCCTCGGCCTCGCGTCCCATCTTCATCAGGCAGGTGCCGTAGACGCCGTAGAGGACCGGGTTGCCCGGCCGCCGGGCCAGGCAGGCGCGCAGGCCGTCGGCGGCGTCGCCCCAGCGCGACAGGGAGAAGGCGACGACGGCGGCGCGGTAGCGACCCCAGAACGAGCCGGGGCGGATCGCCAGCATCTCCGCGTAGAAGCCGGCGGCGCGGCGGGCCCCGACGCCGGCGTCCTCCTCGGCCTCCTCGTCGTCGACCTCGGCGGCGACGCCTCGGATGTAGGCGTCGACGGCCGGGTGGGCGGCGCGCGGGGCGGGGGCGGGGGCGTCGTCGCCGATCCGCTCGGCGAGCCGGCCGCGGAGGTGGAGCATCGGCGCCGGCCAGGCGCCGCCGCAGGCCCGGTCGAGGACGTCCCGCGCCCGGCGCCAGTCGCCGGGCGAGTCCTCGCGACGGGCCAGGGCGCGGCCGTAGCGGAGGGCCTGCTCCAACAGCCAAAGCTCCAGGTCGTCGCGGTCGTCGCGGGGGAGGCGGGCGAAGTCGTCGCGGTCGCGCCACGCGGGGTCGCCGACGACGTCGTAGTCGCGCAGCGCGGCGAAGGCGTCGGCGGCGGTCGTGGAATGCCGGCGGCGGCGCGGGTCGTCGCCCGGCCGCTGGGCGTGCAGGGCGCGGGACTCGGGCGAGTCCAGGATCCGGGCGTACTTGTGCCGGGCGGACCGCTCCAGGCGGGCCTGGGCGGAACGGCCGTCGGTCGCCAGCCAGGCGACCAGGCCGGCGGCGAGCAGGCCGGCGGCGGCCGTGGCGAGCGGGCGGCGGCGGCGGCGGGCCCATCGGCCGGCGGCGTGCAGCCGAGACGGCTCGGGGGCGAAGGCGAGCGGGCGGTCGGAACGCCAGCGGTCCAGGTCCTCGGCCAGCTCCAGCCCCCGCGAGTACCGCGCCGCGGGGTCGGGCCCCAGGGCGTACCGGAGGATCGCCCGCAGGCCCGCAGGCAGCGACCGGCCGGCGTGGACCTCGGCCCGGCGGATCACCCAGGCCGGCCGCCGCCTCGCCTCGGCCATGACCCTCGCGGCGGAGACGAACGCGGCCCGGCCCGCGGCCCGGCCCGGGTCGGCGCCGTCGGCCGGCGACCACCCCGTCAGCGACTCCAGCAGGACCATACCCAGCGCGTAGACGTCGGCCCGATGGGCCCGCTCGTCGTCGGGGGCGGGGGCGCCGTCGCCGGCCAGGGCGAGGAGCCGCTCGGGGGCCATGTAGGCCAGCGTCCCCCCCGCGTCGACCGCGTCGGCGCCCGTCCAGTCCTGGGCCAGGTTGAAGTCCAGGAGCATCGGCGTCCCGTCGGCCGCGATCAGGACGTTCGAAGGCTTCACGTCGCCGTGCGCCACGCCCCGCCGCCGTGCGTGGTCGAGCGCCTCGGCCAGCCGGGCGGCGATCCAGGCGAACGCCTCGGCGTCGCTCATCGCCCGCAGGATGGCCCGCGACGGCCCCGGCGCTCCGGAGGCGCGGTGCTCGGGGGCGGCCGTCGCGTCCAGGTCGTCCAGGAACCGCGACGGCCGCGCGCCGGCCGGCCGCGACCGCCGCCGCGCCAGCACGGCCGAGAGCGCCGCGCCCCCCAGGAACGGCATGGCGATGAGCTGCAAGGCCCCGTCGTCGACCTCGGCGTGGGTCAGCACCTCCACGATGTTCGGGTGCCGAGCGCGGGCCAGCAGCCAGGGCTCGCGCGTGGGCCGGGTCGTCACCTTGACCACCACCGGGCGGTCGGCCAGGTCGGCCTGGCGCGCCAGGAAGACCCGGGCGAAGCCCCCCTCCCCCAGCTCGCGCTCCAGGACGTAAGGGCCGATCGCGTCGCCGGCGACCGGCAGGGGGTCGTCGTCGGCCTCGTCGAACCGGCCCAGGAGCGAGTCCGGGCAGGCGGCGTCCAGGCCCAGGAGCCGCTCCAGGGCCCCGCGGTGCTCGGGGAAGCGGGCGAGGTAGGCCGACTTCGACGGCGACAGGCCGGCGGTCATCGCCAGCCGGTATTCGCGATACACCAGCTCGACGGCGCGGTCGGGCGGCCAGAGGCGGGCCCCCTCCAGGTACGACTCGGCCGGGGCCGGCTCGCCCCGGCCCCAGCGGTCGGTCAGGTCGGCGATGGCCGCGGAGTAGACGTCCGGCCGGGGCGCGCGCGACGACGGCCGGTCGGCGCCGGGCCCGAGCCTGGACGAGACCCCGCCCGGCTTCACGCCCATCCTCGGGCCTCCATCCGATCCCGGGCCGCCTCGATCGCCCGGCGCACGGTCTTCTCGTTGACGCCCAGCCGCGCCGCGATGTCGTCCACCGTCAGGCCGTCCTGCCGGAGCCGCAGGATCTCCACCTCGCGCTCCGGCCGGCCGGCGGTCAGCAGGGCGAGGCGGTCGCTCGCCTGGACGTTCTGGCTCGGCGTCGGGTCGTGCGCCGGCAGGTCGCGCGCCACCTCGCGCTCGCCCCGGCGGACGTACAGCGGCTCCTCGCGGGCGATGGCGTACTTCGCCGTCCGGGTCAGCCGCCGGTCCTGCTCGAACACCTTGTTGCGCGCCACCCCGGCGAGGAACCCGCGGAGGTGCCGCGAGTTCTCGAACTCCTTCGGCCCGGACTTCAGGTCGGAGAAGAAGCTCTGCCAGACGGCCTGCACGAAGTCCATGGAGTCGAACTGGGCCCGGAGCCGGCGCGGGAGCCGGCCCCGCACCATCATGCGGACCTCCCCCTCGAACCGGCCGACGAACGACCGGATCGCCTCCTGGTCCCCCTCGCGGGCCCGCGCGACCAGGTCCGCGACCTCGCGCGAGGCGTCCTCGCCCGCGCCTTCTTCTTCCGCCATCGGTCCGCTCCCCGCCTTGGAACGAGTCGGCCGGGCTCTCGTCGGGGGCCACGACGCCCCCGCGCTCGCCGGGCCCATCCGGGAACCGTCGCACGGGAACCGAGGGACGCGGGCCGCCTTCGCGGCCCACTCGTGCATGGAGGCGAACTCGCCGCACAACCATTAATTAAACATCCTCCAGGGAGCGAATTCCAGCCCGACGCGAGAAAAAGCGTCCGGACGGGCCGATCGCGGCGGATCTCCCGATCGCGACGACCCCGGCCCGCCCCGCCCCGCCGCCCCCGCGAGGGCCGGCGTCTTATTTCGCGCGCGTATCGACGTCAGCCGCGGAGGTCCGCCAAAAAAATCCCGGGGGCATGTCCACATTTCCCGCCGCTTCGCAACTGGCCATGGGTTGCTCCTTCCAAGGTTGGATGCGAAGACGCCCAGGCGCAAGGCCGCTCCGGAGCCGTCCCGACCGTCCAGCCATCCCCGAGGGGCTCGCCCGCCGGCGATTCGGACGGGCCGGTTTCAGGCAGACACCACGAGACGGCGACCAGGGCCGGGAGTACGTTCATGTCTCGCTTCCACGCGACGGAAGGCGGCGCCGCGCACGACCTCCAGACCTACTTCCACGACATCAACGAGACCGCCCTCCTCACGGCCGAGGACGAGCGCAGCCTCGCCCGGCGGATCGCCGGCGGCGACTCCGAGGCCAAGGGCCGGATGATCCGGGCCAACCTCCGCCTGGTCGTGCGGATCGCCCGCGACTACCTGGGCCGCGGGATGTCGCTGGAGGACCTGATCGGCGAGGGGAACCTCGGGCTCATCCGCGCGGCCCAGGAGTTCGACCCGGCCTTCGGCGTCCGGTTCAGCACCTACGCCGGCTACTGGATCAAGCAGTCGATCCGACACGCCCTGATCAACACCGCGACCACCATCCGGATCCCCGCCCACATGGTCGGCCTGCTCACCAAGTGGCGCCGCGCCGAGCGGTCGCTCACCCGCGACCTGGGCCGCCCCCCGCTCTTCGAGGAGATCGCCGACTCCCTGGGCCTCTCGGAGATGCAGCGCTCGCTGGTGGCCAAGGCCAGGCGGGCCAACCAGCTCAAGCTGGAGGGCTCGGCCGCCGACGAGGACGACTACTGGTCGCCCGACGATTCCGTCGACCCGGCCGACGGCCCGACCGCCGACCTGGAGGCCGACGACGACCGCGCCGAGTTGATCCGACGGCTGGCCGTCCTGGACGAGCGCGAGCGCCTGGTGTTGACCTACCGCTACGGCCTCCAGGGGGCCGCCCAGCTCACCCTCAAGGAGATCGGCGAGCGCCTGGGCGTCACCCGCGAGTGGGTCCGCAAGCTGGAACTCCGCGCCGTCCGCAAGCTCGACGCCTCCGCCCGCTCGGCGGCCATGGCCTCCTGACGCCGCGGCCGGGGGCGGGGCCGCCCCCGCCCCGCCCGCCGCTCAGCGCGTGAAGGTCAGCGCCGGGCCCTTGCCCCCCTCGGCGGGGCTGAAGGTGAACGAATTGGGGCCCACGGCCGACACCTTGCCGGAGAGGGGCGGGCCCTCCTCCTGGAACAGGCCGAGGACGTCGTCCTTGTAGCCGGCCATGCCGGTGAGCGTCTGCTTCTGGCCCTTCGCGTCGACCTCCCAGGTGAAGACGCCGTCCTCATCCAGGGTCAGCGAGATGGTCAGGTCGGCCGAGGGCTTGGCCGTCCACTTGCCCAGCAGGTTCGCCGGCGGCGGCGGCGGGTGGTCGACCTCGCCTTCGGGCTGGGCCGCGACGGCCGGCGGCTGGCCCGCGTCCCCGGCGGCCGGCGGCTGGGCCGGCGCGGCCTGGGACTTCGCCACCTCGTCGGCCTTCTTCAGCGCCTTGACGAACGAGGCCGAGAGCGTGTCGCTCGGGGCGTGCTTCAGCACCTCCTCGAACTGCATCGCGGCCGACGGCTTGTGGCCCTGCACCATGTAATGATACGCCAGCAGGAAGTAGGGCGCGGCGTCGTCGGGCTTCGACTTGACCACGGCCTCCAGCGCCCGGAGCTGGTTCGTGTACGTGCCGACGTCCGGGTAGAGGCCGACGAGCGTCTCCCAGTTCCAGCCCGGCCCGGCGGAGAGGACCGCGTACAGGACCGACGCCGCCTCGTCGAACCGCCCGAGCGCGAACAGGCAGAGGGCGCGGAACTCGTGGATCACCGGGACGTCCGGCGTCTTCTTCAAGACCTGGTCGATCAGCGACAGCGCGTGGCCGTAGTCGCCCGACTTGAAGGCGTCGCGCGCGGCGGCGAAGACCTGCTCGCTCGTCTCGGCGACGTCCTCGGCCGGGGGCGGGGCGGCGGCGTTGATGGGCCGCGAGTAGTCGTACACCGCGGCCGTCTGCTGCACCACCTGGGCCGGTTGGGCCGCGACGACGGACGAATAGTAGGGGTTCGTGTAGTCGCTGTAGATGCTCTGGCTCGCGACCGTCCCCAGGCCCCACGTGTCATACGCGCCGACGCTCCAGGTCGGGAAGTAGTCGTACACGCCCATCGTCTGCACCATGGGGACGCCGACCACCGTCGGCTGGAACCAGTTGGCCATCGTCCCCAGGCCCCACGTCGTCAGGGCTCCGGTGCCGAAGCCGGCCCAGAAGCCGTTCCCCCCCCAGCCGCCG
>Ga0209958_1001101_pt1 | contig 25415 bp, 14 predicted proteins | sample ThiBio_inoc_plan_FD_183942 | JGI IMG/M metagenome (GOLD analysis project Ga0209958, IMG submission 183942) | Wastewater bioreactor microbial communities from Cape Town, South Africa - Thiocy_inoc_plan (SPAdes) | ecosystem: Engineered > Bioremediation > Thiocyanate > Unclassified | place: South... | reverse complement strand
CAAGAAATATCTAAAATAAACAGAACTATTTACCTTATATAATAAACTTATTTAAATGAATCCTATTTCTGAAACTTCACCTTCTCTAAATATTCGTTTTCGCTCCAAATCTCACAGAATTATACGACTCAATACTGTCTAAAAATAACAAAATATCGTCTAAACCAATATCCTCAAAAAAACCACCATTTTTAGCAAGGCCAAAATCAATTCTATGAAAACCATTTATTCTCCATAGAATGTTAAGAAAATCAGAAAATACACTTAAATAGAAGATTAATTAGTTTCTCCATAAAGCCCTCTGAAACTAAGCCCTTTCAAGCAATGTAAAGATTAAAATATTCAGACTAAACTAAAATTAAAATATCAGCCGAGAGTTGGGTCATTCATGATATGAAAACCAACAAGTATAAAAGAGGATGGAAGGCCAATAAAGTCACTTCTTTTAGTGGATGCATAAGGATTCTTATTCTTTTATGCTACTGCCAAATAATAAAAAAAATTAAAGTTTGAAAAAATTAAGAATTAAAATAAGTCATGGATTATTAAAATAGGCCAAACTAAAAATAAAAAAAAACAGCAAAAGAATATCAAATGTAATGTTATCAAACAACAAGATTTTTAAAACTTTCTAATAAGGCACGATTGTCTACTTTATTGACCTGATGAAATCAATGATTATTTCAGGCAATTAGGATCTTCTAGAATACAGTATGATTTTTTGCGGTTATTTAATCGACTACATTGAGAAGGAAAATTCTTTAATTATGTTGCCTTAAATGATAGAGATAAAAGATAGGAAATAAAATTGGTATACAAAAACTTGCATTGAGTATTGTTCATTAAAGATAATTAAAAATTTAGGTCTGAATTAAAGTAAAGTTTAAAATAAGGGACAATATTTTGAGTTAATTTCTACCCCCAATTAAATTTGTATCATTTTCCTTAAGGGCTTCATGTAATAAAGCCTTTTTAGGGAGATTATATCCATGCAAAGACATAGTTTCTATATAAAGTACCAAGTTGGGTATAATTATTGGGAGGATCGTATAGCTTAGATAGAGAGTGAAAATTAGAACAGAAAAATGTAAAGATTTTGTAGCTTAGTATACAAAGGAAATAAAAATTATTAATGCATTTGCTATAATAAGGAGCTTGAAATTTTAATGGTTATTGAAGACAGTAAATTCTCGATGGCAGATTTGGATATTTAAATATTGGAAAATTGGTATAAATCGGTCACTAAGCCTATTTCATCAAAACCGAAGTCGTCAATTTCTCCAGAAAAGAAGAAGAAAAGCATTTTTCCTGTTCTATAAATATCAAAGGCTTTATTTTGATAGTTAATTAAATCATTCCTATGAATGGCTTAATTACTTGATGACATTAATACAATATTTTTTGACAAAACTAACATTTTTATTTCATTCTTTTGAGTAGCAAACATTTTAAATTAAAAGTAAGTATTTTAATTTATTGAAATTTATTTAAAGAAATTAATAAAATTTTTGAGAAATTATATAAAAGAAAAGAAAATGCTTAACTTTTTCCTTATTGATTAGCTAATTTCAATTCAAAGTCTTTCAATTAATCAGCGGATCCGCAATAGTATAGTGGCTATTATCCCTGCCTGTCACGCAGGAGACCCGAGTTCAATTCTCGGTTGCGGAGGTTTTTTTTTAATCACTTTAAACTTCTTGATTCTCCTATTTCATCTCTTATCATTAATTTTTTATTTGTTTCATCGTTTTAACCTTTTTATACTCTTTTTTCTTACTATCTCCTGTATTTATGTATAATCGACTCTCTTTTTAAGACCAGCTGTCACTTAAATATCTCCAACAAAATATCATTTTAATCCAAAATAGAAAATCTTGTTATCCTGAATTCAAAAACATAATTAGAAAGAAAAGAACTCTAACTTCTGTTGCCTAATAGAAGTAGGTTTATTAAAAAAATAGGAAATTAGTATAGAAACTGGTAGAAGTCAAGCTTAATCCAGCTTATGTTAGAAAAATGTATATGGGAGGGCATTCATTGGAGGGGAAAAGTAAATCAGCCAATTTAGCTGGTAGTAAAATATTAGAGCGGTGTTCATCAGTAAAAATGAGAGAAATTGAGTATAAAAATAAAAGGCTGAAAAGAACAATATAATACAAGAAAAATATCAAGAAGCCGTTGATACTACCTTAAATTTGAGTTTAAACTATTTCTGTCTTAAATGAAAAATAAAAGTAGTTAAATAAATTTAGAGGTTTTATTGATATAGATTTAATAGGCAGATTTATATTTATAGAAATTAATTAAAAAGTTATGGCAACTAATTTGATCAAAATCACCAACAACCTCGAGTCATGCAAAAAGATGATACAATATTGTTAACTCTTGGAAAGCAACGGCGATCGTTTCTAACTTATGACAAACCTCAATGTAGTATTTAGAAGTTTGGGTTAAGCAAATTTTGGAGGAGCGACTTAGAATCAGCTATAGTAACGTAGCCAGTTATGGAACAAAGTCAATTAAATGAGGTCAAACCTTTTACTTAAATACAGCAAAAAAGTTGTAAAAGAGACGTTTACTCAGCATTGCGAAAAGGTTTCTAACTGACTAATAATTACTTTTGATAATACTAAATTGCCAATTTTTGTGTTAATCTTTTTTTTTTTGGATCTATCATTGTAACTCAATATCTTACTTTTAAGACATTACTTTCGATTGATTTTTTTCTTTGATGTTTTTTATTTACAGCTCTTTTTGTAAGTTTCTTTTTCATTTTTTTTAAATTGTTTCTTATTTTTAAAGCAAAAATCTTTGATAAAAAATCATAAATCTATCATTATAATCAAAGACTAATCTGAAAAAGGAGGGACAAATATGAAAACGATTGAGCAAAGGAATTTATAGTAGAAAAAAAGAATAATTGAAATAACATAAACAAATAAAAGCAATAAAATTATTGAGTTAAAATTGAATTTAAAAGTTATGAAGGATACATAAGAAAGGTAGGCAAAGATAAAAGAGTTTGTGATTTATCGATACAAGAAAGAAAAATGATGAAACTCTTGAATTTCATTTAAAGGTAAGAAAAAAGATTTAATTGATGATATGTTGAAGCATTAATTATCTGAAATAAAAATTGATGTAAAATATCAGGAATTTATTTTATTTTGATAAAAGTTTAAAATTTTTGCATAATTTTGATTCCGTTAGTAAAATAATAATCTCTTGCTAAAAATAAATAAATTAATAATGAATCATACAAATAGTATTCAAACCGAATACTATGATGAGAACGATCAGCCCGTTTCTGGCAACTTTTATCACCAATCTACTCAGGGCAACTCTTTCAAAAAATAAATTACTCCTGAGGCCTCGAATGTAGCTTCAAGAATTTAGTCCAATATTAGAGATTACCATTAACAAATTAAAAATAATAAGAACACGATAAATCAGCTTGAATGCCAAAGAAAATTTTTCTAAAAATTGAGCATAAAACAAAAAGATAAAATCAGTCAAATTGACACTTAAAAAATAAAGTCAACGTATGAATCACAAATTTTTCACATCAAACAATAAACATCTTAACTTCATTAAATAATTGCAAGTTACCATTAACAAGAACAGTAGACATAAAACTCTTTCATCTAAACATATTCTAAAATAGCGAGCAACAAAGAATTTCTTATGTAGACATTAATTCAATTGTAAAAATAGAATTAGGAAATTTTACAATAAATAGCAGGCTCATCCAAATAATTAAAGACATTCTAATAAAAAATTGATTAAAACGAAAAATTAATCAAAGAAAAATAATCTATCCACAGAAAGTATGTCGAACTTCAAATTTAAATCGAAAAACTTTAAAAAAAACTACCAACTAAAAAAAACCCATGAACCAAATCTTAGATTCATACATTTTTCCATTAATATATTGTCTTCAAATTCATTAATCTTCTTGAAAAAGGATCAAGTTGTTTGTTTTTATCAACTAAAAACTTAAACTGAATTTATTTAAAAAATCAAATTTTACTAACTAACTTTGTTTAATTCAAAAATTTAATAATTGTAGAAGACTCAAATTATTTTTTATAAATATTAAATTTAATTACAACATCGATCAATGGCTGAGAATCAAGTACCATATTTTCTTAAAATAGACCGAAAGATCATTCCAAAGACAAGAAAACGTCTTCTTGAACACTAAAAAACTCCTCGCTAAAAAAACCACCACCGGAGTCAGATATTTCAAAAACATCGGACTTGGATTCAGAACCCCTAAATAAGCCATCGAATCAACCTACGTTGACAAGAAATGTCCATTCACCAGCAACGTTTCCATCAGAGGAAAAATTCTCAAGGGTATCTGCATCTCCACTAAAATGCAAAGAACCATTGTCGTCAGAAGAGATTATCTTCACTACGTTCCAAAGTACAACAGATACGAAAAGAGACACAGAAACATTTCAGTCCACTGCTCACCAGCTTTCTCAGTTAAGGAAGGAGATATTGTCGTCATTGGTGAATGCAGACCTCTCTGTAAAACTGTTTCATTCAATGTCTTAAAAGTCATCCCACACGAAGTCATCGGTAACGTTAGAAAACAATTCATGCTTTTCTGATTTGTAAACTATTTAACTCGTTCAATTTTATCAATTTTTTTTCTAATTTTCCATTTGAATTAAAAGATTTGTTTACTTTCGATCGAAGAAAGGCATAAAAAGTGAAGGATATGAATCTATATAAATGTAAAGAAAGGATGAATGAAGATAAATAAATTGGTATTTTTTATATTAATTAAAAATAATATAAATTGTGTGATAATGAAGTACATCGTCTCTGAACAAGAACTCGAAATTCCAGAAGGAGTCACCGTTGACGTTAAATCAAGAACTGTCACTGTTAAAGGAAAACTCGGTACCTTGACAAAATCATTCAAACACATTCCCTTCGAAATGGTTAAGGATAAGAACAAAAAGGGAATCCCAGCCCTTAAATTCAGAATGTGGCTTCAAAAGAAGAAGAGAAACGCAGTCCTCGGTACCGTCAGAAGCACCATTAGAAACATGATTAACGGTGTTACTAACGGATACAAATTCAAGATGGTTTTGGCATATTCCCATTTCCCAATCGTTGTCAACATTATTGAGAACGGAAAAGTAATTGTTAATTAAAATTTAGTCTGTCGAAATCAAAAACTTTTTGGGTTTCAAGATGAACAAGAGAATCGATGCCCCAGAAGGAGTTTTGATCACCAAGAAAGAATAATAAAAGAACAACATCACTCTTCAATCAATCGATTTGGAAAAAGTCTCCCAAGTTTGTGCCAGAATCCAACAAGCTACTGTCATCCAAGATAAGGATCTTAGATCTTTCTTGGACGGTATCTACGTTCAAGACGCTAGACTCTAATACAACGATTGATCTGTATTTAAACATATATTTAAACTCCCTAATTTTCATTTTCATTTCGACTATTTTTACAATTTATATCAAATTATCAATGTTGTTAAGAATTATTCATAACAATTTTTTTTATTTTTTTGCTAATGATCAATGTTTTAAGTTATACAATCGATATTGATAATAAATTAATCCCTTTTCTTAAAAATTTCAAATGAGTGGAGACGAAAATCTCATCGCCATGAATATGAAACTCGGCTCAGAATCAACCGAGTATTTCTTTAAACAGGGAAAGTTAACACAATAACAGTTTCATGATGTATCAGCTCTTATCAAATCGCTTTTCAAAGTTATCAGTGAATCTCAAAAAAACTACAATACTCTCAATTAAACAATGAAAATACTTCAAAAAGAATTAACAACATCAAGGCATTAGCATTAACTTGTCAGCACTCGACAGGCTGAAGTTACTTAAAGTACCTAGAGACTTCTAAGGTCTTTCAAAAAAGCTGAATCAGAGTACTAAATCCAAAAGACAAAGTATTAAGGCCAAATTTATGAAGCATAAAATAGAGAAAAGTAAGTAATGAATAGCCGTCAAAAAATGTAATAAAATATTCGCTACACTAAGTAAAGAATGCAGCCAATTATAGAGCATTACAATTCAGAAATTGAAAAAACTAAACAAATGAATTAGAAAACCAGAAATTATATTGAAGGGCTCCATCGAGATCTTTAGGACAATATGCAAAAAATTAAAACAATTCAAACAAAAAATATTTAATTAGCAGAACAATAATAAAAATTGAAAGAGCATCTTCTGAAAATTAAAGATTCACCAGATCATTATGCAAAAAGTGCAGAAAATCTTCATATGTAAATTATTGGAATGCAAAATGAACTGAAATAAACCAAAGAATAAATTGAAAGAAAAACAAAAATATGTTCAACATTTTAATAAAAAAACAAAAGTCAGGAAGAAGAAATAGATAGGCTTGATAAGGAAAAATAATAAATTCTTCAAGATACTCAATAAATAAAGCATGAGACATAACAACTCAGAAATTAAAACTACATTCTCGATTCATAAAAGTAACAAATTAAAATTGACCTCATGACTCAAGTGGATCTGAATATAAACCAAATCAAACAAAATATCAAAAATACGAATTAAATCATCAATTAGTACAAGAAATAGTGTGAAAAATTAAAAAAATCTTACAAAAAAGAAATGATAAAAAAGAAACAATATGAAGAATCGATTATTGAGACTTAAATGATAAATGAAAAGATAAAGAAATAGCAAATTCTTGTACAATCTTAGACTGAAGAACTTTTTAATAGAGCCCAGAATCTAAAGGAAGATATTATCATTGTTAATGACAAAACTTAAAACATTAAGCTAAAGTCAGCAAATAACGAGAACAAAAAGAAAGAAATATAAGTCGAGATTAGAAAAATGTAAAACACGCTGACTGAACTTAAAAAGATTGTTAATAACATCAATAAAGAAATTAAAGACTCTACAGCTGTGAGAGAATCAATGGCCAGAAAAGCCTCAGTCGCAAACACTGAAGTTAGATAAACACAATAATAGCTCAAAGTCAAATAACTCTTAATCTTAGATCTTACTAAAAAACAGTAAGAAACTTAAAATAAACTTTAGCATTTCAAAGCCTTATATGAATAAGTTAAATCAGCAAGAAACAAGTATGTCAATCTCATTCAAAATTCTTCTCAAGATTTGGCTTAGTTGAAATAAAGAATTAAAATCTTACAAAATTAACTTTAAATCTTAAAAAATTAAAGCTCTTAAAAACATAAAACTATTCAAGACTATAACCATATCAAACAACTCGAAATTCACAAAAGAGATCAAACGAAAGCTAAACTCAATCAACATGAGTTGGAAAAGAAATAAAAAAAAGAACTTGTTGACCAAAATATTAACGAAATCTAAAAATTGAATATGATCATTTTGTCCCTTCAAAAAGACATGCAAAATCTTAGGCTTCAATATGAATAAGCCTGTTAAAACAGAAACTATACTGGTATTCAACTTATCGATAGAAACGATTAGCTTTGTATCTTGTATTAAAAATCAAACGTCCAATAAAATATTCTACGTAAATCCGAAGTAGCTGTCAAAAATCTCGAAGATGATATCCGTATGATCAACATTTAAATAAATGAGTTCCAAAGAAAGATTATGATTGGACAGTAAAAGCTTTCCTCAGTCCCTAAACTTGCCTAAAAACTTTTAGAATTACAAAGATACATTCAAGATACACATCAAAAAGAAAATTAACTTTCAAGTAAACTTTAAGATCCATCAAATAAAGACAGATGGAGAGAATTAGGTGGCTAAGATCCTGATGAAGAAGCACTCGATGCCAAAATTAGCATTCTTGAAGAAAGACTTAATAGTAAAAAGTAACAACTTTTAGAAAAAGAATTGATTTTAGATGAAGTTACAAATCTTTCATAAAAGTTGAAAAAAGATGCAGTTGATGGTCGTCAGTCTACCTTATAAGTCTCGTAAAAAATTAATGAATTCCAAAGCAGACTTAGAGATTTAACAAGAAAAATGAAGGCCACAATTTCATAATTATCAATGTGTCAGGCCAACATTATAAAATATCAAGGTTAAAGAGATGATCTTCAAATTAATTATGATGAGGCTAAAAAGCGTATGGAAGAAGGTCTTCCTCCAACTCCTGAAACTTAAATCGAGTACTTGAAAATGATCAGAGACAAAAAACGATATTAAGAGTAAAAGAACATAAGAAAGCAAAAGGAAATTCTATAAATGAACTATCCTCCATATGTCACTAAAACTACTGCCCAAGCAAGACATAACTCTTATATCCCTCCAGATTAGATTGGACTACCTAAACCTTATGGTAGCAACGCACCTTTCATGTTCCAACAGCCAGGAACAAATATGCGCCATTTCAAAAAACCTAAAGTTAAATAAATTTAAATATGATTTCGATTTTTTAATTTTAATTTTTTAATTTAAAGACATTTTATTGAGTCAAAATATTCCTAATTACCAAGAAATATGTTTAGTTATCTTATATTTCTTGGTAAAAAAAAAAAATTGAGCACAAGAAAGTCTATTCTTTTTGGTCAAAGAGTTTTACCCTTTTTTATTGATAAAAATAAATAATTCAAAAAATCGTTGTAGATAAGTTTATTATAACAGATTTATACAATTTATTTAGAAAGGTAATTCAAATAAACAATGGGTAATAAGTAAAGCTCAGCATAACAAAAACAGACTATTGAACATTAAAAATTAGGGCCTATTCGTGTATTTTAAGTAACACAAAAAAATCCAGAAGGAGAAGATGAGTAGTTTCAAAAAATGTAAATCACAAGAAATGTTCTTTAAAAAAGCAAGTATGAATAATGGGCCAATTAAATAAAAAAAATTGATGACGATGAAGGGCTCGAACTATTTCTAGTTCCATAGTCACATACATTTGAAAAAGCTGGACTTTGCGGAAGTTCAGGATTCGTGAAGGTACTAATTAAGTGAATTAGATTGTTTATAGTAAATTTGAATTCGTGTTGAGCAGTGAAATTAAAAATAGAAACAACCTTAATAAGTACTTTGATTAAACTTAAATCTGGTACGTCCTTTATAATCTTGTGAGAGCAGGAAACAAATTTTAAGTATTAAAATAGAAAATCGGCGATATTCACCCAAATAATATTCTCATCAACGAAGATGGACAAACAGCTATTATTTGTCGCTTTTCTATCCCTGAAGAACCTGATAATTTCCAAAAATATCTCTAAGACAGAAAAGCCGAAGTTTTCTTGGGTAATTATTTTATTAACTAAAGCCCCATAATAAATGAAATTGTAAGATATCGAAAAAGGAGCTTATAACTAAAAAGTAGACAAGTGTTTGGCTGAAGTTTTTAGTATTGGCCTTACTGTGTTATCAGCAGGAACTTTGTAGCATTGTAATGACGTTTATCAAAGAGAGCCCTTTAAAATAAACACTCAAAGATTGGCTGTTTTAATTGATCAATTTGCTAAAAGATATTCGCCATTCTTGACTCAAACTTTAAAGTCTTTACTTGAACTTAATCCTGAAAGAAGAACAAGATCAAAGCAACTCTATGAAAGTCTCATGAAATTTGAACAACAGATTCTGGATTTAGAGCCATTTGAAATTCAGACAAGTAGCGGGTACAATCAATATCAAGTTAATAGTTATTACAACCAGCCTTACCAACCTTACTCAAATATACCCCATAACCCACAGCCAATTCAGGGATATAGTTATTCTAATATGAGTGGTGCAATGGGAAATGTTCCCGGCAACCCTCAATATATGCCAAATGTCAGATGGAATGATAATACAACAGTTTCCAGCACCTACAAAAGACCATGATTAATTTGAAGATTTTGCTTCATTATCTCTTTTATTTTCATTTTATTTTATTTTACTTCATCTTTTACTATAAACAAAAATAAACTTTACAAAAATAACAAGAATAAACTGACTGATAAAGATCGAAGGGACTGATTTTTTAGTTGTTTTTATTAATAATTCTAATAAAAATTTTAAAACCGAAGTACTCAAAAAATTGTCCCATGAAAATTCTTAACCCCAGTTTAAAAAGATTAAAAAAAATACTAAATTTTTTTGTTATAAAAATGAAAATCATTTAAGTTTTTTAACTTTACAGCACCAGTTTTCCCTATCGTAGTAGCTTTAAATTATCTATAAATCTTGATGGTCTTTTAAAAGATTTTCAAGTTCTCCTTGCTTAAAGACATGATAATATCTTTTGTAAATAACTGATTTCTTTTACAAATCTATCTAACAACCTTCAGTATCAATATTCTCAAGATCTTTCTCATATTTAAAGTGTAAATGCCATGGTACGAAAACGTCCTGTTATGTGAATTTTTTCTTGCTGACACTTTCATTTCCTTGGAAATCTTGTTCAAATGCCCAAACATAAATTAAGCCAACTCCTCCAACTTTAAGAATTCTTGTCATTTCGTCGATGGCTCTATGTCTGATTTTTTATGTTGAAAAATGATGAACAACGGCGATTGAAATGAATCCATCACAAACACCCGATCTTACAGGTAAATATAAACTATCTGCTCCAAAAAGTTGATAAAGCTCATTCTTTTAAGAAGCTGTTTTCAATAGTCCTATACTTCTATCAGTACCGATCATATAAAGGTTAGGATTGACTCCAATATACTTTCCGTTTCCACATCCAACATCCATTACAATATCTCCATCCTTCATTTCTTATTTTAAAAACTTTTCAATTTTAGGCCATGGTTTGTATCTTGTATGTGAAAAATGTGGAGCAATACGATCATATACTTCATAGACGTGTTTATTCTCCATAATTGTTGGCATTGATGATTATTTATCAGAAATCTACACTTTAAGGATTTCTTGAGTATTTTTCTTGACTTTTTATTCCTATTTTTTAGGTGGTACAATTTTTTCAGGTTCCATGTTAAGTTTGGTATTTCTTTTATAATGAATGATTTGCAGGAAAAGTTGTTTATAATAAAAGGGAATCAATTTAGTTTTGAAAATCATAAATATTTTAAGTAAATAAATTATTAAGGTAGAAAAATAAGTCGTTGTTTAATTGGGAAAAAGTATGATTGTTAAATTTTTATAAAAGATAGAAAAATAAAGTAATTATGAAAAGATCATAACTAATGAGTAAGTATTGGTTGGGTGCTTTAATTTTATTGATTTGCCTATCAACAAATGTATCCAGTCAAGAGTAAGATTTTGATATTTCTGATCATGCTGGATAAAATTACGATAATTCATAATCTTAAAGGTATGAAAAAAGTGAAAATGCTCAAAGATAAATGCAGTATATGTCACAAAGAAGAACTGCATGTTTAGTTCTCAGTCGATATTATTTAAACCAATATTCAGAATAAATCAATGGTATCGTAAAAGATCTTAGCTCTGAAGATCAGGGCAAATTTATAAACAAACTTTATGCCACTGCTGTTTAAAAATGCTAACCTCTCATTACATAAAATGAAGTCGTCCAAGTAAATTCTTATTAATTCAGTTTTTCACAACGACCAATTAAAATTTTGACCCTTCTTAAATGTTCCATATCTTTGATGGATACAACTTTTATTAAATAACACTGAATTTATAAGATTTAACTCAAAACCAACAAGCTATCATAAAGTTTATCAAAAACTTTGATGCTTAAATGTAAGTTAGGAAATAAGAACAAGAAGCTCAAAAAATGGCCTCATAAGGAGACTAAGGAATACAATTATTTTTTATTTCACTAAAAAATCTTTCTCCTCAAGTTAAATATCTTTACATTGTACTTGTTCTTCTTATTAGCGGAGCTATCTTATATTATGGATTTAGTCAATTGTAGCAAAAGCAATAAAAGAAAACAAAAAAGAAAAAACAAAAATGATATTAAAAATCTTATTTTTGTTGATATTTAGAAGAATTAAAAAAAGAATCTTTTGATTAAAAGAAAAATAAATATTAATCGAATCACTAAATTCGAGTTAGACAATATTAAAACTATGCAAGTTTTCAAGCACAGTTGAGAAGTTTCTCATTCAAAACTTTATAAATTTTGGCGATCTTTTCATCTTGGTTAACTTTATTTTTATTTACAGGCTTCTTGGCACTGAGTGATCTTCTTCGAATTCTTTCATTTAGCTTTTATTCTTGCTTGTTTATAACGTTGTGAATAAGATTCTCTTGATTTTAATGATGATGCTTGAAATGTTCAATCAAAACTTTGGCTTGTTAAGGAGCATTTTAATGAATTTTTGACAATTATTTTGCGAATTCTAATGTTTTTTTATCCGTTTTTTTACCAATCAAACAGTCATCAACTTCATGCCTCGTAAGAAGCTTTTTTATTTTTTATTGGTAAAAGTTGTGTTTTTTTTGGACCAAAACAAAATCAAAGTTTGGATTCTCAGAGTAAAGAGCCATCAAGTTAGAAAAATATTGCATTGCTTCCACATAGAGATCAACTGTTTGTGTGATAATTTGTTAGTTGACATTGCCAATATCGATTTCGAACTCATTGTTGAAAATCTGTTGACAAAGATCATTAGGTAGCTTCAAGTCAGGTACTTTTTCCATTCTACTTTTATGAATTCTTAAATTTATATAATTAAATTCGATAGGTTTTTTCTTTTTCTATTAACAAAAAGATTTAGATAGAGCCTTTTTCTAAATAGAAATTAAATTTCTAAGAAATTCTAAAGAGCAAATCTTTTTTGAAAAAAACACTTTCAAAAAATTCGTTGTAGATTTTAATATATTGATTTGAGAAAGATTCAACAATAAAGAAGAAGATAAAATATTTAAATAATTTGATCATTTCTTTCTTGATTCGATTTTCTTGGTATAGAATTCAAGTTCTCTTCCTTCAAGAATGTATCCGTCAGCTCTACCTGATTGACCGGGTCTTGAGCTGATACAAGCCAAAAGTCTTTGTTGACCGAATTGTTCAGCAACTTTACCATCAATAATTCTGTCTTTTTGTCTTTCGCCGATTCTCTTTTGAGCTCTGTCGGATCTCTTCTTTTCTTCAACTTTAACTTCTTTTCCTTTTTTGGTAACTAAGTTAACTCCGTAGTGGTTCAAATACCATTGTGAGAATGGGGTGGCATCGATTTGAACAATACAGTTCTTGACTAAAGTTTTAGTTCTAACGAGTTCGTTGTTTGAGGCGTTATAAACAACGTCAAGAATTCTAGTTTTTCTAGTGATGGATTCAGAAGCCCAGTTGAAGTTTCCTTCTTTAAGTCTAAGAGCTCTGAATTTATAGTTGCCTCCTCTAACTCTGACTCTTCTAACTCTAGATTTGTCGTTGACGAGTTTGGTGTTGGAGACTGGTCTGGCCTTTTCGAAGGCTCTCTTTTTTTTATGAACTGGCATTCTGCCACCAGTTGATCTTCTCTTATGTCTTGAGTCACGTGAGATACCCATTAATCACACAAATTATAATATTTTTATGAGAAAATATTTAATTTAATTCAATTTTATTAACTTTACCCTTAAAATATCAAAAACAAAAACTAAAAACTATGATTTGAATCTTTGTAAAGCTTCAAATCAAATTTAACGAAGTACAAAAATTTAATAAATGAGTTTATATTAAAAAGTTCTAAAATAAGATGTAGGAGTTCCTCTAAAGGATAAGAACACACTTTAACATCATTCACCAATGTGATTTTTTAAGCTTAACTTTAATCAAGTAAAAAAAATACTAATTTAGTCCTAATTTAGATTTGGAAATAATAAGGCAAATAAAGCAAACATTTAGATTGCAACACCAAATAAAAAAACAGTAAATTATTATTATTGAATCCGACAATTTTAATGATTAACTTTTAAAGTAATTAGCTGAAGCCTTACCTCAGAGTCTATAATAAATCAGCTTAGACTTTACAGGATGTGAAAATTTGAAAGCATAAGGATTCGTTTCATTATTCGAGCGGCTAGGCTCAATGAATCTCAGAAAGCTGAAACTTGATTTGAGCGAAGTTTTTGACATTGACGATCTAGTTATAGAAGCATTAAGTTTGTTGCTCTAAGAACTGTAAGATTTGGAAGAGTTTTATTTAGACCTTTACGAAGTCGACCAGATAACTGAGGACGGCTATCTTGTCTTAGCTTAGTCACTTCTCTCACTAGAGAATCTAAAATCTCTCCATCTTGACCTTTCTGCGTATTATTTTTTTAACTTAGAAATCCTAATCTTACAGAAGATAACCTCTAACTTATTTTCACTAATATTGAGACATTAAAATTAACTAATTTTTCATTTCGAATTCTCGATATTGATCATATAGGAGGAGGCTCATTTTTCAAGTTAGGTTAAGTACTATCTAAGATGTCCGATTTATAATCTCTTTCATTGACAATTTCAACTTTCTCAAATCTTAATCACAAAGGCATTTATGCAATAATAAAATAAATTACTTATTTGTAAAAATTGAAGAGTCTTTCACTTAATTTATCAGAGTACAATTTTTTTTTTATTTTAGTATTAATCTTCCATAAAAACTTCTAAGCTATCTTAATCTTCCAATCTCTGTGTAGAATTTCTGTCTTGATATCTCATGTAATAGCTCTTTGACTGACGGAGATGTGCTAACTTTAATTAAAAATGTAAAATATCTAACAGTCTTATCAATAAATTTTGATTTTTGTAAAAACGTTACCTAAGACTCCATTGAAGAACTCCTATTTATATTTTTTAGCAATAAAAAGTGTAGATAGCTGTTCCTTCCTGACCGGACCTTTTCTGTAGAATTTCTGAAGTTATTAATAGCCAAAGGGAAATAAGTAGATTAATTGACGAAAATATAACTTTCAGATATAAAAAAATAAGTATAACTAGAATGGTCAGCTTTTCAAGATTAGTTACAAAAAAGATACATCAAGCCTGAATTATCTAGTTTTAATGAGGTAGATGCTGGAAGTACATAAATCAAGCAAAATTAATGATTTTTATTTTTTTTACACTCTAATGCCAGAAAACGTAAAACAAATAATTTCATTTTCGTATTAATAATTTGTAATTATTTGTGTTTTTATTGATTCTTGAATAGAAAATTTATAAAATAAAAATAAAATCTCTACAAAATTATAAACATGGAGATCGGCATTTAAAAGAAAAAATTCGATGACATGAAAAAGACTTTAGATTAAAAGGGCTACGAAATCGTAAAATCCCTCGGAAAAGGAGCTTTTGGATAGGTTGTTCTTGCTAGAAATAGTAAAATTTATTTTATTCAGAAAAGGATTAACTATTTGCTGTCAAGTTCATTGGCAAGGCTCAAATCAGAAAGAAACCTTTCCTTGAAAAATATATCAATCAAGAAATCAGTATTATGAAGTAACTTTGCCACCCCAACATTGTTAAGTACGAAGAGTAATTTAGAAGTATTTTTTAAATTTAAATTTAAGCCTCCGATTTTATCGTCATTATTATGGAGTACTGTGAAATGGGTAATCTCCTTACGTATCAGGCTAAACTTCCAGGAAAAACTTTTCCTCTTAAACAAGCAACGAAAGTTATGGTTGAAGTTTTCAAAGGTCTTAAATGTATTCATTAAAAAAATTTTATCCATCGTGATATCAAATCTTAAAATGTTCTTTTGAAAAAAGTATACAAAGACAGAGATTCATTCGATATTGGATACAAAATTGCTGATTTTGGCTTTGCAAGATCAATCGGTAGTTCAGGAGCTAAAACTCATTGTGGTACTTAAAAATATATGGCACCATAAATCCTAAGCAATTCATATTATGGAATTTCAGTTGATATTTGGGCAATGGGAGTTCTTTACTATTTCATGATTTTTGCTGAGTATCCCTTTAAAGGTCATGATATGAAAGCATAAATCAATAGAAGATGTACTCATCCACATTTTAGCGTTCAAGCCACAGTTGGAAGAAAGTAATTACTAAAAGATCTTTCTCCAGACGTTGAAGACTTCTTTAAAAAAATTTTTGTTGTTGATCCTAAAAAAAGAATGCAATTTTCATAATTAAAATAACATCCGCTTTTTGCCTAATACGCTGATGAGTTCAAATAAACAAAACAATTCTATAAAAACTATGAAGGCAAATAATAATACAGAAAAGATGAGATTTAACAAAATGAATATGGATTCGAAGCATAAATGGAAGCTTAAGATTAATCAAGAACCCACTTAATAAAGAAAAAAATTATCAGTCCAGCCTCAAAACATTTGTAAAAATAACTTTAAGAAATCTTTTTCGAAATCTAAAGAATCGAATATTTGAAATAATGCGCTCTTTAAATTTATAATACATACAATACTTTCCTCAAATATCCTTAAAGAGTGGCTTCTAAATTCTATCTGCTCAAAGCATATTTATTTTATGCAGAGCCTTTGCTTCAAAGCCTTAACAGTTGTCAGATTCCTGAAACATTGACTGAAACTGGAATTAGTGAAGCCAAGTTTACTCAGTGTACAAAAACTGTTGAGTATAAAAAGAGAGTCAATAAACTTAATGAAGAAGTTATGAAGACTCAAATTCTTTTTGAAGATACTTATAATGAAGCTGCTTCAATTTTAAATGAAATCCCCATTAAAAACTTTGACAAGGGATATAAATTGGGCATCACTTAAAAATCATTCGATGATCTTAAATTTGCTTATAGATCAACAACATCCTATCTTTTTAAGCTCATTCATGAAAATAAGAAATTAGATAGCCATACAAGAAACAAAATAAAAATGAGACTTTTCTGTTGCCATATGATAAACAGAATCTTCAACAGAAAATAAATCAAAGATCACTTCCCCTTCTTTATGATTTGGCTTTAACACAAAAAATATCATTATCCTCACACTTTCGACCTTACTTATTTCAAAAAATGGATTTATGAAGAAACTCAATAAAACCTAGAAAAGAATATTTCTCTCCTTCATAAGACCTTTTTCTGATTCAAGAATGATTTATGTCTAATACTCAATTTATAAATTTTTAAATTCTTAAACAGTTGAAAAACCAATTTTATCAATCATTGAATTATTTTTAAAAAAACTTATATTTGATTCCCTTAACGTCTTTCCTTTAGTTTCGCAATATTATCGTTGAACTTTTTACTAAATATTATTAAAAGATCAATAACTGGAGTTAAAGAATTTATAAAAAGAAAAATAATTGGATTAATATGAATTAATCAACAATAATATTTTAGTTTAATATACACCACATCAATGTCATTGATCATTGAAGACGCAGATACTAATTTCAAGCACATTCATCGTATCCTCAACACTAACATCGATGGTAAGAGAACCATTCCTTACGCCCTCGATAAAATTAAAGGTGTTGGAAGAAGATTCGGATTCCTTATCTGTAAAATTCTTAGAATCAACCCAAGACTCAGAGCTGGATAATTGACCGAAGCCCAATGCGATGGTATTGCTAACATCATTAACGATCCTGAAGGACACGGTGTCCCAAGATGGTTCCTCAACAGACAAAAAGATTATAAGGAAGGAAAGAACCTCCAAGTTGCTTCCAACATCCTTTAAACCAAATTAAGAGAAGATATCGAAAGATTGTACAAAATCAGATGCAACAAAGGTATCAGACACAAATGGGGACTTAAGGTCAGAGGTCAACACACCAAAACTACCGGTAGAAGAGGAAAGACTGTCGGTGTCGAAAGAAAGAAAAAATGATCTACTTTATGTTGGTCTCAATTTAAACTTTTCTTTCTTTTAAATTTCCTTTATGAATGACAAAAGTAAGCATAAGATAATTTTGATAAAAAATTTAATTTGAGAGAAAATAATTAAAATTGAGGTTTATAATTTTTATTGGTAATTTCAATGATAAAATTCTTATTAATGGAACATTTGAATAAATATCTTTGGCTGAAATTTAGAAGGACAGCATGAAATTTAAAAAAGATTTTTTGATAACAATTTTGTTGATTTGGATGATTAAGTACCTAAAATTCTTAAAATTTTGACTTTAGTCTATAAAACTTGTAATAATAATATTCTCATCCATTCATAGATAGATACTTTGAGGAGTCGACATTAAAAAATGTTTATTTTAATGATTTTTTATTGTAATAAGTAAAAAATAAATTTGATGGGTGTTTTAAGTTTAAAAATCGTTAGGTTTTGAAAAATATGATTTTGAGTTAATATTGCTATTTTAAAAAGCTTATTAATGCTTGCTTTTTGAAACCTTTAAGTTATTCATATAATTTAACTCTCATAAGAATAGTGACTATATGAAATTCGTCACACATTATCAAATACCGAGAAAAACACCCGTTATCGTAAAGTAAATTTTAAAAAAGAGTATTATCTGATTTAAAATCACAGAAGTGTGTAAATAAGATGAAAATAAGATGAAAATCTTTAGGGGATCTTTGAGTTGAAAGGATCAAGATGAATAAGTAAAATAAAAGAGTTAAAATTCAATAAAAAAAATAAACGCAAAGTTAAGATTTGAATTTAGTTCAAAAAGATTTCGAAAATTTATAAAAAAAGGAAATCATACGAACAATCATTCTCTTTTTTGTTCTTCGCTTTGACCAATTAACAAGTTCTTATGGATGTGTGGGATAACTCCTCCACCAGCAATGGTAGCCTTGATGAGAAGATCGAGTTCTTCATCACCTCTGATGGCTAATTGCAAATGTCTTGGGGTGATTCTTCTGACTTTGAAGTCTTTTGAGGCGTTACCGGCCAATTCCAAAACTTCAGCGGTCAAATATTCGAGAATAGCTGCAGCATAGACAGCGGCAGTTGAACCGACTCTGTTCTTAGCTGAGACTCTGGATTTCAAGAATCTGTGGATTCTTCCGACTGGGAATTGTAATCCAGCTCTGGTTGATTTAGATTGGGCTGGTCTCTTTGATTTACCAACTTTACCACCTTTTCCTCCTTTTCCACCTTTGCCACCTTTTCCTCCTTTTCCGGCCATTGTAAATTAATATTATAAATAATAAAGGTAAAAATGAAATATATAATCCTTGAATTGGAAAAGTTTTTTTCTGATTGGTTAGAATTATTATAGTTAGGATTTAGGGGACGTTATTTTCGAAACTCCCTCCTGTTGAATTATTTAGCCCTCATTTTCCATATACGATCGAGACAGGCTTAAACAGCTTTCGCCTTCACATTTGGATACTCATCATCATCTTGCCTGATTATCACATCAATCATTAAATTTCAATTACTTTAAAACCCTTCAAAGTTGATACCTTTTGATACTCTCTCATATTAGAAGTTCTCCCCAAACAATTTGGATTGAAGCAAATTGAAAAATATGAGAGATTTGCTTTCTTGAAGTTTTAATGATTAGATGCAAAATTGGTTCTGTATAATTTTGGGACTGTTTTTAAACAATTTGCAATGAGTTTATCGAAGGGGTTGGTGGATTTGGAGGTGTTTTAGACTGTTTCCAAGGGGTTTTATTATTAAAGTTTTTATATTATTAATGTTACACTATGTTCATAATAAAACTAACTATTGATCCTAAATTTTCTATTATTTATACCTTCTATCATTCGATTATTTCTCAACTATACTTTATTCTATAATTTAAAAAGATACTAAATTCGAAATGTATTTAGGAGTCAAAGAAATAAAATTTTCAAAAGCAAAGCAATGTTTAAAACAGATTTCATCATTTTAGATAGGAACTTATGAAAATTAATTATCTTTACTGTTGTTTTTTTAATAAAAATTCCTTAAATCTCTTTCCGAAGTGTATGGTTGAAAAGTTTTCCTTTTAGCAATGTTCAGCCTTTCTTCAATAAACTAAAAATAGAGCTGTAAACAAAACACATTTTGAATTAGGCTTTGCTCGAATAAATATGTATTTGATTTTTTAATTTGATGATCTAATTAAATTTGATAAAATTTTTATAGTGACTTACGAATCGTATAAAAAAAATGTTCTTTGTGATTCAAGATGATAAACCGATCTATGAATTTTATTTCAATCAAGGAGATCGCCAAGTCAAGGAACTTTTTCTCGTGCATTCAGCCCTCGACACAGTTGAGTATGCTCTTACGAAAAAGAGAGATTATTATTTGGGTCAGCTAAAAAATGATGAGCTTTCTATATTCGCCTTTATTAATCCTAATCAACTTAAATTGTTGCTCGTTTTGAATCTGCAAAATAAAAAAGAAATCGATAAAAAAACTGATTCACAAATTAGGGACTTTTTTATCAAAGCCAATGAATATCTAGCCTCAGCCATGCTTAATCCACTTTATAAAATTAAGGAACCTATAAAATCTAAAGTTTTTGACGAAAGAATCCGAAATCTCGCAAGAGATTCTCTCAAAACTCTTCTTCTTGAGAAGAAAAAATGATTTTACAAATTTTACAAGTTTTTAGAGTAATTTATCTTTTTTTTTAACTTATTTTTCAAAATAGGATATGACAAATCAAAACCTTATTTTTAAAGATGAAATTTTTTAGTAATATTCTTATCATTTCTGTAACTTTATATTCTCAGAAATTCTTCAGTCCATTCTTAGAAATTTATTAAAGTTTAATTTTCTAAAAAAAGTTTCTTTGAGAGCCTAAAAATTTAATGAAAAATACTTGTGATATTTTCATTTCTAAAAAAATCTGTTGGTAAGTGCCAGAATATTTGTTTGGTATAAATCATGAAATTTAAAAGGTAGTTTTTAAAAAGATTTTTTATCAGATCGAAGAGTTTTTGAACAGATTTATTTTTTAAACTTGGAGAGTGTTATTATAAAGAATTAATTTATTCTCGTTTGGAAAAATCAATCATATATGATGCCAAACAATCGATCAGTAACCTCAAAAACTCTGAATCCATTTGGAAAACTGTCTAATCTGAGTTTCCAAAAAACACATCCAAGATTTCATTCCATACCAATTATATTAAAAAATGAAGAAGATCGCGAGGTTCATGAATTTATGAAGAAAGTTCAATTTTAATATCAAACGATTTTCGAAAACATATTTTAAGATTAACCCGGCACTCCGAAATTATAAAGCTAAAAGGAAACTAATGAAACTTAACAAGCTTAGTTTTCTGTTTAAAAAAAAGGTTTTCAATATTTTCAATTGTTTGCCAACAATCCGACTTAAGACACTATTAGGCATTTCGAAATCCCTTAAATAAATGCATATGTTGTGTCTATTTTTGATGGACATGGAGGTCCTTAGCTCTCAAAGTTTTGCTCGATAAATACTCCATAATATCTGCGCAAGTATATAAGGAATGGGCTAAAATTACACAAATATGAGAACAACAAAATTCAGTTGATAAAAGATGGACTAATTGAACTGCATTATGAGCTTTAGAATCAATTTTACAAACAATACATGAAAAAGATAAATGGTTAGAATAGTAAATTAAAGAGTGTTGGAACCTGTGCGATAACTATGGTAATATACTAGAACAAATGTATTGTGGCTAATTGTGGAGATTCGCAAGCGATGGCAATTTCTTAGAATTCTGGTTCGTATAATTTCCAGAAACTTAGTGAACGCTTTTCAGTTAGCAACAAAACTTAAAGATTAAGACTTGTTGAGTAGTTTAGAGAAATAGACAAAAACATAATTGTTGAATAGAGGAAAAATGTCTATTATTTAAAAGGCATGCTACAACCAACAAAATCTATTGGTGATTACTACCTTAAACATAAGCAACATTATATGGGCTCGGATTAATTCAAAGGGCCTTATTTGACTTGCGAACCTGACATTCGTATTTACGAAATAAAAGAGCATGACAAACATATCGTAATTGCATCAGATGGGCTTTGGGATTATCTAAGTAAATGGGAAATCCTTAAATACATAATCGAATCCAAAAAGGATAAAATAGGCATCGCTTAAAGAGAAACTGAATCCTAAAATTAAGATGAAGCATAATCACATACTCTTTCAGCTCCTTAATACTTAACTTAAAAAATACTTTAAAAAGTTGCTAATGACTTTTAAATCGACATAAAGTATTTGAAATCGTTACAAATTGGATAACGTCGAAGTTACCATGATGATACAACTATTGCGATCATTAACATAAAAGAATTTTTCGAGAAATAAGGGATAAAAAACTGACTTAATATGAATTTTTTTTCTTTTTTAATATTTTTCATTATCTTTTCTGAAAAAATATCCTTCTAGCTGTTTGATGTCATTAGATAAATCATGCAAAATTATAAAAAACTAAGAAAATTATAAGACTTCACCATTTAATATTGATAAAATTTGAAAATCATTTTTTTATTAATAATCTTTAATTGTTTTAATTCCACAAATACTCAAATGGCCAAAGTTGAAAAATAAAACCCAATGAGATAAATCAGAATCGAAAAGATCGTTATTAACATCAGTGTCGGAGAATCTGGTGATAAGCTTACTAAAGGTAATAACTTCGTCTAATTCAGCATCTAAAGTCTTGGAAGATTTGACCGGACAAAAACCAGTCCCATCCAGAGCTAGATTCACCATCAGAAGCTTCGGTATCAAAAGAAACTAAAAAATGGCCGCTCACGTCACTGTTAGAGGAGATAAAGCTGACGAAATTCTCGAAAGAGGACTTAAAGTCAAGGACAGAGAACTCAGAAAAGTTAACTTCTCTGATACTGGATGTTTCGGTTTCGGTATCCAAGAACACATTGATTTGGGTATTAAGTATGATCCATTCACCGGTATTTTCGGTATGGACTTCTACATCGTCCTTAAAAGACCAGGAAGCAGAGTTGGCCTCAGAAGAAGATGCAAATCAAGAATTGGAGCCAAGCATAGAATCTCAAAGGAAGATGCCATGGAATGGTTCAGAAGAAAATATGATGGTGCCATTTACAACTGATCGTTTGTACCTATTTAAAACTTTCTCCATTTTTATTCTCATTATCAATTTATTCACTATTTAGTAAAAAAGAATTTTATAAGTGTACTTTATTCAATTAATAAAATATTAAAAATGAAAAGAGTGAATTACTTGTCATTTAGTAAACGAAAGAACACTTCCGAACTTGTTAAAGAAATGTAATCAATCGAAATCGAGTATCAAAGAAACAAATTAAACAAAATTTTGACGGAAAGAAAAAGTAAATTGAAAGAACTAATGACAATCAAGTAAATGATTCAGCCAAAAATTAATTATCTAAAAAAAAGTGGAGGAAACTTCTCGTTTATTGAATCCAATGCATCAAAAGAGCCTTTCATATCTTAGAAGAAAAAAAGAAAGAATTTCGACTCAGATCGAGTTTATTGTTCTTCTCCTAACAGTATCATTTAATTTTACAATTTTAGTGAAAGTTGGAATGACAAATAATGTTGAAAATCCACAATAAATTGAAGATACCAAAATCTTGAACAAAAAGTTTTTAGAGTATGATAGAATAATTGATACACAATCTGGATTAAGGAAGATTTAAGCTTTAAAAAAGATTCGCTAAGCTAATAAATATTAAAATCCCAAAAACAAAAAAATTGATTTGAAGAAGACATTTTTCCAGAAAACGGTTCTTGATAAATACAATTTTTACGGCGTTAGTGAATATACATCTATAAGGTCTACTATGCTAGCTCATAGTAAAACTGACAAATAAATCAAGACACCAGATTACGCTCTCTCAAAGTTAAAAAGCGTATCGACTCTTGACTCTTCCATAAGACAAAGAGAGTATACCAGTTTATAGAATTCAGCTTTGAATAGATCAAGGGTATCAAATAAAAAGATGAGTTCATACGAAAAGATTAAACAATTAACGAATATAAGAAGCCGAATAAAAACTCATGGCTCTTAAGTAATTCCAATATCTTTTCAAAAAAATTTAGATTGCATCAACTATTGACAACAAATTAATGATTTGCTATCTCTCTTTGATATTTGTAAATTTAAAAATAAAACTAAATTAAGGAGCATAGAAGATTTATTAAATAAATTGAATTACTTTTATAATTAGGAAATTGATTGTTTATTTATTAAAAATTAGTTTAGTTTGTCAACAAAAAAGATTAAAATGGACCAAGACGCTATTCTTAAAAAACTCTCAACTCAATAAACTATCCACTCCCAAGAATTAATTAAATAATTCAACGTTACTTATGAAGCCTTGTATTCTTAAATTGTCAGCCTTAATGCTCTCAATTATATCACATTCCAAAATTAAAAAGTAGCTAAAACTATCCTCACCAAAGAAGGATAACTCTATGCCAACTAAGGTACTCCTTAAGCTAAAATTTTTAATCTTTCAACTGTTGAAGGAACTCTAAAATAAGATATTGAAAAGCAAGTCGGCCCCGCCTTCAAAGTCGGACTCGGTAATGCTATGAAAAAGAAAATTATCGCTCTTAAGGACAATCTTATTTTAAAAGCAAAATAAACATACATTGATGAAGATCAAAATTTACTCCAAATCATAAAAGCCGGAAAGATTTAAGAAGTAAATAAGAATGACTTGAAAACACTTAAACAAAGAAAATTAATCGAGTAAAAAACTGAAACTCATTTCATCATCTCTAAAGGACCTTAATACAGAGAATCCAGAATTTAACTCGTTACTGATCTTACAAGCGCAATGATTTCAGATGGTTCATGGGAGCAAACTCACTTCAAAAAATTCAATCCAGACTCAAAAGGTACTGAAATCTAAAATGGAAATCTTCATATTCTTATGAAAACTAAACAACAATTTGTTTAAATTCTTACATAAATGGGATTCTAAGAAATGAAAACTGATCGTTATGTTGAGTCATCTTTCTGGAACTTTGATGCGCTTTTCCAACCTCAAGCCCATCCAGCCAGAGACGCCCATGATACTTTCTTCGTTAGTGAACCAAAATAAGCAAGAGTTGACGACAAATAATATTTCGAAAAAGTCAAGAATATTCATGAGAAAGGAGGTTACGGAAGTTTAGGTTATGATTATGAATGGGATCCAAAGGAAGCTTATAAAAATCTTTTGAGAACTCATACAACAGCTGTTTCATCCAGAGTTTTAAAATAAATTGCTGAATAAAAACCTTTCAGACCAAGAAAATTCTTTTCAATCGATCGAGTTTTCAGAAACTAAACTCTTGATAACACTCATTTAGCTGAGTTCCATCAAGTTGAAGGATTCGTTATTGACAGAAATTTAGGTTTGAATCATCTTATCGGTATATTGACTGAGTTTTATAAGAAAATCGGTATTGAAAAAATCTGGCTTAAACCAACTTATAATCCTTACACAGAGCCATCAATGGAAATTTTCGGTATTATTTTTATTTTATTTAAGGTGTTCATCCAATTTTGAAGAGAAAAGTCGAAATCGGTAACTCAGGTATTTTCAGACCAGAAATGATAAGACCAATGGGTTTCCCAGAAGATGTTTCTGTCATCGCTTGGGGACTCAGTCTTTAAAGACCTACTATGATCCAATTCGGAGTTTCAAATATCAAAGAGTTATTCGGTCCAGGAGTCAGTCTTAAAAAAATCAAAGAGAGC
>Ga0209958_1001098_pt1 | contig 25500 bp, 19 predicted proteins | sample ThiBio_inoc_plan_FD_183942 | JGI IMG/M metagenome (GOLD analysis project Ga0209958, IMG submission 183942) | Wastewater bioreactor microbial communities from Cape Town, South Africa - Thiocy_inoc_plan (SPAdes) | ecosystem: Engineered > Bioremediation > Thiocyanate > Unclassified | place: South... | reverse complement strand
GGGGGTCCCCCACCCGATCCCATCCCGAACTCGGACGTGAAAACCCCCTGCGCCAATGGTACTTTGTCTTAAGACATGGGAGAGTAGGTCGCTGCCAGGTCTTCCAAGAAAGCGATGCCTATCACGAAAACACAAAAAGCCCCCGAGCATCACGCTCGGGGGCTTTTGCGCGTCAAAACCCCGAAATATCTGCCTCACTCTCCGCTCAGGGCCAGACGCAACTGTGTCCCTTCGAAGCGGATCATGTCGGAACTTTCCAGTGTTTCGCGGAAATAGCCGGATTCTCGCAGCGTCCTGGCGCTGCAATGGGTGCAGGATGGGTTGGTTCCTTCGTCGAAGGATCGCACGAAGCTGGTGCACAACGAACTCTGGAACGCATCCGTCACCGTTTGGCGGCGCAAGGTGACGGCGGCGACGTCGGCGGCCACGGCGATGCGTTCGCGGAAGTGCGGGCTGGCGGTCACGTCGCCCATGGTCGGGCCGTTGCAGCACAGGCGGAAGTCGCCATCGTTGCGCACGTCGAGATAGCTGTCCAGATACCAGCATTCCTGCATGGACGACGCCTGGGTGAAAAATTGTTCCATGCCGTCTTTGTGTTTGGCGAAGGCCTGTTCCAACACCTTTTCCCATTGGCGGGTCAGGGCTTTCTCGTGCCGGATGTCCGCCGCCGAGCGGGCTTTCTCGGCCCGTCTTCGTTGGCGGATCGCGGTGACGACCTGACTGGCGCGGGCGTGGATTTCATCTGGGTCGAAGCCCAATTCCGTTTCCACATCCGGACGGGTCTGGAAATAGCTGTCCGGCAATTCCACCATCAACGGCCCTGGGGGCGGTATTTCAGGCGAGGTTGCTGTTTCGCCAAAGGGCGGCGGGCACACCACGACGATACCGTAGCCTTCAGCCAAGGACAGGGCTTGTTCCCGCATCCGGTCGTAGGTGGATTGGTGAAAGGTCATGGAATCGCCACGCAAGGCGTTTTGGTGTTCCATGTTGATGTGCACGAAGTTGACCTGGATGCGCTTGATGCCCAAAAAGCGCGACAATTCGACCATGCGCGGGAAGTCCCGCACATTGCTGCCGCACAGGGTGAAGACGATGCGGCTGTCCACGCGGATGTCGTCCGACAGCAGCCGGATGGCTTCCGTCATGATCTTGATGTTGCGGATCACCTTGCCGAACTGGGCTCCCAGCCGGCAGGCGTCGAAAATGGGGGCCGAGGCGCCGTCCAGCGAAAAGTGGATTTCGGCCAGCACGGGCAGCAGGAAGACCATCTTGTCTTCCGACAACAGCCCGGCATTGGTCGATACCGTCATCCGCGCCCCAAATTTTCGGCATTGGTGGACATAGGCTTCCAGGTTTTCCACCGTGGTCATCAACGGTTCGCCAATCAAGGACAGCCAGACGTTCTCGGCATGGGGCAGAGCTTCACCCGCCAGCTTTTCCATGAAGGCGAGTTCCATGTTCTTCGACTTGTCGTGATAGAGCGCCTTGACCTCGGGCGAGCCGTGCGAACCGCAATAGGGGCACTTCAGGTTGCACATCTGGGTGTTGGTCAGCACCACGGTCTTGGGCATGACCGGAATGGTCAGGTCGCGGGTGAGCTTGCGGATGGCCACCAGGGCGGCGTTGACCCGTTTAAGCCGCTGGTAAGGCGGTGTGTCGGCGGCGACCTTGTCGGCAAAAAGGCTTTTGAAAAAAATGTTCATCCCCATCCCGCCAAATCCGCCTTCACCCGTTGGAATAAATTACCCCCTGGGGGATCGATCAATGCAGACGAGGGCCTTCCGCGCTTAACCGCAACCGCCGGAGGCCGATTCCCAGCCTGCGGGAATCGTCGGAGGCGTGATGGCTGGATGGTGCGACCGGGGCGTCGATATGGAAGACCACATCCACCTGTCGGCGCCCCTCAACCAATGCGGCGGGAATGCGGGTCTCGCGTGTCCAAAAACCCTGGGACTGACGGTCGATGTCGGATTCGCGGAAAAACCACTCGCCCAGCATCTCGCCGCAGATTTCCACCCGTACCTTCAAAGTTGGCTTGTGCCCGCCCACATAGGCGTCGCCTTCGAAGCGCAGGATCAGGTCGCCGCCTGTTTGCGCCGGGACCGGAATGGACAGACTGGCCTGGTCGCCGTCGCTCCAGCGGCCCCAATCCTCGCCCTCGCTCCATCCCACGCCGACGAAGCTGCCGCCGTCGGCCTTGTTGGAGAAATCGATCACCCGACCCAGGGCATAGCCGCCCTGGGCGGTGGTGATGGTGGGCAAGGTGAAGGCCGGGTCGAAATTGCCGTAATCGCGGGCCTTCTTGCCCAACAGAGCGCGGGCGACGGCCTGGCGGCGCTTTCTGATTTCTTGGGTGTTGCCGCCGTCATCGGATTGCCATCCCTCGGGCCCCGCGAAGTCGATGCCGTATTTTTGCGGATTGGCCCCCAGATAGGACTGGGCATAAATCTGCAACACGTTCAGCAGGAACACGTCCACGTGGGGTTCCATTTCCATCAGGAACGAAACGGTCTTGTGGAATTCCAGTTCCGTTTCGCCGGGATGACCGAAAATGATGGACAGGACCAGGAAGATGCCGGCGTCGTCCGCTGCCCGGATGATGCGGCGGGCTTCGTTCAGGTCGAACTTCTTGCGCATGGCGGCGATGACGACGTCGCTGCCGCTTTCCATGCCCAGCAAGATGTTGTCCAGCCCGGCCCGCGCCAATTTGTGCATCAACGCGTCGCTCATGTGCTTGCGCACCAGCATCATGCCGCCGAACTTCATCCCGCCGGGGATGGGGGTTTCCAGCACCAGATCGGCGAAATGTTCCAGTGCCGCCAGGTTGCCGTTCAACAAGGAATCGTTGAACGCCACCCGGACCGGCCGGGCCACGTTCGAGGTTTTCAATTGGTGCAGGATCTCGTCATGGATCCGGCGGCCTTCGTAATAGCGGTATTTCAAGAAGGCCGGGGCTTCGGTGCAGAAAGAGCAGCGGTTGATGCAGCCGCGGCTGAGCAGCAAGGTCAGGGTGTTGGGTTCCTGATAGCGGGTGAAGTCGAAATCGGAATAATCCGCCAGGGGGATGTCCTCGACCCCCGGCCCCTGCAGGATTTCACCGCAATCGGTGATCATGCCGTCCGCGCCGCGATAGGCCCAGCCCGGTTCCGGCTGGAACACGCCGCCGGCATTCTCGTATTTGATCATGAAGTTGGGGAACGACACGTCGGCTTCCTGGCGGCAGATGGCGTCGATATAGGGGTATGGGGTCAGGTATTTTTCCACCCCGTCCCACATTTCAGGGCCGCCGAACAGCACCTTGACCTTCGGGTTCAGCTGCTTGATCCGTTCGGCGACCAGACGGGCGGTGGTGCCGGTGGTGATCTTGGTGGAAAAGCCGACGACGTCGGGGGTGTGGGACAAGGCGTCGCGGGCGCACCAGTCGATGAAGTCCTGGAACTTTTCCCGGACCAGTTCGGTCACCTTGTCGGCATCCATCCAGAACGGCACCCAGGCGTCGGTCCACAAATGGCGGTCTTCGGGGGGCGCCCAAAGATGGAATTCCAGGTCGTAATCCCTGGGCACGACGACGAAGCCTTTGGACCGCAGCGCCCCGGTCAGCATGGCCAGGGTGTAAGGCGGGCTTTTCACATTCCAAAACGACGTCTGGCACAAGACGATTCGGGTATTCATGCACGACATCCAGGTCACTGTCGCCAAGCCCAACCAGTGGTATTTGGCATGGTGAAACTTAACTGATTGAAGGGTGTGTCGAAAGGCAAATTACGCGTGTTGATATTGATGGGGCGCGTGATCGCTGTTATCGTCCGCGTCAATTTTCATCTTGTGCTGGAAAGTTGCGCGTCTTGCTCGCCAAACCTTATGGCGGGTTGTTTCCAGACCAAGCCCAACACGGCCAAATATCCGCGATGACCGATTCCGCACTTCCCTTCCTGTTGCCCGTCATCGACGATTCCCGTCTGGAAACCATCAAGTTCGGCAACTTCCTGCTGGCTCTGCGCAGCCGCCGGCAACGGCAGGCGCGGGTGGCGCACCGCCCCATCGACGTTACCATCGACATGTCGACGTCGTGCCAGCTGCGCTGCCCCTATTGCACGGTAGGGCTGCAAAAACTTGACCGTGGCGCCGCCGTGATGAAGGTCCCGGCCTTTGAGAGCATCCAGGACGACATCGGCGACGAAGCCTTCGTCACCTGGCTGTTCAGCACCGGGGAGCCGCTGATCAACAAAGGGCTGGAAAGCCTGGTGGCGCGGATGCGGCACCGCCGGACCTTTTCCGTCATCTCGACCAACCTTAGCCTGCCGCTGAGCGACGAACGCATCGACGCGCTGTTGACCTGCGGACTTGGGGTGATCTGCGTTTCGTTGGACGGGGCGACGGCGGAAACCTATCCGCAATACCGTCAAGGCGGTGATTTCGATCTGGTCAGCGGCAACATGCGCCGGCTGATCCGGCGCAAGCGTGAACTGGGGCTGACCCGGCCGTTGATCGAATGGCGCTTCCTGCGCTTCCGTCATAACCAGCACGAAGAAAAACTGGCCCGCCAGCTGGCGCGGGAGTGGGGCGTCGACCTGTTGGAATTCCACACGGGCGGCGCTCCGGAAAACGGCGAGGCCGGCAAGGTTGTGTCCGCCAATCGGCCCTTGTCCGGGGATTGGGTGTCAGGGCCGGCGGTGGACGCCGCCGTGGTCCGCCGCGACACGCCTTTGGCCCGGGTCCTGGCCGGCCAGCATCCGGCTTTCGGTCCCGGGGAATTGCGCAATCCCCTGCCGCGCTGCGACTGGCATTATCTGGGCGGGATGATCCATGTGGACCAAGGGGTCGGGCCGTGCTGCGTGCTGAACGACCGTGTGCACGACTTCGCCAGCCTGACGTCCCAGGACGGTTTCGTGCAAGCCTGGAACACCCAGGCTTTCCAGGCGGCGCGTGACGCCATGGCGGGCAAGGGGCCGTCCAACACCATTTGTGACCGTTGCCCGTTGCCGGGGGCGCAGACCTATCAGTTCCTGCAAAAGATCCGGGCGGTGTTGCGGATCGCCCCGACCTGGGTGCTGAAAGCGCTGAGCGAATCGCCGGGCGATTTTTTCGTTGCCGCCGACCGGGAACTGATGCCGCAGGAAGTCGGAATCATCACTTCGGGGCGGCTGCGCCGGCACATGCCCGAACTGTTGGCCGCCGACCCTGGGGCGGCACAGGCTTTGACCGACTGGCGCCCCGACGATGCCGAGGTGGCGTGGCTGTCCTCTTTGCTGAAGCTGTCGTCATGAACGGACTGACCGGCAAGACCGTGGTGCTGGTTGTCGGCGTGCACCGCAGCGGAACCTCGGTGGTGACCCAGGTGATCCATGGCCTTGGCGCGGCGGTGCCGGACAATCTGGTTCCCGGCAGCGCGTCCGAGAACCCGACGGGGTTTTGGGAATCCCGCGACGTCATCGCCGCCCACGAAGCCTTTCTGGCGGCAATCGGTTCTGCCTGGGACGATCCGGTGGCCATCCCCGCCCAATCGTTCCGATCGCCCGAGGCGGCGCAATGCCGGGCCGAATTGGCCGCTGTCCTGGCGCGCGACATCGACCAGGCCGAGATGATGGTGATCAAGGACCCGCGGCTGTGTCAGCTGATCCCGCTGTGGAAGGATCTGGCCGACGAACAGGGCATCACCTTGCGTGTCGTCATTCCCGTCCGCGATCCCGGGGACGTGGCGGCGTCCCTGTTCACGCGCAACGCCATGCCGGTGTCCCGAGGGCTGTTTTTGTGGTTCTCGCACCTGATGCAGGCCATCCAGGGGTCGGACGGCATGGCGCGGCTGTTCGTGGATTACCGGCACCTGATGGCCGATCCCCAGGGCGAGGCCCGGCGGCTTGCGGCGTTCCTGGGGCTGTCCGATGGTGGGGCGTCTTGCCGGGCGGCGTCTTGCGTGCGGCCCGAACACCACCATCATCGCGGCGAAGGGGGGGAATCCGTCCCCAGGGTCGTCGGACAGGCGTCCGAATGGGCCAAGGGACTGGCACGCGGCGGCACCGTCGATCCGGTGCAGGTGGCTCGTTTCAGCGCCTTCCTGGATGACGCGGTCATGCTGTTGGGGCGGGGCGTCGCCAATTCCGGCGACGACGCCATGCGGCGGCAGTTGGAAATCACGGCGCAACAGTCACGCGACACGGCGCAAGGCGTCGTCGCATCCTTTGGGCTTCAGGATGTGACCGGCGCGGTGGAAAAGATCGGCCGCAACGGGGGCGGCTTTTGGGAAGTGTCGGGCTGGGTCCTGGGGGCCCGCATGGTGGTTCTGATGGTGGACCACAAGGCCCAGGCCATCGCCATGGTCAACGAAGCCCGTGACGACGTGCTGGCCGACCACACTGTCCGCTCTCCCTGTCGTCCCGGCTTTACGGTGATTCTTCCGCTACGTGACGTTCCGCCGCCGACCCGGTCCAGCGCCCGGATATTCGCCATTTCTGACCGCTTTGTGGGCGAGGTGCCGTGGCTGCCCGGCGTGGATGACAACGACCTGTCCGATTACACCCGACGGCTGACCACTGCCGAGGCCGCCGCGCTGGATCTGGGGCGTGAGCTGGCACAGCGTGACACGGAAATCCGACGGCTTCATGCCGTGGTGGCGCAGTTGGACGACGATCGCGCCACGGCCGAGGCGCTGGCCGGCGACCAGGCGCGCGAAGCGGCCGCCGCCTTGGCCGCGGTGCAGGCGGACAATGCCGCCCTGGTTCAGCAATGCGACCGGTTGGCGGCGGAACTGGCGGAAAACAACCGCGTCCTGGCGCAAGGCGAGGTCGAGCGCCAGGACCTGGAACGCCGGTACCAGACTGTGCAATCCGAAATCGCCCACCTGTCGGCGCAGTGCGACGCCTTGCGCCGTCTGGCCGAGCATGAGGCCGAAGGCCGGCGGCAAGCGGAGGCCTCGTTGGGCTGGCGGGTGGCCCGCCGTCTGGCCCCCTGGCGCCGCCTGCTCCCCGATCCGCTGTGGGGCCGTCTTGCCGGTGGCGCGCGACGGCGCCGCGAAAGCGAAGCCTGCCGTTTGGTCGCCGAAAGCGGATTGTTCGACGTCGGCTATTATCTGGCGGCCAATCCCGACGTGACCACCGACCCGGTGCGTCACTTCGTCCTGCATGGCGGGGCCGAGGGGCGCAATCCGTCGGCTTTGTTCGACTGCGCCGCCTGCGCTCGCCAGAACGACCTGCCGGCGGGCACCAATCCGTTGCTGTGGGTTCTGGAACAGCGTTTGGCCGAGCTGCGGGCTCAACCGGACGTCTTCTCGGCAGATTACTATCTCTCGCACAATCCCGACGTGGCGGCGGCCGGTGTCGATCCGCTGTGGCACTTCCTGACCCGGGGCATCCGCGAAGGCCGCAGTGGGGCGCCCGACGGGTGTGCGGACAGTCTTCGCAGCGTGGTGAACGCCGACATGGACGTGATTTCAATCATCGACAGTCTGATCAACATGGTCCGGTCGGGGGTGGACAGCCTGCGCCCGCCCGAAGCCTTCGACGCCCAGTGGTACCTGTCCACCTATGCCGACGTGCGCGACGACGGCGCCAATCCTTGGCTGCATTATCACCGCCATGGCTGGCGCGAAGGGCGCGATCCCAACCCGTTCTTCGACACCGACTGGTACCTGGCCCAATATCCCGACGTGCGTGACGCCGACCGCAACCCGTTCCTGCATTACCTGCGTTACGGCCTCGTTGAGGGACGATCCGGCATGGACCGCCGGCCCGATCTGGCAGTCGCCCCCAGCGCCCCGGCTGACCGCATGCTGTTCATCCTGCACGGTCTGGGCGGCGGCACCGAGAAGCATTGCCGTGACATGGCCCGGGGTCTGGAAGACGACGGCGTCGAAAGCTGGGCGCTGCAATCGGATCATGTGGACCGGCTGGTCCTGCGCCGCTGGCGGACCGGAGAGGAACGGACCTATGTGCTGGCTCGCGACGGCGAATGGGACATTCTGGTCAACGATTTGCGCATGATGGGGTTCCGGCGTCTGCATCTGCATCATTTCATCCGTTTTCCCGCTTGCGTCTTCGAATTGCCGGCGCTGCTGGGACTGGAATATGACGTCACCATCCACGACTATTCATGGTTCTGCCCACGGGTCACCATGATCGGTCCGCAAGGTCGTTACTGCGGCCTGCCCGAGACGGGGGAGGGGGATTGCGGCGCCTGCATCCGGGACAGTGGCCCCCACGAAGCCGTCGACCTGGATCGGGGGCGGCCGTTCTCGTCCGACGACTGGCGCGCCCGCTATTTGCCGGTCCTGCGGCGGGCCAGACGGGTCTTCGTGCCCGACCAGGACGTCAAGGACCGGATCGCCCTGATGACCGATCTGGACAACGTGGTGGTCCGCCCCCACCCGGAACCGGTTGGGGTGATCCCGATCCGGCGGTCGGTGGCGGGAGATTGCGTGCGTGTCGCCGTGGTTGGCGGCATCGGCCCGCACAAGGGCTTCGACGTCTTGCTGGCCTGCGCCGAGGCCGCCGAACGCGACGGCCTGCCCCTCACCTTCGTGGTCGTCGGCACGGTGTGCGACGAAAAGCGGGTCAAGGACGTTCCGAACATCGAGTTGCGTGGCCCGTATTCGCCTTTGGACCTGCCGCGATTGCTGGCGGTGGCCGACTGCCATGTGGCGGCCTTCCTGTCGGTCTGGCCGGAAACCTATTGCTACACCCTGTCGGAAACCCTGACGGCGGGGCTTTATCCGGTGGCCTTCGACTTGGGGGCGCCGGCCCGGCGCATCCGCGCCCTGGGTTGGGGAACGCTGTTGCCGTTGGGATCGGACCCGACCCGCATCAACCACGCCTTGATGGCCGCCGCGGTGGAGCAGGATTCGCCGCCTCGCGGTGCCCGCGCCGGGACCAGCTACGCCTCGCTGGTGTCCGACTATTATGGTGAAGGCCCGCGCCCATGACCTGCCGCTTTTACATCGACATGGTGGGGCTGACCGACACCATGACCATCGTCGGCTGGGCCTTCGCCGCCAAGGGCCGGATCGAGCGGATCAGCCTGTCCTGGGGCGAGTCCTGTCTGGACACGGTTCCCGGCCAATATGGCGACACCCGCACCGATGTGGCCCAGGCCCATGGGGTGTCTCCCGGTTGCGGCTTCAACATCATGGGCGTGCCGCTGAAGAACGGGGCGCGCTATCGCCTGACGGCGCATCTGGTCGACGGCGGGCGCTGGGATCAGGCCATCCTGGAACTGCGGCTGCGCGATGGGGAATGGACCTGCAAGTCCTTCGGCAACGGTCCGGCGCAAATCCGGCAGCGGCCCGCCGCCACCCACTTTCCCACCCTGGCCAGCATCCTGGCCCGCACTGCCCCGGAACCGGTGGTCGTGGCCCCGCTTGAAAAGCCCGTCTTCATCCTGGTCGGCGTTTATCGGGGCCAGGAATATTACGAAGGCTTCTTCAACTCGCTGTTCGCCAACACCACGTCGCCCTATCACCTGGTGCTGGTGGACGACGGCAACCGCGACCCGGCGATCACCGCCACCCTGGAAGCGCAGAAAAGCCGGGCCGAGCGGGTCACCCTCATCACGCTGGACCAAAATGTCGGCCATATCGAGGCGGTGTCGCGCGGTTTCGAACTGTGGCGGGGCGAGCATGTGGTGTGGGCCAATATCGACACGGTTCTGCCGCCCAACTGGCTGGAGCGCCTGATCAGCCCCATGCTGGCCGATCCGTCCATCGCTTCGACCACGCCCTATGCCAATTCGGCCAGCATCTGCGGTTTCCCGCACATGCCGGGCGACAATCCCCTTTATCTGGGACTGGACTCGGATCAGGTGGACGCGGCTTTCGGCTGCCTGACCCCGGACGGGGTTGCCATCGACCTGCCGTCGGGGGTGGGCTTTTGCATGGGCATGAACAGCCGCGCCATCGACCGCATCGGCTTTTTGGAGCGCGGCACTTTCGGCGCCGGCTATGGCGAGGAAAACGACTGGTGCCAAAAGGCCGAGCGGCTGGGAATGCGCAACGTTCTGGTGCCCAACCTGTTCGTCTATCACAAGCACGGCGGTTCGTTCCCGTCCGACGCCAAGCAACAGCTGATCGCGCGCAACCTGAAGATCATCCAGGAGCGTTATCCCCATTACGACGGCGACGTCCGCGACCACATCCTGGCCGATCCGGGGGGGACCTGGCGGCGCTTCGTCGCCTTCGTCCTGGCGGCGCGCCATCATCCCCAAGGGGCGCTGCTGTTCGTTTCGGGGGCGCCGGTGCCGCCGCCGGCCATGATGGAACGCATCGAAGCCGCCGCCGCCCAGGGCCAGCCGCTGGCGGTGATGACCCAGCGCGGCTTCCAGTTCCTGTACACCTTTCTTTGGCAAGGCGGACGCCTGGACCTGCCGGCGGTGTCCCTGGCCGAATTGCCGCTGCTGGCCCGGCGGGTGCGGGTGGCCGGCGCGGTGGTCGGCGCGGTGTCGTCGTCGCCCTGCGCCGACAGCGTCGAACGCGCCGCCGGCAAGCTTGACGACGTGCTGTCCGAGGTCCAGTGGCTATAGGCTAAAGCGCGCCGCCGCCCCAGCCATAGCGGAAGCGGGGGGTGGACACCTCCACCCGGTGGAACATGGCGCCCAAGGCGCGGCCCGACTGGTCGACCACATGGTCGTCCAGCACCAGTTGCACGTCATGTGGACGATGGGCGGCCAAAGGCAGGACGGCTTCCAGGTCGTGGGTCAGCGGGCCGGCCAGGGGAAATGTCGCCTGCTCGATTCCGTCCACCCTTATGGCAAGCGTCAGGTTGTCCAGCCCCAGGTGGTTGCGCACCGACAGCCGCAGCGTCCAGTCCTGCCCCGCCACCGGCGGGGTGAAGTGAAAACCGCATTGCGGGAAGAGACCCCAGCGGAAGAAGACCGGGATGTCGCCGATGGTCTTTTCCCAATAGGAAAAGCCGTAATCTTCGAACAGGGTCGGCTGGCTGGTTGCCACCGCTTTTTCGTACAATTCGGTGTGCCGGTAGAACGGGCAGGTGCAAAAGCGTTCCCGGCACGGGTAAAGATGGTCGTTCAGGGTGAACGCGTCGAAGACGTTGCCGCGCGGTTCGTGCACGTCCGAGCACAGGAAAACGTCGCCATTGGGCAGGACCAGAACGGCGTTGAAACCGGCGTTGCACAAAAACGCCCCGCTGTCCGAGAACTTCATTTCAGCCATCGGCGCTGGCCCCCGGGGCCTGGAAGTAATGGGCGCGCTTGCCGAAGCCGTAATAACGGATGTCGTCTTCGCTATAGCTTTGCGGGTAGGTCTTGCCGTCCCATTCGCCATTGAACGGGGCCAGTATGATCCGGATGCCGTGGCTGCGGTACATGTCAATCCATTGGGGCAACCGGTCCCGGTGGCCCGGATAGGCCACGGCGGCAAAGGTGGTGTTGAAGCCGCGCGCCATCACCATCTGCGCCGTGTCGATGAAGCGGGCGTGCAGGTCCTGGCGTTCCAGTTCGGCGAAATGAACCGAACAATGAAGGTTGTCCACCCGGTCCGGCGACAATTGGGAAAACAGCTGCCGTGCCCGCGCCGGGATCAGATTGGTGTTGAAGGCCAGATAGTGCCGTTCCGCCAACCGCAGGCACAGTTCCGGCAGGTTGCGGGTCAGAAAGGGCTCGCCGCCGCCGGTGAAGCGGACCAGAAAGGTTTTCCCCGTGCGTTCGATGGACTGCAGGAACGTGTCGATGTCGATGGGGGCGTAGGTGTCGTATTTCCACGAATTGCCGGCCGAACAATAAGGACAGGCCAGATTGCAGACGTCGTTGACGACCCAATGCAGCCAGGCGTCATAGGGAACGGATGTCATGTTCCGTCTCCGGCCCGTCACGCAGATAGGCATCCAGCCCGTCACGCCAGTGGGGCATGACATCCAGGCCGTTTCGTCCCAGGACCTGATTGTCGAGCACGCAATATTTGGGGCGGCGGACCTTGGCCGGGAACTCGCCGGGATCGGCCTTGTTCAATTGCCCCTGATATCCGGCCGCCCGCAGGATGTGCTGGGCGAACTGGTACCACGAACATTGCCCTTGGGCGGTGGCGTGGACCAGGCCATAGGCCCGGCTTTGCGCCAGAACCAGCAGTTGCCGGGCGATGTCGCGGGTGTGGGTGGGGGTCAGGATCTCGTCGTCGACCACCCTGATTTCCGGCCGTTCGGCGGCCAGGGTCAACATGCGCTGAACGAAGTTCATGCCGCCCTTGTCCCGGCAGGGGGAATGACCGTAAAGACCCGAGACCCGGACCACGAAGGCTTGTTCGCATTCGGCCAGGACGGCGTTTTCGCCGGCCAGCTTGCTGTTGCCGTAGACGTTCAGCGGGCGGGGGGTGTCGGTCTCGTCATAGGGGCTTTGCTTGGCGCCGTCGAAGACGTAGTCGGTGCTGACATGGATCAGCACCGCCTGTTGCCGCTGGCATTGCATGGCCAATCGGCGGACGCCGATGGTGTTCACCGCGAAGGCCTGGCGGGGATCGGCCTCGCAACGCTCGACCTGATGCATGGCGGCGGTGTTGATGACCAGATCGGGCTGGTCGCGTTCCAGGGCGGCGACGATGCTGTCTTCTTGGGCGAGGTCCAGTTCCGCATGGCTGGGGGTGATCAGGCTGTGTCCGGCCCGGGCGGCCTGGGCGCAGACGTCCACCCCCAATTGGCCGGCGGCGCCGATGACCATGATGCGGGCCATGGTTTATTCCGCTCCTGTGCGCAATTTCTTGAAGGTGCGGATGTTGTAATACTCCATCCGGTCGTAATCCTTGAAACGGTCGTGGTTTTCCGCCAGATCCCGCACCACGTCGTCCACGTCATAGCGCGGCTTGAAGCTAAGGACGTTGCGCGCCTTGCTGATGTCCACCTTGTAGCTGCGCAGATCGGAATCGTTGCGCAGGACGACGCGGGCCTGGACGCCCATGTGCTTGGCCACCCCGTGCTGCACCAGATCGGCCAGTTCGCCGATGGTGTAGTTGCCCGACGCGATGTTGAAGACGCCGGATATGGACGGCGAGGTCTCGATGGCGCGGATATAGGCCGAGGCCGCGTCCTGCACCGCCAGGATGGGACGCCAGATGGCGGGGTTGTTGACGGTGATCCGCTTGTCCAGCATGGCCGTGCGGAACATGGTGTTGATCACCAGGTCCAGACGCATGCGGGGGCTGTAGCCGCAGACGGTGCCCTGGCGGAAGCCGATGACCGAAAACGTGTCGTCCGCTTGCTGCAGGCAGCCAAACTCGCCCTGCATCTTGGAAATACCATAGGGATAGTGGGAAACCGCCTGCGACGTTTCGGCGCACAGCATGTCTTCGGTGTAGCCGTAGACCGAGCACGATCCGCCATGGATGAAGCGCCGTACGCCGGCCCGCTTGGCGATATAGGCCAGATAGACGGGAAGCGAGCCGTTCTCGACGAAGTTTTCCACCGGGGAATATTCGGCCATGGGGTCGTTGGACAGGCCACCCAGGAAAATGACGGTGTCGAAGCCGGTCAAGTCGTCCACCGTCAGTTGGGCGATGCTGCGTTCGATGACGGTGGTGCCGGCCGGCAACTGGTTGCCGAACCACAACAGGTCGACGACGGTGATGTCGTAGCTGCGTTCCAGCAGGCGCGGCACCAGGGTCGAACCGATATAGCCGGCACCGCCGGCGATCAGAACCTTGTTCCCCATTATTCAGACGCCCCGGCCAGGGTGAAGACCGGCAGGTCCGATTCGGGGCGACGGCACCAATCGGCCAGCAGCGGCGCGTCGGTGTCCTTGGCCGACAAAATCGGTTGGGTAACCGGCCAATCGATGCCGATGGCCGGGTCGTTCCATAAAATTCCGGCTTCGCAGGCGCCGTTGTAGGTTCCGGTGGTCAGGTATTCGATCTCGGCGAAGTCGCTCAGGACGGCGAAACCGCGGGCGAATCCCGCCGGAGCCCAGATCAGAACACGGTCCTGGTGGCGGGTTTCGCGGCCGTACCACTTGCCGAAAGTGGGCGAGTCCTTGCGCAGGTCAACCGCCACCAGGAACGCGCAACCGCTCAGGACCCGCATCAGCTTGCCCATGGGCGGATCCCATTGGAAATGAAGGCCGCGCACCGTGCCGCGCACCGAACGCGAATGGTTGAGCTGGACGAAATTCGTGGGCAGGTCCCGGAGGTGGTATTCGTCCTGCCGGTAGACTTCGACGAAAAAGCCGCGTTCGTCTTCAAACTTGCCGGGGTGGACCACCTTCAGGTCGGGGATACCCGTTTCTTCGACGTCAACCTTCACGACAGCGGCTCCATGGCGGCGGGGCGTCCTCTAAGTTGAAAGGAAAAATATTTTAAACCCATTTGTGGGAATCGACGACTTCAATGGCAAGAAAAATTTCATATATATTTTGAATTACAATCAATGTGTGGATCGTGGAAATTGCCATCGCCACATTGAATGTGATGTTTGCAGGTCTGGCTTTTTCTTTTTGAGCCGGTGAACGTGACGTCCACTCCGGTGTCGAGGCGCCGTAAAGCTCTGCCAAAGGTTTGTGCCGGTATCGGACCGTTGCGACATGTAAGCAATGTAAGTATTTTCAAGGCGGGGAAGGGTAGTCGCGCCAAGATCGCTTGGGCTCGAAGCGGGCAACGCTTGCCGTTGTCTCGCCAAGGCTTTTCAATGTGTCTTGGTCGGGCGTTTGGGGGCTGTCATATGCATGGCATCGTGAAGGCATTCCTTCCGGATCATCCGCTGGTGGCGGATGATGGTGTCGAGCAGGCCGCCCTTTTCGCCGATCCCCCTCCTTTCCATCCTTACAGCCGATCCCCCCGCGGCTTGTTCGATGTTTCGACAACAAGCGGGTTTGCTGAATGCTGAAAATCGCCTTTTTGTTGATTGGCCCAGCCGTGTTCCGGCCCCATGGATGGGCGGTGTCGTTGTTGGGGGGATTGGTTGTGGCCTTGGCCGCTTTGGTGGCCTGGGACGCCTTGGACGGCGTGGCCTATGTCAGCCACCAGGCCTTCGGGTCGGTTTTTCTGGCCATCGCGCTGTTCCACGTGCTGGCGGTGACCAATGCCCCGGATCGCGGCGAACTGGTCCAACGTCTGTGGCGCCTGGGCCTGCCCCTGGCGGTGGCCGCCGCCTTGCTGGCGCCGCCATCGCTGCATGGCGACTGGATCGCCTCGGTGATCGTCGCCGTGGCCTTGGTGATCGACGGCGTGATCCGTCTGGGCATCGCCCTGGTGGTCCACGTGCCCGGCTGGCGCCGCAACACCTTGGTGGCTCTGGCGCAATTGGCCGGCGCCGCCGGCTTGTTCTGGCAATGGCCGCTGGCGCCGGCCGGCAACATCGCCCTGGTTCTGGCGCTGTCGCTGTCGCTGTCGGGCTGGGTTCTGGTCCGCATGGGCGGGCATCTGCGGCGGCTGGACGGCAAAACCTCGATCTTGCGGTCCAACCTTTATTCGGCGCGGGGCTGGCATGTCCATGCGCCGTCCTTCGACGATGCGGATCCGCCGCGTTCGCCCGATCAGCGGCCGCTGATCATGTACAACTGGATGCCGTCCGGCGCCCCCAACGTCACCATGCGGTTGCCGGTCATCGACCGCTATTTCGCCGTTCCCGACGTCGACGGCGGCATGTCGTCGGGCCATGTGTCGCTGGAACTGGGGGCCGATTTCTACATCAGCTATTACCCCAACGAGGAAATCGAACGCTCCAGCAGCAATTTCATCAACACCATGAGCGGCGAGCCTACCCACAACATGGAAGGGTCTTTCGTGCCGTCCTTCGCCTTCGAGGTCGAGGACTGGCGGGCGCCCAACCGTCGGTTCCTGCTGCGCCGCTTCAGCGAGCGCCGCTTGCGGGCCTATTGGGACTCTTTCCGCCAGGACAAGACCTATTCCCTGGTCAACCGGAATTGCGCGGTGGCGGTGGGGCCTGGCCTGGAAGCGGCCATGGAAGGCGTTTGGGCCGGGTCGCGCCCGTTCTTGCGTCTGGCGCGCCTTATGGTCGATCCCGGTCTGTGGCTGGCCGCCTTGATCCGTGGCCGGGCCGAGTTCCTGACCTGGACCCCGGGTTTCGTCGTCGACTACATGGGCGAGTTGAACCGGATGATGGACCAGTGCGAACAGGGCGTTGGCCTGCGCAACGCATTCTCGGGCGCGCCCGGCATGGTGGGACAGGATTTCCCGCCGATCTGCGACGAAGCGTAAAGGAAGGTTGCTTGCCATGACCCGCATGCATCAACCCCGCGGTCAACACCTGACCGCCGCCGACAAGCGGTTCGCCACCGGATCGGGCTGGATGGCCCATCTGCTGGCCCCGGGATTTCGTTCGCTGTTGGATCAGATCGACCAGGGGCTGGAAGAAGGCGCCATCGAGGCCACCTTGCCCGACGGCACCCGGCGGACACTGGGCGGGCGCAAGCCCGGTCCGGTGGCGGTGATCGAGCTGAAGAACTGGCGACCCCTGGTGCAATTGGTCGCCGCCGGCTCGGTGGGCTGGTACCGGTCCTGGGCCGCCGGCGACTGGACCAGTCCCGACCCGGTGCCGCTGTTCGACCTGTCCATGCGCAACCGCCATCCCTTGGGGGAAATCGGCCGTGCCCAGGGCCTGTTCCGCGTCTTCAACCGGCTGTGGCACGGTCTGCGCCACAACAATCCGGCCAATTCGCGCAAGAACATCGCCCACCACTATGATTTGGGCAACGACTTCTACGAAACCTGGCTGGATCAAAGCATGAGCTATTCCTCGGCCTTGTTCGCCGAGCCCATTTCGCCCGCCGAGCCCCTGGAAGACGCCCAGCACCGCAAGATCACCAGCCTTTTGGATCGGCTGGAACTGCAGCCCGGGGCCAGACTGCTGGAAATCGGTTGCGGCTGGGGTGGTTTGGCCGAGGTGGCGGCGGCCCATTACCGTGTGGACGTTACCGGCATCACCCTTTCCCACGAGCAAAAGGCCTGGGCCGAAAGCCGCGTCGCCAGGGCCGGCCTGGCGGACAAGGCGCGTTTCCATATCTGCGACTATCGTCACGTGGACGGCACCTTCGACGCGGTGGCCAGTGTCGAGATGGTGGAGGCGGTGGGCGAGAAATACTGGCCCGATTACATGGCCGCCATCGCCCGGGCGCTGAAGCCGGGGGGACGAGCGGCGATCCAGTATATCGAGATCGACGACGCGGTGTTCGACGCCTATCGCACCAACGCCGACTTCATCCAGACCTACATCTTTCCCGGCGGCATGCTGATTTCGGAAAGCCGTTTCCGCGCCGCGGCGGAAAAGGTCGGGTTGCGCTGGGAAAAACGCCAGGGCTTCGGCCTGCATTACGCCGAGACCCTGAAGCGCTGGCGGCAGAATTTCGATGAAGCCGTCGCCGCCGCCAGGCTGCCCCGGGGCTTCGACGCCGACTTCATCAATCTGTGGCGGTTCTACCTGATGTATTGCGAAGGCGGCTTCACCGGCGGCGGCATCGACGTCGCCCAGGTCACCTTGGTGAAGGCTTAGGGATTATTCATCCCCCACCACCGCCCGCACGGCGGCCAGGACGCGGGCGTGCAGGTCGGGTTCGGTCTGCATGATGCGCAGGAATTGCTGGCTGGACAGCGACAGGCACCAGGTGTCGGCCCAGGCGACGATGCTGGCGGTGCGCGGCACATCGCGCAAAAGCGCGATCTCGCCGAAGAAGTCGCCGTCGCGCAGGGTGTTGACCACCTGTTCGCGGCCGTCGTCGTCGGGCACCACCACCTGCACGCAGCCGCGCGCGATCACATAGAAATGTTCGCCGGGATCGCCTTGGTGGAAGACGTGTTGGCCTTCGGCGAAATGCGAGGCGACGAACAGCCGGCTCAGTTCCTCCAGCGTTTGGCGGCTGCATTCCGACAGGAAGGGGATCAGCGCCAGACGGTCGGGGGTGATCAGGCTTTGGCCGTCGGTGGGGGCGGCGGTGGCCATGCCCTGCTGGCGCGTCCACAATTGGGTGTAAAGCCCGCCCTGGGCGACCAGGTCGTCGTGACGTCCGCTTTCCACCAGATGTCCGTCCTGCAACACCAGGATCTGGTCGTAATCCACCACCGAGGCCAGGCGGTGGGTGACGGCGACCACGGTGCAGGCGGGGGCAAGGGCCGTGACACTGTCGTTGACCACCTGCTCGGAGGCCGGGTCCAGGGCCGAGGTGGCCTCGTCCAGCAACAGGATGGGGGCGCGCCGGATCAGGGCGCGGGCCACGGCGATACGCTGGCGTTCGCCCCCCGACAGTGCCCCCGAGACCGGGCTGACCAGGGTGTCGTAACCCTGGGGCTTGGCCAGGATGGCGTCGTGGATGCCGGCGGCGCGGGCGGCGGCGATGATGTCGTCTTCGCTTGCCTCGGGGCGGCCGGCCAGGATGTTGTCGCGGATGGTGGCGTTGAACAGCAAGGCGTTCTGTAGCACCACCGCCACGTTGGCGCGCAAGGATGGTTCGGCGATGCGGGCGATGGGAACACCGTCCAGCAGGACCTGCCCGGCTTGCGGCTGGGCGAAGCGCATCAACAGCGACAGCGCCGTCGACTTGCCGCAACCCGACGGCCCGACCAGGGCGACGCGGCTGCCGGGCTGGATGGCAAAATCCAGGCCATCCAGGGTGGTGTGCTCGGAATCATAGCTGAAGCGCACGTCGTCGAAAACGATCCCGCCCCGCAGATTGTCCACAGGTATGGCGTCGTCGCTTTCCTGGCTCGGGACCTCTTCGTCCAGAAAGGCGATGATGCGGGCATGGGCTTGCTGGGCGGTGATCATCAGCGGGATGGCGGTGGTCAGCATGCCCACCGCCTCGGCGATACCCATCAGCAGGCCGATGAAGGCGATCAACAGGCCGGCGGTCATCTGGCCGTTCACCGCCAGCACGGCACCGGCGCTGACCACCACCAACTGGGTGACGCCGGTCCCCAGGATGGCGGTGCGCGCCACCAGTCCGCCGAACAGATAGGCGCGGGCGCCGGTTTCATCCAGGCGACGCAGATGGGCGGCGAAATCGCGTTCGCGGCGTCGCCCCAGATGGAACAGGCGGATGACCGGCAGCGTCGCCAGGCTTTCCTGGATGAAGCCGCTGGTCCTGGCCTTGGCCTGTTGGTGGTTGCCTTCCCACTGGCTGGCGCGGTTGGCGAACAGTTTGGGCACCAGCACCGCCATGGGCAGCACCGCCATGGTGATCAGGAACAAGATCCAGTTGATGCCCAGCAACAGCACCAGACTGGCGCCGATGATCAACGAATGCAGCAAAAGCGGTGGCACGGCGCGTACCAGCGCTTGTTCCAGGGCGGCGACGTCGGCGCCGAACAGATGGATCAGGTCGCCCTGGGGCCGGGCGGCCACCAGGGGCGGGGGGAATTGCTGCAACTTGTCGTGCAGGCGCCCGCGCAGCCGGTTCATCACCTTCATGCCCAAGACGCCGGCCAGGCGTTCCTGGGCGAAAGTGGCCAAGCTTTGCAGCGCCAGCAAGCCGGCCAGCACCATTACCGCCCAGATCAGCACGTCCTTTTGGCCTTGGGTGATGCCTTCGTCGAAGATGAATTTATAAAGCAGCGGGCTGCCCAGGTAATAGGCGGCTTCCATCAGCAGGGCCATCGCCAGCAGGGCGAAACGGCCACGGAACGTCCAAATCTGGCGCACGCATTCGAAGACGAAGGAAAATGTCACCGCCTGTCACCGTCCAAAATAGATGCGTTTCAACTGTTCGGGCAAGTCGGGGGCCAGGTTCAGCGCCTGCTGGAACTCGGCCTTGCTCAGCATGGCGATGCGGCCGTCGCCGCGGCCGATGACGGTGGCGTTGCGGGTCTCGCCGGTGATCAGCGCCCGTTCACCGAAATATTGCCCCGGGCCCAAGGTCGCGGCGACGCGGTCCTGGCCGTTTTCGGTGACCACCACCTGGGCCTGACCGTCCTGCAGCAGATAGAACATGTCGCCGTCCTCGCCCTGGCGGACAAAAACCTCGCCGTCGGTGAAGCGCCGCGTGGTCATCTTTTCCGCCACCTGGGTCAGCTCGGCGGTGCTGAGGCGGGCGAACAGGTCGACGGCGCGCAACGCCAGGGACAAGTTGACCGTGTCGTTGACCCGCACGTCCGAGACGATGCGGCCGTCCACCATGTTCATGATGCGGTCGGCAAGGCCGATGATGCGGTTGTCGTGGGTGACCATGACCACGGCGCGGCCGTCATATGCTGCGAATTCGCGCAGCATGGTGACGACTTCCAGCCCGGATTTCTGGTCGAGCGCGGCGGTGGGCTCGTCGGCCAGGATCAGCCGGGGGGAATTGACCAAGGCGCGGGCCACCGCCACCCGCTGGCGTTGGCCGCCCGACAGCGCCGCCGGCTTGTGATGGATGCGATGGCCCAGTCCCAGACGTTCCAGCAAAGCGTGGCAGTTGCGTCGCGCCTGATCGGGGGGCGTGTCGGACATGTGGGTGGCCATGATCAGGTTCTGCATGGCGGTCAGCGAATCGAACAGATTATGCATCTGGAAGATGAAGCCGATATCGCGGCGCATCTGGGTCAGTTCGGCGCCGGCCAGGCCGGTCAGGCTTTTGCCCAAGATGTGGATGCGGCCCTGCTGGACGCTGCGCATGGCCCCCATCAGGGTCAACAGCGTGGTTTTTCCCGATCCCGACGGGCCGGTCAGGATGACCAGGCTGCCCGGGTCGATGTCGACGTTCAGGTCGAACAGCACCTGGGCGCGCGACGCGTCGTCGCCGAAATAATGGGACAGTCCTTCGGTGCGGATGACGGGGGTGGCGGTCATGAGAACAAATCCACCGGGTCAGCCTTGCGGATCTTGCCCACCGCCAAAAGCGTGGCGGTCAGCGCCATCGCCAGCACAAGCGCGAAGATGGTGGTCATGTCGGGCACGTTCATGCGCAGCGGAAGTTTCGACGCGTCGGCGGCCAGGGCATAGACACCCCAGGCCAGGAAAGCCGAGGGCACATAGGCGGCCACCGACAGCACCAGGGCGATGAAGCCGACCACGGCGCTGAAGAAGCTTTGCTGATAGCCGATGGCGCGCAGCGTGGCGTATTCCTTGAGGTTGTCGCTGACGATGCCGTGCAGGGCCTGGGAAATGAAGACGATGCCGACGAAAGTGCCGACGATCAGGCCCAGACGGAAAATATAGCCGATGGGCGTGTTGTCGGCGTAATAGGCGATTTCGTTGTCGATGAAGTCCTGTTTCAGGAACACCCGGGCGCGGCCTTCCAGGGCGCGCTCCAGCCGGTCGCGGACGGCATGGGGGGGCTGGCCGTCCTCGACGCGGACCACGCCGACGCCGACGCGGTCCAGCGGGGTCGAGGTCAGCCGGTAATAATTCAGGTCCGAGGTGATCATGGTGCCGTCAATGGTGAACGACGGCCCCAGGTTGAACAGGCCGCTGACCCGGCCCAGGCGCTGCAAGGTGTCGGTGGCGTTCAGCACGGTGATTTCGGTTTCGCCCCGGGCGCGCACGGCGTCGCTGATGGCTTCGAAATCCACCCGCGACTGGCCGTCCATGATCAGCCGGTCAGGCAGGGCCAGTTGTGGGATGGCGGCGTTGATATCGGCGTTCAGGAAGACCGGGGCGTTGGGGGAAAAGGCCAGCAGGAAACAGCTTAGACCGTGGCCGTCCACCGGGCTGGCGATCTGGATGGCGGCGGAATAAAGCGGCGCCACCGACCGCACGCCGGGCACGCCCTGGGCTTCGTAAAGCATGGCGCGGTTCATCCACGGCGGGGAATCGGCCCAGGATTTGAAGGTGGGGCCGGCGATCAGGATGTCGGCGTCAAGGGCGCGCGGAATACCGACCGCGCTGTCGTAAAGCGCGTTCTGAAAGCCCAATTGGGTGAAGATCAACACGATGGCCACGCAGACGCCGACCAGGGCGCCCGACAGCTTGCCGCCGCGATGGACCAACTGGCGAAACGCCAGTTCCGCCGCGATCCGCACCATCACTTGGCGGTCCCGCCCGTGGCAGGGGCCAGCCGCACCACCACTTCGGCCCCCAGGATGGTGGGCAGGGCTGCGTCGGGGGTGACGTCAACCTCGACGATGCGGGCGTCGCGTCCGGTCAGCACGTCGGAAGCCGGCCGCTTTTCGCGGAATACTTCGCGGGCGACGCGCCGCACCTTGCCGGTGACCGGCTGGTCCAGGAAACGCGCCTGGATGGTGGCGGTCATCCCCTCGGTCAGGCGGCCGGCCTGGGCTTCCTCGATCTCGGCCACCACTTCCAGGGCGTCCAGCGACGCCATGCGCAACAGGCCGCTCTGGCCGATCACCTCGCCGGCGCGGCTTTGCACCGACAAGACGACCCCGTCCGTGGGCGCGCGGATGACCAGATGCTCGGCCTGGGCGCGGGCGCGTTCCATGGCGGCGCGTTCCACCTCGACGCGGGCCAGGGCGACGCGGTCGTCGACGCCGCGGGTCTCGGTCTGCGCCTTCAGCACGTTGGCGGCCTGGGCCACTTCGTTTTCCGCCGTCTTGCGGTCGGCGGCCAGGGAATCCAGCGCCTGCTGCGACACATGGCCGTCGGCGAACAGGGCCTGACGGCGTTTCCATTCGCGTTCCAGCATGTCGCGGCGGGCTTCCTTGGCGGCCAGGACGTTGCGCTGGGCGGCGATGTCCGACCGTTTGGCCCCGGCGACGGTCTGTTCGCGCTGCACCATGGTCAGGGTCAGGCTGCGTTCGGCCATCTGCAGTTCGGCCTGGCGGATGTCATGGCCGTCCAGGATGGCCAGAACCTGCCCGGCCTTGACCTGTTCTCCCTGGTCCACCAGCAGTTTCTGGACGACGCCGCCTTCCGACGGGCCGTAAACCGCACGCACCCGTTCGACCGGTTCGATGCGGCCGCGGGCGACGATGGATTGATGGGGGGCGGATTGGGCCGGCGGCGCAGAATGGCTGCCGCCAAAAATCAGATAGGCCAGTCCCAGGACGGCCAGCGCCGCCCCACCAATGACGACCCGGAAACCCCATCCGGATCGTGACGCAAATACCAGCATCCCCCAATTCTCCCCCGGAGCACCCCCGTCTCCATTAGGAGACAGCTTGACGTCTCTTCGGTGCTTCGGCAAGGCACCTGAACGACTAGGTGAGGGATTTAGGACATTATCCAAGGCATGATCAGCAGCCAGGCCGAGGTGGCGGCCATCATGGTGCCGAAGGCGCGGCGAAGCGTGCGTTCCGGCCAGCGGTGGGCCAGGGCGACGCCGGCCGCCACGGTGGCCAGCCCACCGACCGCCAAGGCCAGCCCCATGGACCAGTCCACCCGCTGGTTCTGGGCATAGGTGGCCAAGGCGAAAACCGAGGACGGCGCCACCAGGGCCAGCCCATAGCTTTGCGCTTCGCGTTGCGTCAGCCCGAACCAGCCGGTCAGCAAGGGGGCGGCCACCAAACCGCCGCCGATCCCCAGCAGGCCCATGGACGAGCCGCCGACCAGTCCGACCAGCGGCAGCAGGCGCCGGTCGCGCGGTGCGGCCTGTGTCGTGTGGCCGGCTTTCCAACCCAGCATGCGCCACCCGACATAAAGCAGGAACAAGGCGAACAGGGCGCGCAGCATGTCCTGGTCCAGGCTGTTGGCGAAATGGGCGGTGGCCCAGGTGGTGGACGACCCGACCAGCGCCACTCCGCCCGCCAGCGTGATGTTCACCGGGTTGTGACGGGCATAGCGCCACCAGGCGATCAAAAGGTTCGGCACCATCATCACCAGGGCGGTGCCTTGGGCGGTCGCCTGGTCGAAGCCAAAGCCCAGGATCAGCACCGGTATGGCGACGATGCCGCCCCCGATGCCGAACAGGCCGCCGCAAAATCCCAGGGCGGCGCCCAGGGGGATGGTCAACAACAGGCCGGGCAACAAAGACGCGAACATGACGAACCTCGACAACGGGGGCGGGGTCAGCATATTGATGTCGCCATGCGGAACAATGTTGTCCGTATTCATTAACTATTGCGCTGAAGGTAATAATGTCGGGCAGTGACGATTTGGCTTTTTTCGTCATCGTGGCGCAGCAGCCCAGTCTGGCGGCGGCGGCGGACCATCTGGGGCTGTCGGCTCCGGCGGTCAGCCGGCGGCTTGCGGCGCTGGAAAGTCGGCTGGGGGTGCGACTGATGAACCGCACCACCCGGCGCCTCAGCCTGACCCCGGAAGGCCGCCGCTATCTCGAGGAAGGCGGGCGTATCCTGGCCGATCTGGGGCAGTTGGAACAGGGGCTGGCACAAGCCCGGCAGGTGCCGCGTGGCCTGTTGCGCATCGGCGCCGGCTTCGGATTCGGGCGCCGTCATCTGGGACCCGCCGTGGCCGACTTCGTCGCCTTGCATCCGACGGTGGATGTCAGCCTGCATCTGTCCGATCGCCCCTTGGACATGGTGGCGGAAGGGATCGACATCGGTATCCGCTTTGGTCTGGGGGGCGATTCGGGGCTGATGGCCCGCAAGATCGCCAGCAACCGCCGCCTGCTGTGCGCGGCGCCGTCCTATCTGGAAAGGCGCGGCATGCCGCAAAGCCCCAAGGATCTGTCCCACCACGACTGCATCTTCATCCGCGAGAACGACCAGATCAACAATACCTGGAAGCTGGTGGACGGCACCAGCCAGGTCAGCGTCAAGGTGGCCGGCCGGGTGGCGTCGAACCATGGCGAGGTGGCGGTGGATTGGGCGCTGAACGGATTGGGCATATTGCTGCGTTCGGAATGGGACATCGCCCCTTATCTGCGCAGCGGCGCGCTGGTCCGGGTGCTGCCGGGCTGTTCGGGGGCGGCCGCCGACATTCACGCCATCTTCCTGGAACGCCATCTGCTGTCGGCCAAGGTCAGCTTTTTCCTGGATTTCCTGACCGAACGCTTCGCCGGCTACCGTCGAGACGGCGGCTGGTGACGCTCTTTGTGCCCCTCGCCGGGGGCAATCCATTGGATTGCTTGGCCGAGGCCTCAAGGGGCGCTGATCGCAGCATGCTCTAAAGCTGATATTGCAAAATTAAAGTTGACTTTAGATGTCGGTGGCGGCTTTATGCGGTCAAAAGGAACGGGTATGGCCGCCAAGGACAAACTTTACAGCGGGACGGAGCTGGCGCACGAATTCGCGCTGACCCCTCAGGCGCTTCGGTTCTACGAAGAAAAGGGCCTGCTGCAGCCGGCCCGGTCCGGTCGCACGCGGGTTTACACCTATCGGGACCGGGCGCGGCTGTTGTTGATCCAGCGCCTGCGCCGTTTGGGGTTTTCGCTGGAAGACTGCGTCCAATACCTGTCCATGTACGGATCGGTGGGCGGCGGGCAATACCAGCTGGGTCTGGAAAAGATCGAACGCCGGGTCGAGGAACTGCTGAAGCTGCGGGGCGAGATCGACCAGACCATCGATGAATTGAAAAGCCTGGAACAGGAAGCCAGGCAGAAATTGGCGGCTGCCGGCAAATCGGGGTCGTCGAAGGGCCAAAAACATTCGAAAGGCACGGAGGAACCAGCATGAAAGTCCTCGTCGCGGTCAAGCGCGTCATTGATTACAACGTGAAGATCCGGGTGAAGTCGGACCACACGGGTGTTGAAACCGCCAACGTGAAGTTTTCCATGAACCCGTTCGACGAGATCGCG
>Ga0209958_1001093_pt1 | contig 25592 bp, 26 predicted proteins | sample ThiBio_inoc_plan_FD_183942 | JGI IMG/M metagenome (GOLD analysis project Ga0209958, IMG submission 183942) | Wastewater bioreactor microbial communities from Cape Town, South Africa - Thiocy_inoc_plan (SPAdes) | ecosystem: Engineered > Bioremediation > Thiocyanate > Unclassified | place: South... | reverse complement strand
ATTGGCAAAGTTAAATGCGGAAGTGATTGTTTTAGCTCACAGCATTATAGCTTTGACAGCTGTGGCAGAGGATGTGATTGCGACGATTGATCAAGGTTCGTTTCAAGTGATCTATTTAGGTCGAGGTTCAGAGATATTTGGGCTCGGATTATCAGAAGCATTCAAGACAATTGATCGAATCAACTATGCAAAAGAATTGATCAAAGATTTCACAAAAATCAAAGCGCACCTTGAAGAAGAAATTTAGGAGAAGGTTATGACAACTTTATACGATTACGGCACAGAATTGGCCGAAACAGTTGAACGTGTGCAAGACCTTATTTCTGAGGGCGTAGATCCAAACGATGAAAGCGTTCAAGAGCTTCTGGAAAAAATGGTTGCACAGGAAGAAGATTGGGAAAACAAGGCAATCAATGTGGGTAAATTTCTGAATCAACTTTTGCTTGATGAAAAGCAAGTAGAGACAGAAATCGAACGCCTAACCAAAAAGAAAAAGTGCCTTTCAAATGCATTCACAAGTCTGCATGACCTGTTGCTGTGGCAGATGAAAGAGTTTGGCAAAGATGAAATCAAGAACCCTCTTTTAACAATCAAGGTTCGTGAAAGTCCATTATCGGTGGTTATAAAGAATGAAGATGCAGTACCTGCTCAATTTAAGTCTGAAAAGACCACGATCACCGTAAATAAGAACGCAATCAAGCTGGCATACAAAGAAGGCGCAGCAATCGAAGGTGTTGAGTTTGTTCGCACTAAGAAACTAACTATTAAATAAGGTGAATCCAGATGAACGCACTAACTAAAGAACAGTTCTCTTTCACTAAAGCAGAACGTAAAAAAGCAAAATTAAAGCTCAATCTAAATGGTGCCAGTGGCTCAGGCAAGACCTACTCTGCCCTTGTATTGGCTTCAAGCCTCGGCAAAAAAATTGCAGTTATTGACACAGAAAATGAGTCAGCATCTTTATATGCCAATGAGTTTAGCTTCGATACTTTGCCACTCAAACCGCCTTACAGCCCTGAACGCTTTGCTGGCGCAATTCATGCAGCATATAACATGGGCTATGAAGTACTTGTAATTGATAGTGCAAGTCATGAGTGGATTGGTACAGGTGGATGCTTGGAAATCAATGATCAGACTGCTGCAAATAAGTTCCGTGGTAATACGTGGTCAGCATGGTCCGAGACTACCCCACGTCATCGCAAGTTTATTGATGCAATCTTGCAAACAGATATGCACATCATCTCTACAACCCGAGCCAAAACTGAAACGGTTCAGGGTGAAAACAAGAAGATCATGAAACTAGGCATGAAGGCTGAGCAGCGTGATGGCTATGAATATGAGCTTACTGTGGCACTGGATGTTGTACATGAAAGTCATGTTGTGCTGCCAACTAAAGACCGCACAAAACTTTTTAATCCAGCTGGAGAAGTAATCACTAAAGAAACAGGTGAAAAGCTAATTGCTTGGTTGAATGATGGACGTAGTCAAGAAGAAGCTTTGCAAGCTGCATTTGTTGAAGCATTGAAGCGAATTGAATCAACTACTGATATTGCAGAACTTGGAATTATTTATTCTCAGTTCAAAGGTACTGATTGTGAGGCTGAAATCATCAGCGCCTGTGGTAGTAGAAAACAGTCATTAGCAAGTACACATGGCAATGCGTGAAGGTGGCAGCATGAATATTGAAAAAGAACGAGAGGCTTTTGAACAGCACTTAACTGATACTGGTCTTGTTGAATTTTCCGGCTATGGCTTTGAGGTTGATGAATGTGATGAATATACACATGAACCTACAAACGTTGCATGGGGCACATGGCAAATTGGTATGAATAGAGCCCAAGCACACGAAGCCAAAAAGCTTGAAGGCTGCGTGGTGGTGCCTGTTGAGCCGACTGAAGCACAATGGGGTGGATTGGCTCGTGTACTTGGTCGATACATGCAAAATAAAGATAGATATTGCCCTAAATCCCTTAAACGTCATTTGGATATGTTCGCAGATGAAATTCCAGATTGGCTAAACAAAGAAGTTCCAAATTGGGAATCAGAGCATGCGTTTGCAACTGCTGATTTACCAGTATTCATTTATAAGGCAATGGTAGAAGCAGCAAGGGGCGGAAAATGAATATAGAAAATACTTTTAAAGCAAATGCTAAACAAAGCCTATTAACTAAGATTGTTGAATTGCAGTCACAGGTAGCTAATGGCTGGGGTGAGTGCATCATTCCTGAATCATCATTAGATTACAGCATTAAAACTATCCGCACGCTTCTTGAGGAATATGTTCGGTTGGGATTGTTTTCTCAAGAGGAAATGGACGAGTTTTGGATATTCGTGAACCAATCTCGCCGCATACTTCGAACTCGACATGCTGCTGAAAAGCTTGCACAAGAAGTTGAGAAAAACAAAAACAATATCTCGGAAAGCTTAAAATCTGCTTCTCAAGATGTTATCAATCTTGTTTCACAATTTCGCTATCCAACTGAAAAGTTGTTAAAGGTTAAAGATAAAGAAGCAAAAGCGGATGCGGAGGGGTGAAGATGGTGCTCACAATTAATCAGACTTGTAAACTCCTAGAGATTGGTCGAACTACTGTATATAGAATGTTTGATCGTGGCGAACTTGAAAAAGTTTCACTGGGACCGCGCTCAGTTCGAGTGAAATTGCCAGATGACCTTTCAAAAGTTTATGCAGATCAAATAAAAGCCCTTATCAGTTAAGGGCTTTTGCTTTAAGGTCATCTAGATAATCAGACCACGCTTGCATCATTGCTTTTCGTTCATCCAAATATTTAGTCCTATTGTATGCCCTTCCATGCATGTCTTTAACCTGATGCCCTAGTTGTTGCTCAATTCTCTCAATTGGGAATTTCAACACTTCATCTAATAATGTACGAGCCGTTGCTCGAAAGCCATGCCCAGTGGTTTCTCCATTATCCCAACCTAGATTCTTCAAAGCTTTATTGATTGAGCTATCAGACAATAATCGGGTTTTACCCCAATAGTTTGCAAAACAGTATTCATTGTTCCCTGTAATCATTTTTAATTCTTCAAACATTGCTTTGACTTGAGTGGATAGTGGTACTACCAATTGAGTACCTAAAGCATTTTCTGTTTTTGAAGGTGTATATGACCAAGTACCTTTATCTAAATCGATATCAGACCATTTAGCATGACGTAATTCACCCGGTCTGATAAAAACATGAGGCATAATTTTAAGGGCATAACACATTACGATTGAGCCGCGCTTTGTGTAGCCATCAATTGCTACTAACAATTCTCCAAGTAATTCAGGATCAGTTACTGCTGCATGGTGTTTCTTTTTATGTTGTTGTAGTAGCCCTTGAATATCTAAAGCCACGTTTCTATTGCACAGTCCTAAAACCAATCCATATTTAAATACTTGCCCAGCCTTAGAGCGCATACGTCTTGCTGTTTCAGACTTCCCTTGCTTGTCATATATTTGGCAAACATCTAATAGCTGGCGTGCAGTAATTTCATGGATTGGTTTCTTACCAATTGCGTCAAAAAGATACTGATAAACAAAGCTGTTTCTTCTAACAGTGGCCTCTGCGAGCTTTTCAGTTTTCATAAACTCGCGTGCAACTGCTTCAAACGTATTGTTTATGGCAAAACGGGCCTGTTCTTCCACTTCTTTCTTATGAGAAAATGGATCAATACCTTGAGACAATAGCTCTCGATATTCTTCACGATATTTTCTAGCTTCAGCCAAAGACATAGTTGGATAAATACCAATACCGATTGTTGTTCTTTTTTTTGATATGGGTTTGAAGTAGTCAAAGCGCCAATAAGTCCCCCCCTTCTTATCTAAAAGTAGAAACAGGCCTCCACCATCAGATAGCTTTAATAACTTATCTGGTGCTTTTTTATGTTTGGCTATTTCTGATTTAATTCTGCTATCAGTAAGGCTTACAACGGTTCTGGCCATAGTTAGTAGTACAAATTTAGAGGTTCTTGAGGTGTACTGCTAAATATACCACTAAATAGATGGAATATAGAGGTACATAGTGGAACATCAGGGAACAAAGTAATTTTAAGAAAGTTGGTATTTATATGGTTTTGAGGTTATTGTGAAACGTTATGGATTATAAATTTGGTGCGCTCAGCGGGACTCGAACCCACGCCACAGGCTTCGGAGACCTGTACTCTATCCAGTTGAGCTATGAGCGCATGCGAGCCACATCATAGGCAAAAAAAGCATATTGGTAAATACATAGCCTTAAACAAAAATGTTTATTGTCTATTAAATCAACGATTTTGGTCTTGTAGAATTATCTAATTACTTTTAAACAGTTTAATTTAACAAAAACCGATCTCCTCACCCTTGAATCAAGCCCAACAGACAACGTTCTGTTTTTAACACGCCATAAACCTATTTTTCTACTTGGTTTATTTTTTCATATCGCTCAAAATACCCGTTCTATTTAACAACGTGAGACGTTTATGACTGATGCTTTGGTGTTGAGCGGTTTGTCCAAAACTTATCGTAATGGTTTTCAGGCGTTAAAAGGGATTGACCTTACCGTACCTGAAGGTGAATTCTATGCATTATTAGGACCTAATGGTGCAGGAAAATCGACAACGATTGGTATTATCAGCTCTTTAACCAAAAAAACATCTGGTTCTGTTGAGATTTTTGGGCACAACTTAGATACCCATCCCTCTCATGCAAAACAATGTCTTGGTGTTGTTCCTCAAGAATTTAACTTTGGGCAATTTGAAAAAACTTTCGATATTTTAGTGACTCAAGCAGGTTATTACGGCATTCCGAAAAAACTGGCTGAACAACGTGCTGAACATTATTTAGAAAAGCTCGGCTTGTGGGAAAAACGCAATATTCAATCGCGTATGCTCTCTGGTGGTATGAAACGCCGTTTGATGATTGCACGTGCGATGATGCATGAACCTAAACTGCTGATCCTTGATGAACCGACTGCTGGCGTTGATATTGAGTTACGTCGTTCGATGTGGGACTTCCTCACCGAAATGAATGAAAATGGCACTTCGATTATTCTTACTACACACTATTTAGAAGAAGCAGAAATGCTGTGTCGTCGTATTGCAATCATTGACCGTGGTGTGATTAAAGAAGATACCTCGATGAAAGGCTTCCTTAATCAACTCAATGAAGAATCGTTCATTTTTGATTTAGCTGAGCCGATCAATGGATTTGATCTCAACATTATTGGTTTTAAATTCAATTTGATTGATCCCGTCACCTTAGAAGTGACTATGGATAAAGCACATAGCATGAATGATCTGTTCTTGCTGTTACAGTCACAGAATATCCAAGTCAGCAGTATGCGGAATAAATCGAATCGCTTAGAAGAATTGTTCGTGAAAATGGTCGAGAAAAATCTTGCAGGAGCGGATCAATGAATTTCAGTCAATTACAAACCGCGCTCTGGACTTTAGTGGTTAAAGAAATTCGTCGCTTTATGCGAATTTGGCCACAAACCCTACTTCCACCAGCAATCACCATGAGTTTGTACTTTGTGATTTTTGGCAACTTGGTCGGCTCACGTATTGGTGAAATGGGCGGCTTTAGCTATATGCAGTTTATTGTGCCTGGCTTGATTATGATGGCTGTGATCACCAACAGCTACGCTAACGTTTCTTCAAGTTTCTTTAGTGCCAAATTCCAGAAAAGTATTGAAGAACTGATTATGAGCCCAGTACCCTTACACTTAATCCTATGGGGTTATGTGATCGGTGGTGTTAGCCGTGGTGTATTGGTCGGTTTAATTGTCACGATAATGAGTCTATTCTTTACGCACTTAGAAATTTATAATGTATTTGTGACGATATATACCGTCATCATTACTTCATTATTATTTTCATTGGGCGGTTTCATCAATGCGGTCTATGCCAAGTCCTTCGATGATATTTCAATTATCCCGACTTTCGTATTGACACCACTCACCTATTTAGGTGGTGTGTTCTATGCCATTAGTGCACTCAGCCCATTTTGGCAAAACGTCTCTTTAGTTAATCCAATTGTATATATGGTCAATGCATTCCGTTACGGTATCTTGGGTCATAGCGATGTCAATGTATCCTTCTCTTTAGGCATTGTGACGCTATGCTGTGTTGTCCTCTATGCAATTGCCTATCATTTATTAGCTCGTGGTTCAGGAATGCGTGAATGAGTGTTGAACATTCTTTATTGGGTAAAGACACCCAATACCCAACTCAATATCAACCCGATGTTTTATTTCCGATTGCTCGAGCCGAGTCTCGTCAACAGTATTTGCATGTTGACGGAATTACGCAGGGTAAAGACTGGTGGCATGTATTTGAAATTTCATGGCTGAACAGCTTCGGTTTACCACAAGTCGCGATTGGTCGTTTGACTCTACCAGCTCATTCACCCAATTTAATTGAATCAAAGTCGCTTAAACTTTATTTCAACAGCATGAACTTCACCCAATTTGAGTCTCAGCAAGCCTTTATTGAAACCGTTGAAGGTGATTTATCCAATGCTGCGGGTGCTAAAGTCGAGCTGGAACTGTTTCAAGTTGATGATTTAGCGATTTCTAAACCTCAAGGGATCTGTATTGACGATCTCATTCCTGAGCGTTTATCAGAACATCCTGATTCAACTTTGTTGCAGTTAGATACAAGCGCTGAAGATGAGGTTGAAATCGAGCTGTATTCACATTTATTGAGAAGCAACTGTCCAGTGACGGGTCAGCCGGACTGGGGCACTGTTTTTATTCGTTTGCAAGGTAAAAAGCCTTGTTATCGCAGCATTTTAGCTTATATTATCTCGTACCGTCAGCATAATGGTTTCCATGAACAATGTGTTGAGCAAATATTTGCGGATATTTGGCAACTGTTAAAGCCAGAAAAGCTGATGGTCTATGCAACCTATACTCGCCGCGGGGGCTTGGATATTAACCCATGTCGAGTATCAGATTTGTCATGGATGCCCGAGCCAATTCGCTTGGCACGACAATAAAACGAATAAATTTGATATAGAGGACGTTCTTCAATGACCAGTTATTTCGGGATTCTTCCGTCAGCAAGTTTGAGTCAGGACATTCAACTTGCACAAGCCAACCGTGACAGTAAAGAGCCTCAATACCCTTTACGTGACAAAATTTCTCTACAGCTAACTGATGAGTTAATTGACACTATGTTGGTTCACTTGGTTCAACAATTTCCACCAAGTGACAAACGTGATACGACTGAAGGTCTTGCAATTAAAATTCGCGGCATTGTTGAAACTTTGATGAAGCAGCTATTAGGTAAAGCATCTAATGAACAAGTGCTTGAATCATTAGCATTCATGGAAAAGAGCTTATTCATTGATAATGAAGGTAAACAACGTATCGGTACGGTATTACCAGATAGCCTTGTCAACGACATGAAAAAAAGCTTTGCAGAAGTGGCTGCTGGAAACGGTAAAGAACAACGTGATGCTTTAACGCAGCAGTTTAAAAAGTTTGCAGACGCTTTGATCCATCACTTTATGACTGAATTCAACAAAACCCTTGGTCTGGGTATGGTGAAACGTGGCGTTGCCAGCGTTGCGACCAGTGGTGTAGAAACTGCTGTACATATCGTGATTAAGAAACTCATTCCGAGCTTAAGCCAAGTAGAACTTGAAGTCTTTACCAAGCACTTCGACCAACTTTTGGTACAAAAATAAGTTTAGAATGATAAGAAAGCGACGATTGCCAAATCGTCGCTTTTTTTATGCCAAATTAATCGCTTATAAATGTCACAATTTCTAAATTTGCATTGTCTAAATCAGCGTTTATGTTAGCATTCGCGAAGCGTTGATTTACTTGATTTAGAATCGCATGTCTCCAAGCCCGCAATACAAATTTTTACGTCAAGCACCTCGTGATGGCTTGAGTACTGCCAATCAGCCTTCTCGTTGGCAACAACTACATATCGACCCATGGCTATGCCTGTTTCTGATTCTCAATGCCTTACTTGGACTGACTGTTTTATATAGCGCATCAGCCCAAGATGTCGGACTGGTCAGTAAACAAGCTATGAGCTTTGGTATTGGCTTTGTGGTCATGTTTAGCTTGGCTCAGATTCCTCCCAAAGTGTATCAGGCATTTTCCCCTTACTTTTATGTGTTCGGGGTGTTGTCATTGCTTGCCGTGGTTGTTTTTGGTGAAGTTCGTATGGGAGCGCAACGCTGGATTGACATTCCAGGCTTTGGTAGCGTACAACCCAGCGAATTTATGAAAATCGGCATGCCAATGATGGTGGCTTGGTTCTTGTCACGTAAAGCCCTACCTCCAAGCTTCTCACAAGTCATTCTGTCTTTATTGTTGATTGTTGTTCCTTTTCTACTGATTGCAGAACAACCCGACTTAGGTACTTCTTTATTGGTGCTTGCCAGCGGGATTTTCGTCCTGTTCCTCAGTGGCTTATCATGGAAATTGATTGCAGGTGCAGCGGGCATTGCAGGGATTATTATTCCGATTGCTTGGGAATTTTTACTGCATGATTATCAACGTCAACGCGTTCTGACTTTATTTAACCCAGAAGCCGATGCACTCGGAACGGGTTGGAATATTATTCAATCTAAAACAGCGATTGGTTCTGGTGGCTTTTCAGGTAAAGGTTTCTTGGAAGGAACGCAATCCCACCTGCACTTTTTACCGGAAGGTCATACTGACTTTATTATTGCTGCCTATTCAGAAGAATTTGGCTTGATTGGCGTCACCCTGCTGATTCTTCTCTATTGTGCAATCATTTTTAGAACATTCCAGATTGGCTTACAAAGCTTCCATAACTATGGTCGTTTGGTTGCTGGTGCCTTTGGTTTGTCATTTTTTGTTTATGTATTTGTAAATGCAGGCATGGTCAGTGGTATTTTACCTGTAGTAGGTGTGCCTTTGCCGTTCATGAGTTATGGCGGAACTGCAATTATTACTCTTATGTCAACTTTTGGACTGGTTATGTCTATTCATACACATCGATAATGAGGAATTTTATAAACTTATGTTTCTTCCTACTTTGAATAAAACTTTTAAATTTTTAACTTTAAGCGCTGGTTTATTCTTGAGCAGTAATTGGGCACAAGCCAATGAATTTTACACTCATCCCAATTACCCTGCATTCAAACAAAAAGCAATGACAACCTATGGGTTAAGTGGCGAACAGATTGATGCAGCCATGAGCGGTGCACGTAATTTACCCAACATTTTAAACATCATGACTCGCCCGGGTGAAAGTAAACCCTGGTATGAATACCGCTCCATGTTTTTAGTTGAAGGTACGATTCAACGAGGTGTTCGTTTTAAAAACCAGTATGAAGATGTGCTTAATCGCGCAGAACAGCAGTACGGTGTGCCTAAATCGGTAATCCTCGGCATTTTAGGGGTAGAGACGGGTTATGGTGCCAATAAAGGCTCTTTCATCACCAGAGATGCCTTAGCCACGCTTGCCTTTGGTTACCCACGTCGTGCTGATTATTTTAGTGACGAACTCGCTGCTTTGATTTCTTGGACATATAAAGAAGGTTATCCAACCAACAGTATTGTGGGTTCTTATGCTGGTGCGATTGGTTACCCACAGTTTATGCCAAGTAATATTCAAAAATTAGGTGTGGATTACGACGGCAATGGTCATATTGATTTAAGAAACTCTGCTGCGGATGCGATTGGTTCAATTGCAAACTATTTAGCTCAGCACGGATGGGAACGTGATCGTCCAATTGGCTTCCCTGCTCGTTACTCAGGTAACAATCCAGATAGCGTGATTGCCAAAGATTTAACCCAGCCAACCCCTTATGGTGAATTGAAAAGATTAGGAATTGCACCACTTGACCCTTTGGTAAAAATTGACGACCTTGATTTAGTCAATGTTATTCAATTACAAGACCAATTTGGTCCAATTTACTATATTACTTATCCAAATTTCCAAGTGATTACCACCTACAATAGAAGCAGAATGTATGCCACTGCAGTGTGGTTATTGGGCACAGAAGCAGCTAGCCGATAGGCTAGCTTTTTTACAACATTATGAAAAGTCAATAAATTTTTTATTTAAAAAGCACATATATTCAGCAAAATTCATAAATTGTTACAATATTGATTATTTTATAACCAGAAACTGTAAGTTTTTGCCCTTTTTGTAACTATTTATCGTTAAAGACTAGACACACTTCGTAAGCGATGAATATTATCGCCGCAAGATAAAGTAATTGCAAAAGTGAATAATTAGACATGTGCACTATATTTCAAGGTGTTTTTATTGAAATAGAAAAGCATGTTCTCTAGGAGTTTATACAATGCAGTTTTCGCTAAAATATATTCTAGCGCTGACGGCAGGCTTAAGTTTAAGCCCGTTACATGCTGAAATGGTACAGTCTTCATCATTATCAAATGACGTGGAAGGTTCTAATTTGGCTGCCCGCGTTCTAAGCAAAGATTCTCAAAATTTTAATTCTCGTTTCTCAAACGTTAATAGTCTTTCAATCACTGAGAGTTCAGGTGACAAAGTTCGTCGCCAAACGATTGCTGCTAAGATCGATATCCCTGAAGAAGAGCCTTCAGTGATTGAAAAACTGAATACTGTTGCTTCGAACACCGTTCGTAAATTCAGCCAAAGTGGCGTTGCCTCATGGTATGGTCGCCAATTCCATGGTCGTAAAACAGCAAGCGGTGAAACATTCGATATGAATGCAATGACTGCTGCACACCGTAGCCTGCCTTTGAACTGTTATATCCGTGTAACAAACAAAGACAATGGTAAAAGTGTTGTTGTAAAAGTTAACGATCGTGGTCCATTCCATGGTAACCGTGTATTAGACTTATCTTATGGTGCTGCAAAGCAACTGGGTATGTCGAGCGCAGGTACAGGTAATGTGAGCATTGAACGTGTTGATGGTCCTAATTCTTAATCATTTAAGACCACAACTCAAAAGCCGCTTATGCGGCTTTTTTATTTTTATCTATAACCTTTGTTAATGCTTTACGGCCCATCCAATTCTTCGGTATATTGAATAAATAAAAATGAATACTGCAAGGAGCGCGCTGTGAAATCAATCGATGAATGGTTTGATGAATATAGTGACAGTCACCAAAACCAAACCAACAAAAAAATCCATTGGGTCTGTGTCCCTGCCATTCTATTTTCGATCATTGGTATTCTGGCGCACTTTAGCACCCTGCTCACCGCATTATTGCTGGTTTTAACTTTAGTCTTTTATACCCGTTTGGACATCGTACTTGCGATTGCTATGGCGGCTTTGTTAGCAGTGATGGCATGGCTAATTGTGATTTTACCTGTCGGTGTAGGATTCTATATTGGCGTATTTGTGATTGCATGGATCGGGCAATTTTACGGGCACAAAGTTGAAGGTAAGAAGCCTTCATTCTTTAAAGACTTGCAATTCCTTCTGATTGGCCCTGTATGGTGTATGGACGCTTATTTAGCTAAAGTCCTACCTAAATGGAAACTTCGTCAAAAATCAGCGATTACAAGCTAATTTAGCGCATATCTTGCAACTCACCGACTAGGGAAGAAGGTTATTGATACATTCTTCCCTGATATTTCAGCCAACCATCAACATGTTTGCCACGTGGATCATGATGAGTCCAGTGAACAACCCCACCTTTTTGACTGTATTCATATTCACCAAAAAACTCAACTGTATCGCCTTTTTTCAGCCCTTCGATTCTTGGCGCTAAATCAATGTTGTGTGCGATCAAGACCGTTAAACCATTCTCCAGTTTAAGAATCATTTTCTGATGTCTTGAACCTTCATTGTCATCTGGCAAAATCGCTTTCACAACACCCTGTGCTTGAACTTGCACATTACTTCGTTGCTGCTGATAAGCTTGCATGATCTTATTTTGATCATCGACCGCTACAGCATTACTCGTATCTGGTATAGAGGAATGACTGGTATTTTGTTTTTGCTTAAAATCAAGACCAAAATAAGCTGCTACCAAAACAACAAGAGCAACCAGAATCAGATTATTTTTTTGAGTTTTCATAGTGACCTGTTATCAAATACAACATAGCAAAATGCCAATCGATTCGATTGGCATTTTGATCATACAACGTCTCTAGCACTTAGAACAAACGATTCATACCATTCAAAGCTGCAACGCGATAGGCTTCAGCCATGGTTGGGTAGTTGAATGTCGTTTCTACGAAATACTTCAAGGTATTGTTTGGACTGTGCATCACCACCTGCCCAATGTGAATAATCTCTGCTGCATTGTTACCAAAGCAGTGAATACCCAAAACTTCCAAAGTATCCCGATTGAACAAAATCTTTAATTCACCAACCGTATCACCAGTAATCTGTGCGCGAGCCAAATGACGGAAGGAAGCTTGCCCTACTTCGTAAGGTACTTTTTCTTCAGTCAGTTCCTGCTCAGTCTTACCAATTGAAGAAATTTCTGGAATGGTATAAATGCCCGTTGGTACATCACGGATTGGCTTCACATTCTTTTCGCCGACCATGTTCGCGCCCGCGCAACGACCTTGGTCATACGCCGCCGACGCTAAAGATGGCCAACCAATCACATCACCCGCCGCATAGATATTTTCAGCTTCAGTTTGATACTGGTCATTCACCATCAATTGACCACGGCCATTCGGCACTAAACCTACATTTTCCAAGCCTAAACCATCAGTATTACCTGAACGGCCATTACACCATAAGATCGCATCCGCTTTGATCTTTTTGCCGCTGAGTAAATGTAGAACCACGTGATCATCAAAGGTTTCTAAACGATCAATTTGCTCGTTGTGGCGAATCAATACGCCTTGTTCACGCAAGTGATATGACAATGCGTCGGCAATTTCATCATCTAGGTAGCTTAAAAGCTTTTGCTGGGTGTTGATTAAATCAACTTTATGATCGAGTCCGATGAAAATAGAAGCGTATTCACAACCAATTACGCCTGCACCATAAATGATGATTTTTTGGATTGAATAATCGAGATCAAGAATCTTGTCTGAATCAAATACGCGCGGATGATTAAAGTCTAAACCTTGTGGCTGATATGGACGACTACCCGTTGCAATCACAATTTGCTTGCAAATAATCGTATCTTTAATACCATCCTGACCAAAAATCAGTACCGTGTTTTTATCTTGGATATAGGCACGACCATGAAAAACTTCAATTTTATTGCGGTCATAAAAACGTGTATGCGTATCAACTTGCTGTTGAATTACTTTATGCGCATTCCGCAACACCTGTTTCATGGTGAATTGTTTCCACTCACCGACTTTTTGAAACATTGGATCACGTTGATAACGAATAATACTTGAAACTGTTTGACGCAATGCTTTACTTGGAATTGTTCCTACATGTGCACAGTTACCACCGAGTTGATCACGAACATCAACGATTGCAACACGTTTACCTGCTTTTGCAAGCTTCATTGCCGCGCCTTCGCCAGCTGGGCCAGAACCGAGAATTACTGCATCATACTTAACAATATTCCCACCAACGACCTCTTTCTTACGTGGCATTCAAAGCTCCTTTGTTTCTAACCGTTTTTGCTTTATATATGATAACCAATATGCAGCCAGATGATGTATTTCACAACTATATATTTTTATATATTTACATTTTCAAAATGAATACCACTTTTCATGCTTTATTCCAGTAAATTTGACTATAATAACGGGATATCTCAAGTCAAAGGCTGTAGAAATTATATGTCTGAACACCGTAAACCTGAACAGGGTATAAAACTTCGTGGCGCGGAAAAAGTCGCGAGAATTCCTGTAAAAGTTATCCCTACGGTTGAAGTACCTCGCAAACCTGACTGGATTCGAGTCAAGATGACCGCTCCAGAAGAAGTTCAGCGTATCAAAACAACCTTGCGCTCGCAAAAACTGCATACCGTATGTGAAGAAGCTGCTTGTCCTAACCTACCTGAATGTTTTGGTGGTGGTACAGCAACCTTTATGATCATGGGTGATATCTGTACACGCCGCTGCCCTTTCTGTGACGTAGCACATGGTCGTCCAAATGCTTTAGATCCAGATGAACCACGCCATATGGCAGAGACGATTTCCAATCTCGGCCTCAAATATGCGGTGATTACCTCGGTTGACCGTGATGACCTTTTGGATGGCGGTGCTCAACACTTTGTTGATTGTATCAAAGAAGCACGTGCATTAAGCCCTAAAACTTTATTGGAAATTCTGGTTCCTGACTTCCGTGGTCGTATGGATATTGCCTTACGCATCATGACTGAATGTCCACCAGATGTGTTCAACCACAACATTGAAACTGTGCCGCGTTTGTATAAAGCGATGCGTCCAGGTTCTGATTATCAGCACTCTTTAACCCTGTTAAAAATGTTTAAAGAATACTGCCCTGATGTACCAACAAAATGTGGTTTGATGGTCGGTATCGGTGAAACAGAAGAAGAAGTGATCGCCCTGCTTGATGATCTTAGAGCACATGATGTTGACTACATTACCATTGGTCAATATCTACAGCCGTCTAAGCAACATGCACCAATCGATCGCTTTGTCACACCAGAAGAGTTTGAACGCTATGCTGAGCATGGTCGTAAACTTGGTTTTAGAAATATCTGGTCTGCACCAATGGTTCGCTCAAGCTATTTTGCTGATCGCCAATACCATGGTGAACCTGTTCCAGCGGTACGCCGTAAAGTCGATCCTGCCAAAAAAATTGCAGTTCAGGCGATTGAGGCTTAGTCTTTAGGTGATAGGCGTACTTCGGTGCGCCTCCTTCATTAAAACCGTAACAATGCAATTAAAATGATCACTCAACTCTAAAGTCTTTTAAGCTTTTTCCCTTTTCTTGCAAAAGATTACAGACAAAATCAGCATCAAATTTAAGCATTAACTTGATTGCATCATGAATTTTCCAAAAATATAATTTAGGATCATCTATAATTTTTTCTAGATGTGTCTTTAATAAAGGAACATATTCTTCATATCGCTCCTTTTCAATTACCCAAAAAATATCACTGATTTCAAAAGGTGCTGTATTCGATTGCGCTATAATTTTTGCAACATAAGGAAAAATTTTTCTTCTAGCCAATTCAGCTAAACCTGCTTCCGACTTTGTTGCCCAATAACTTACAAATGCACTTAATACATGTTTCAAAGTATCATCATAACCATGTAAGCGATGCTCAATCCAACCACTTAACTGATTTGTATCCAACAAATGAATGAGTACATCAAAACCTTCGTCCTGTCCCCAATGGGTTAGCAGTTTAGCGGCATTAAAAACCACAACCTCTTCGATATGATGAAGCAGTTGAACAATCTGATCAATTCGATCTTGAGGAATATCTACCAAGTCCAACTCTTCAGCAGCACAGGCATAATCTGCGTGATCAGGAATATCCGTTAATAAAGCCAAAATTTCTTGATTCATCAATCTTCCTAATACAAAAAAGGAGCATATTCTTGCTCCTTTTTTGATTATGCTAAATGCTTAAGCAATATGTTTTTGCACCACAATCGAACCAACAGAATAGCCAGCACCGAATGAAGAGATCACAGCATATTCGCCGTTATTGACTTGCTCACCAGTACGATGCATCGCAATAATCACACCTGCAGACGAGGTATTGGCAAATTCATCTAAAATGATCGGTGCACGCTCCAAATCAGCTTCTTTACCAACCACCAATTTCAAAATCAGTTCATTCATATTGGCATTGGCTTGATGCAACCAGAAACGCTTGATTTGCTCAGCGCTTAATTCAAGTTTTTCCAACTGTGCAGTAATGATTTTCGCAACCAGTGGACAAACTTCTTTAAAGACTTTACGACCGTCTTGACGGAACAATTTGTCGTCAACAACCGCATCTTCACTACGGTTTAAGAAACCAAAGTTATTGCGGATGTTATTTGAGAACTGGGTAAACAAATGAATATCTAAGATCTCATAACCCGACTTAGTTTCAGTTTCTTCAATGATCGAAGCCGTCGCTACATCACCAAAAATAAAGTGTGCATCACGGGTACGGTAGTCTAAATGACCTGATGTAATTTCAACATTGAGCAATAACACACGGCGCGCACCACATTTCACGGCATCATAGGCTTGTTTCAAACCAAATGTTGCAGCAGAACATGCCACGTTCATGTCATAAGCATAACCTTGGATACCCAAAGCTGACTGAATTTCAATTGCAACTGCAGGATAGGCACGTTGCATATTTGAACACGCCAAAATCACCACATCGATGTCTTCTGCGGTCACACCTGCATTTTCCATCGCTTGTTTCGCTGCAATCACACCCCACTCTGCTTGGAGTGACAGTTCATCATTGCTGCGCTCTTGTAAACGTGGACGCAAACGACTTGGATCAAGAATACCTGATTTTTCGACCACGTAACGGCGCTGAATGCCCGATGCTTTTTCGATAAATTCAGGGCTTGAACCGCGTAAAGCTTCAATTTCGCCAGCTTCAATTTGAGCTGCATGATCTTGGTTATACTGTTCTACATAAGCATTTAAACTTTCAACCAATTCTTCATTGGAAATAGATTCGGTTGGGTGAAATAACCCTGTACCTGTTATACGGATGCCCATGTAAAACTCCTGTAAAGAATGCTTCTAACTTTCATATTTATCAGTTTAACCGATTGCTAATCGATCCCATAGTTTTTGTAATCTAGTTGGTGAAATAGGCAGCTTTGTTTTCATCGGTTGAGAAAACAAGGAAATCCTCAGTTCTTCCAACATCAAATACAGTTCTTTGATTTTAGGATCGTTTTTAAATTTAAATACTTTGTCCATCCATGGATCGACATCATCAATTGCAGCAAGGTCTCGTTGTAGATTATTGGGCAAACGATCTAAACGCAATAGCAGCGCTTTCAAATAACGCGGGTATTCCTGCCAAATTTCGGGTGGCTGGCTATAAACAAAGTTCGCTAATGACATTAAATCAAGTTGATCCTCTATGTCATCTACACTTCGACCAAAAATTGTTTGATCCAACACCAATAGTTCACGACGAATCTGCTGCCATTGAGTAAATATTTCAGTTAAATCACTTAATGTCTGTTGACCATTTGCTAAAAATTGCTTTTTAGTTTCAGTGAGTAACTGCTGAAACTCAGCTGCATTTTTAGGTAGCTTCTGAATCGAGACCTGCAAGGTTGCATACACCAGCATTTGTTCTAGCTTGGCGCGATCACCTAATGGTGAATAAGCAAGGGCTAATGGCTTGGAAATCTGCTTTTTCAATTGGCGGATTAAATCCCCCAATTGCATGTGCACCAGACGAATCACCCCTTCACGATGCTGCTTAATTGCTTCATCTTGATCATTAAAAGTTTGAATCACCACGCCCGATTCATCTTTGGCTTCAAGCTCAGCAAATCGCTTGGTAGGAACCAAAGCTTGATACTGCTTAACAATGACACCGGTAACTTTTTGTGATGCTTCAAACACAAAGTTTTCAGGGAAGGTCTGAAACTCACCTTGTTGCTGTTGCACTGGTCGATGTGTTTCCACACGGCAACGGGCTTTTAATTCATCTAAATCACGCCCTTGTGCAATCAATTTGCCTTTCTCATCTACCACCTTGATAAATGGAATGAGATACTGATCGATACGTTCAAAAGAAAAGTCTTTTTCAGTAATCTGCTCACCACGTAATGCAAAAGCTAGGTAACTAAATAAATGCTCGCGCAAATGGACCGCATCAATCCCCTTCATGAGTTTTTTAGCTGTATCTGGGATTGGCACCAAATTACGACGTTTGTCTTTTGGTAGTGCTTTTAATAAAGCTTCGATTAAATCCTGACGCCACCCCGGAATGCCCCATGACCACTGCTTTTCATCAACTTGTGGCAACGCCTGTACAGGGATTTTGACCGTCGCACCATCTTCGTCATGACTTGGGTCAAAACGATAGCTGGCAGCAAGTCGCAGTTGTCCATTATGCAAATAATCAGGGAATTGTTGTGTGGTTGGTCGATCATTCATCCACAGCGCATCATCTTCTACAAAAAGATAACGTGGATTTTCAGTTTCTACCGTTGCGCGCCAATCTTCAAAACTGCGACGACTGGCAATTTCCTCAGGCACTTTTTCTGCATAAAACTGGTAAATGGTTTCCTCATCCACCACCAAATCACGACGGCGCAACTTATCCTCAACACGCTCGACCTCTTCGAGTTTCAATAAGTTGTGCTTTAAAAATGGCGGTGTAATGCCCAAATTCCCGGTGGTTAGTCCATCACGTAAAAAGATTTCATGTGCCGCGGCTTGATCCACTTTTTCAAAGTTAACCATTCGCTTTGGCTCGATGATTAAACCAAATAGCGATATTTGTGCATAGGCATTTACAATGCCCGCTTTTTTCGACCAATGTGGCTCAAAATAGTGGTACTTCAATAGATCACGAGCTGCCAACAGAATCCATTCAGGATCAATTTTTGCCAAGGTGCGTAAATACACCTGAGATGTTTCCACCATCTCAAAGGCCATCACCCAAGCGGTATTGGTCTTATGTAAGGTACTGGCAGGAAACACTTTGGCCTTCTGCTGGCGCACCGCCATAAAGGTATTACGTTCATCGGTTTTGTTGGCGATAAATGAAAGCAAGCCAGTTAACAGCGCACGGTGTAAGTTTTCATAGTTGGCTGATTTTTCATTAAAACTGAGCTTTAACCCTTCAGCTAGCTCTACTAACTGCTGATGCGTCTGCTTCCATTCACGTAAGCGTAACCAGCTCAAGAAATGCTGACGGGCAAACTGACGACGCTTATTTTCGGTTTGTGTTTCGGGACTGGTTTGCAACGTATTCCAAAGTTTTAAATAGAATAAAAAGTCTGAGTCAGCTTCTTTAAACAGTGCATGTTTTTGATCGGCCTGCATTTGCTTGTCCGCAGGACGCTCACGTGGATCTTGAATGGCCAAGGCACTGACAATAATCAAAGTTTCTTTGAGCACACCAAAATGAGCCCCGCCAACCAACATACGTGCTAAACGTGGGTCAATTGGCATACGCGCCATCATTTGACCGACTTTGGTTAAGCTATCTCGACTTCCCCCTTTAGTAGAGGGGGATTGAGGGGGATTATCTATAGATGAATCTCCCTTGCGGAACATCGTTTGTTCCTCACCTCTTTGAGAAAGAGGGGCTTTTTTCTCTGTTAATGCACCTAACTCAACCAAGAGCTTACGTCCGTCATTCACCAAACGGAAATCAGGTGGCTCAATAAAATCAAAATCTTCTAGATTGCCCAAACCTAAACTTTGCATTTGCAAAATAACAGAGGCTAAGTTGGTCCGTTTAATCTCAGGTTCAGTAAACTCAGGACGACTTAAAAAGTCTTCTTCACTGTATAGACGAATACATACACCCGCAGCAATACGACCACAGCGGCCTTTACGCTGATTGGCTGCTGCTTGAGAAATGGCTTCAATTGGTAAGCGCTGTACCCGTGAACGGTAGTTATAACGTGAGATACGAGCAAAACCGCTGTCAATCACATAGCGAATATTCGGAACCGTCAATGCAGTTTCAGCCACGTTGGTCGCAATAATAATGCGTCGACCTTTGCCACTTGGACTAAAAATCTTTTGTTGTTCAGCCAGCGCCAGACGTGCATATAAAGGCAATACCTCAGTATGACGAGGGCCATATTTTTGCAGCGTTTCCTGCAATTCACGGATTTCCTGCTCTGTACTGGCAAAAATTAAAATATCCGCATATTCAGGATGACCTTTGCTCTCTGCATCGGCAAAACATTCTTCGACAGCCTGTACTACAGCACGTGGCAGATTTTCTTCAAAGTCATCAAACTCATCATCATCACTACCAACAATACTTAGCTCAGAAATCGGGCGATAACGCACTTCCACAGGGAAGCTCCGCCCTTCGACTTCAAAAATCGGTGCGTTATAAAAATACTGACTAAAACGATTTACATCCAGAGTCGCAGAGGTCACGATGACTTTTAAATCAGGACGCTTTGGCAAAAGCTGCTTGAGATAGCCCATGATGAAGTCAATATTGAGTGAACGTTCATGCGCTTCATCAATAATGATCGTATCGTATTTTGATAAAAAACGGTCATTGGTCAATTCAGCCAGCAGAATACCATCGGTCATCAAACGCACGATTGAATCTTGCGAACCTTGCTCATTAAAACGGATTTTAAAGCCAATTGATTCGCCAAGCTTCTCGCCCACTTCTTCAGCAATACGTTGCGAGACACTTCGAGCCGCCAATCGACGTGGCTGAGTATGACCAATCATCCCAGTGAGTCCACGCCCTGCCAGCATGGCAATTTGTGGAAGCTGTGTAGTTTTACCCGAACCAGTTTCGCCAGCAACAATGATGACCTGATGCTTTTGAATTGCCTCAATTAAACGGTCTGCATATTGGGTAACAGGCAGGTCTTGATTGAGCCTGATCTTGGGAACACGTGCTAAACGTTGTTTTACCTTATGATTTGATTGTTGAATCAGTTTTTCAATTTCTGCTGTTTCTGTTTTCTTATCCTTGCGCAGTCGATTTAAACGGTGACGGTCACGTGCCATAACCAATTGATCTACATTTAAATGACTCTGCACTGAACAGCTTTCCTGAATATAAAAAGAATCGACTATTTTACGCCTTAAAACCTTGCTATGCAAAGAAAGCTTTTCAAATGCTTAGCATTAGACCTATCCATTATTGGTAGATACTTAGCGCTGCTCAGTATTATTGAATTGTGTTAATGAGTCTCGTAATGCGGAAAATTTAATCGTATATCTCCGTTTTTTATATAATTTTAGATTTTTTCAATTTTACCCTTGAATTTTGATGGCGTAGACTTCATGTTGTTATGCACATTAGTTCTGGATCTTTTGTCATGTTTGCTTCATCTCGATGCAGTCAAATAGGACAGATATTCTTGGGTGAAAGTCGTTTTTATTGAGTTATTCAATTTTCCGATTTTAGTCATGTAAAAATACTATTTCCCCAATAACTAAAAATTATTTATTCTTGACCTCGTAAACAAGTAAGGCGTTAGCCTCTCAATAAAACCTCAATCATGGAGACAATGATGAGCTTAATTAATACTGAAGTTAAACCATTTAAAGCGACTGCGTACCACAACGGTCAATTTGTTGACGTATCTGAAGCAGATCTTAAAGGCAAATGGTCTGTTGTATTCTTCTACCCAGCTGACTTCACTTTCGTATGTCCAACTGAGTTAGGCGACCTTGCTGACAACTATGCTGAATTCCAAAAATTAGGCGTTGAAATCTATGGCGTGTCTACTGACACTCACTTCACGCACAAAGCTTGGCACGACACTTCAGAAGTTATTGGTAAAATCCAATACCCATTGATCGGTGACCCAACTTGGACACTTTCTAAAAACTTCGACGTATTAATCGAAGCTGCAGGTCTTGCTGATCGTGGTACTTTCGTAATCGATCCAGAAGGCAAAATCCAAATCGTTGAAATCAACGCTGGCGGTATTGGCCGTGATGCATCTGAACTGCTTCGTAAAGTAAAAGCTGCTCAATACGTTCACGCTCACCCAGGTGAAGTATGCCCAGCGAAATGGAAAGAAGGCGAAGCTACGCTTGCTCCATCTATCGACTTAGTTGGTAAAATCTAATTATTTAGATTAGACCTAGTCGTCCGAAACCACCCTTTTTAGGGTGGTTTTTTATCTACTTTACTTGAGAAATTCTCGTCTGCTCCAACCTAAATTTTATAGCTAATTTTTTACAATTCTTATACTTATAAATTTATAGCAAGCTTCATTTATGAATTGTCAGACGGTTTCAGTTGGAGTACTGTCAAAGAATAGAACACCAGAGTTGTTAACTATGTACTAAAAGATCAAATCAATATGGGGACGAATATATGGATAAACCGGTTGTTGTAACCTCTTGGAAATATGATGTTTCTTCGCGCTATTTAAAAATTTTCTATAGCAATGGCTCAGGTGAGCTTTATCATCCAGTTCCAGAGTTTATCTACAATAATTTGCTTCGCACCAATGATAAAACCGCCTTTGTGCACAAATATCTTGAATTTGATCTGCATTTTAAACGACTCTGTATTTCAGCCTAGTCATAAAAAATCAGCCCGTTGGGCTGATTTTCGTTGTATCTCACTTAAACTTTAAGCAGCATCTTGCTGTTCAACATATTTATCTAACATCTTCTGTTTGGCTTCAGGGTAAACATTGATTCTGTCCAAGTTACCTTTATAGTGTTGCACCACTCGATCATCCATAATTTTTGACCACCACGACGGAATAAACGCGGGTAAAATCATGGCGCCATAACCAGCAGGTAATTGTGGTGCATCTTCAAAATGGCGCAATGTCTGGAAACTTCGAGTCGGATTGGCGTGATGATCCGAATGACGTTGTAATTGATACAAGAACAAATTGGTCACGACGTTATTATTGTTCCAGCTATGTTCTGGCAAAGTCCGTTCAAATTGACCATTTTCTTTCTTTGCACGCATCAAACCATAATGTTCAATATAATTCACAGACTCAAATAAGGTAATTGCATAAGCGGCTTGTGTGACTTGGAATGGGACTGAACGCAGACCAAACTTACTCAACATGGCGGCATGGTATACAGCAGACATCGCCCAGCCATGAATCAGCTCATTTTCTTTACAGAAGAAAGGCAGTTTCTTACGTTCTAAACGGTTTTTCTCAATTTCGATCGCAGATTTAAAGCTGCCAATCACAGTACGCGGCAAGAACTTCCAAAAGCTTTCGCCAAATTGAGAAGATGCAGGGTCTTCAGGTGTAGCAACGCGACGGTGGTGTCCATACGGGTGTTCAATTCGGAAATGGTTATAACCCGATGGTGCTAAAGCCAAATGCGAAAGATAATGCTCTAAACGTCCGCTCTTATGGCTCAATTCATGTGCAGTATTAATGGCAATTCCATTGACCATGCCCACCAAAGTTCCCAATAAAGCCTGATCTGCAACTGACGTGTCTTTACGACTGGCTAAATAGGCCCCATAGATATTGGTCGCGTATTGTAAAGGAATAAAAAGTTTAACAATACGGGCGTAATAGGGATCGGCCTCTAAATCTGCGATTGCATCTAATGGTGGGTTTTCCGTATCTTCACCAATGAGTTTATCTAAGGTTGGAATAACACCATGAATAAATAATGGCCCAAATGAAGCAAAGAACTTTTTCGTTTTTTTAGGGCCAAACTGATAGCCCGCCAAACCACCCATTGCAATAGTCGGTACAGCCAAACCCAATAGCCATAAATGACGTTTCTTATCCTTAAATGTTGTTGTCGCTTGCTCGACATCCAGTTGAGTATGCATATTCATTAGAAATTCCTCAATCAAACACAAAATGTTTTGCTTGGGTTGATTGTGTCTCTTCACCGGCCCTCTATATTATCATTTTAAGACTTGCTATTATCATTTTAAGACTTTACTGAGTTTTTCTTGTGCAAAAGCAACAGATCCCGGTTATTCCATCACGTTATTATTTACGACTGATTGAAATTTTAATCGGCACGCATCAATACGATAATGATTTGTTGATGGCTGTGCAGCAAGAACTGGCAAAAACAGAATTATTATCGATTCAACAAATTGAACAATTCATAGAAATTGGTTTAAGTCTGCCCAATACCCAAGACTTGGCCTTTGAACTCGGTAAAAATATCAAGCTCAGCTCACATAGTCTCGTCGGCTATGCACTCATGACCAGTCCTAATCTAGAACATGCACTTAGGCTGATTGCACAATATTTTAGACTGATTATGCCAAGTTTTAAGCTCAGCATTCAGTTTCCAACAGGCTCACAAAAAGTTGAACTGTTATTTGAACCAATTTTGCAGATGAATAAGCAATGTTTGGCCTTTCATATTGAAGCGATTGCCGTAGCGTTCTACTACAGCCTATTAGAATTGGCAGGCCAGCAATTACAACGCTACCAAGTCTATTTGAGTGTTCCAGAGCCAAGCTATCAAGAACGTTATTTATCCTTAGTGAAAGCCAATTTCCATTTTAACTATACCTGGCTTGCAGGTATCCGCGTCGTGATTGATCAGCAACAATTGGCACTCCCCTTACCTTTGGCAGATGCACATAGTTTAAAAATAGTTGAACAACGCTGTCAGGAACAAATCCAGAAGATCTATCATCAAGGAGAAATTGTGGAATGGGTCAGCATGATGTTGCGACAAGCCAATCAAGTCCCAACCCTCATGGAATGTGCCAAAGTATTAAACATTTCGACCAAAACCTTGCAACGCTATTTGCAGCAACACGGCGTTGAGTTTCAGGCTTTAAAGCAGCAGATCAGTACTGAGCGTGCCATTGAGTTATTAGAAAACTCGACCTTTACCATTACCCATATTGCCTATGAACTCGGTTATTCCAACCCTGCCAATTTCACCCGTGCATTTAATAAAATGATTGGCTGTAGCCCTCAAGCATATCGACTACATCATCAAAGTAAAATCAATTCACTTCAACACCACCATACATAAACCTGCACCGATCGGCAGAATGGTGCTCATGTAATCTTCATCATCTTTAATCAGCTCCAGGAATTCCTTCACCTCTGCTGCATGAGAAATCACATTATCAACAATTAAGGTACTTCCCGAAGACTGCAATAAACGCTTCAAGTCTTGCCAGTAGCTCACATAACTACCACGTTCAGCATCCAGTAAGATCAAATCATAAGGTACAGTCGCTTGGGCCAGATAATCAGCAGCATCCCCCACCCAAAAATCAATAAACGGCTCTAAGCCAAATTCTTCCGCATATTTTTTTGCTTGCGCACTACGAAAGGCATTAATTTCTAAGGTTTGTACACCCCCACCAACAGTTTTACCTGCTTCAGCCAGCCAAAGTGTTGAATAACCTGTCGAGGTGCCAATTTCTAGAATCCGCTTAGATCGTTGGGTACGGACCAGCATTGCAAGCAGTTTGGCGGACTCAGCTTCAATATTTCGGTAGCGTCTTAAACGATCAGACTGTCGAGCATCATGTTGTTTAAACTCATCATATAAATCAGAGATACGTTTTAAAAATACAGTGCTGGTCATATTTGATCCCCCAACTACGCTTATGCAAAGTGTATTGAATTTAAGTCGTTTGTATCAGTTTAAAGCGTGGCAGAATTTGACCATCCTCGAGCTGAACAGTTTCACTAAACATTGCCAATGGACGTACCCACATTGAGTAATCACCATATAAGCATTGATAGACCACCAATTCTTCTTCTGTTTCACTATGACGAGCCACGTTAAACACTTGATACAGCTGACCTTTATAGTGTTGATAAATGCCACGTTGTAAGGTCATATTACTTACCCTTTATTTATGCCACGAAATGATTGCAGTTATATAACAACTTTGATTGTACTCAAATTTTTGGTGAAAGAAATGTTCAAAAAATAGTAAATTCATTAAAAATTCAAAAAACCGATCAAACTCATAAAAACATACTGTTTTATCTATTCAGTACTTTTGCGTACTATAGCCTCATTGAATGAATTTAGCTGATTTAAAAGCCTTAGCCTTTGGAGAAATATATGTTAGATCAAAATATTAAAACTCAATTAAAAGCTTACTTAGAACGTTTAGAAAGTCCAATCGAGTTGGTTGC